>Ga0315905_10008083_pt1 | contig 10626 bp, 9 predicted proteins | sample LakEriMetagenome_5_FD_203522 | JGI IMG/M metagenome (GOLD analysis project Ga0315905, IMG submission 203522) | Freshwater fungal communities from buoy surface, Lake Erie, Ohio, United States - Buoy 4 MA121 | ecosystem: Environmental > Aquatic > Freshwater > Lake | place: USA: Lake Erie, Ohio... | reverse complement strand
AACTGCGACAATCCAAATTTTTCCGCACTTTCCAAAACCATGACCGTTGCATTGGGTACATTCACACCCACTTCAATGACGGTTGTACCAACCATAATTTGTGTATCACCGGTTACAAATCGGTGCATATTGGTTTCTTTTTGTTCGGAAGATTGTTTCCCATGAACCATGCTGATATAATACTTCGGCTCTGGGAAAAATGATTTTACTTCTTCATAACCCTTCATCAAATTTTCATAATCCATTTTACTACTCTCTTCAATCAAAGGATAAATCACATAGGCCTGTCTACCCATCTTAACCTGTTCTTTGATAAAATCCATGACAGCAGGTCTGGCATGTTCATAACGATGTTTGGTATCGATTGGTTCTCTACCCGGGGGCAGTTCATCAATTACGCTGTAATCCAGATCGCCATAAGCCGTCATGGCCAACGTACGTGGAATAGGTGTTGCAGTCATCACGAGAATATGTGGAGCTGTCTGATTTTTCTTCCACAGTTTAGCGCGCTGTGCCACACCGAACTTATGCTGTTCATCGACCACAGCCAAGCCCAAATTTTCAAAAACAACATGATCCTCAATCACTGCATGCGTTCCAATGAGCATGTGCACAGAACCATCGGCACAGCCCTCCAGAACTTTCCTCCTCTGTTTGGTTGTAGTAGAACCCGTCAAACATTCAACCCGGATGTCCATGTTTTTCAACAATCCGGAAATCGATTGAAGGTGTTGTTGTGCCAGTATTTCAGTTGGCGCCATGAGTACACTTTGGAATCCATTGTCTGCGGCCAACAACATGCACAATAAAGCAACCATGGTTTTACCACTCCCCACATCCCCTTGTAACAATCGGTTCATCTGACGTCCACTGCCCAGATCCTTTCTTATTTCCTTGAGTACTCGTTTCTGCGCTCCCGTTAGCATGAAGGGCATTTCATGTTCGAAAAAATGGTTGAATAAATCTCCAACTTTTTCAAAAGGCAGTCCTTTGCTGAATCGATTTCTTTGAATGCGAATCGATTGAACGATAAACTGAGCAAGAAAAAGTTCTTCGAATTTCAAACGCCTGACTGCCTGTTTGTATGCATCCTGATTTTTAGGCAAATGAATCTGCTGATAAGCATGGTACCGTGAAATAAGTTTATAATGCTGACGAATGCTCTCCGGAATATTTTCCGGGATATCATGAGGCGTAATTCTTTTAAACAGCTCTCGGGCTAGTTTACCAATTGCTTGTCCATTCAGACCTTTCGCTTTCAGTTTCTCGGTAGATGGGTATACAGGCTCCAGGATTGATGCTCCTGCCAGCGTTTCAGCATCGTAAGTGGCGATTTCAGGATGGGCCATTTGTGGCTTGGATTGAAAAAAACTCAATCTGCCAAAAATCAAAAAACGACTCCCCACTACAATCAGTTTTTCAACCCATTGGATTCCTTGAAACCAAACCAATTCAATCACTCCCGTATGATCTCTAAATTGTGCAACCAGTCGTTTCTGTCTTTTTTCACCCAACATCTGAACGCTCATCACCGTTCCGGTGAGTTGAGCATAGTCCATACCCGGATGCAGTGATCCAATTTGATCTACACGCGTTCGATCGATATGTCTGAATGGATAATGATCCAGCAAGTCCTGAAAAGTATGAATACCCAATTCCTTGCGCAACATGTCTCCACGAACAACAGATACGCCGTGTAGGTATTCAATCGGACTGGATAATATATGAGGTTGCGGTGCGATCTTTTTTTCGCAAAGATATCAATTAAGACTTTTGGGATGGACCGTTTGGCCTTGGACGATTGGGTCTTCCCTGACCAAATTTTGGTCTGCCTCCCGCCCCTGAATTTCTTTGACTACCTCTTCCCTGATTGGAATGCTGTGGTTGATACGATGGTGTGGCACCCAATATTTCAGGAACAACCCCGACAGGTACTGTTTTGCCGATAAGTTTTTCAATGGAAGCGAATTTTCTTTGTTCTTCCGGACCTACCAGCGTATAAGCGGCACCGTCAGCCTGAGCTCTGGCCGTTCTCCCAATGCGATGAACATAATCTTCCCCATCATGTGGCACATCAAAATTGATCACCAGTTCGATGTGGTCGATATCAATACCTCTGCTCAAAATATCAGTTGCTACTAAAATAGGTAAACGTCCACTACGAAAATGACTGAGCACTTCCTCTCTCTTATCTTGCTCCAGATCACTGTGAATCTCATCCGCATTCATACCCATGCGTCTAAGCGTCTGCGTGAGTTGTTTAACGGAGGCCTTGCTACTGCAAAAAATCAGAGCATGGTGATATGTCTTCTCCTTGAATAACTGTGCAACCAAAGGAATTTTTTGTGGCTCATACACAAAATAAGCGCGCTGTTCAATTTTCTCCGGTGGCTTGCTGATTGCTATATTGACCTCCTCAGGCTCACGCAATAAAGATTTAGCCAACTGTCTGATTTTGGGTGGCATGGTTGCGGAAAAAAGCAGGTTCTGTCTTTGGGGCGGAAGATGCTTGATAACAAACTGAATATCTTCATAAAACCCCATATCCAACATACGGTCGGCTTCATCTAAAACCAGGTACTTCAAATGTTGAAGTTTGACATAACCCATTTTGATATGTGCCATCATTTTTCCGGGCGTGCAAACAACAATATCAGCACCCATACTCAATCCTTTTTTCTCCTGAACAAAAGCATTGCCATCTCCTCCTCCATATACTGCCATGGAACTGATTCCTGCAAAATAACCGAGTCCTTCCAGATGTTGTGCTATTTGAATGGCCAATTCACGGGTAGGTACGATAACCAGCGCTGTAATGCCAACTGGTTGACGTGGTTCTGTTAATATGCGCTGAATCAGCGGCAATAAAAATGCAGCAGTTTTTCCAGTACCTGTTTGAGCGGCAGCTATTAAATCTTTCCCGGAAAGAATAATCGGTATTACCTGCTCCTGCACAGGAGTAGCCTTTTCATATCCTGCAGCATCAATTCCTTCCATCAATCGTTCATCAAAACCGAAATCCGCAAATCGTTTTCCATTCATGCATGCGAAGGTAATGTTTTCATGGTTGAACGGAACGACCTACCTTCACCATATGATTGCAATACCACAACCCGGAAGATTTCATACCCTGAAAGTAAATCGCATCGTATCGTTTGGCGTGTACTTGGAGGGCGGAGAAAATGGCATTCTTTTACCCAACCGCTTTGTACCTCCAAATACAAATGTTGGAGATCTGATTAACGTATTTCTTTATCATGATGGAGAGGATCGACTGATTGCAACCACAGAAAAACCAATGGGACAATTAGAAGAGATCGTATTGTTAACCGTGGTCAGCATTAATCCGACGGGAGCATTTATGGACTGGGGATTGATGAAGGATCTCTTTGTACCTAAATCTCAGCAAAAAAACCGGATGATTCCCAATGGAAAATATCTGATTAAAATCAAGGAAGATGCAAGAACAGGCAGATTATATGGTACTGAAAAATGGGAACATGAATTAAACAACGAACATCTGACAGTTCAGGAAAAAGAACAGGTTCACTTAACAGTACATAGAAGAACAGACTTGGGATACAATGTGATCATCAATCATAAACACGAAGGATTGTTATATCATGATGAAATATTCAGGTCGATTTTTCCGGGAGCTTGTTTTAAGGGATTTATAAAAAAAATATACCCTGAATCTAACCAAATTGATGTTAGTGTAGGTGCTCCAGGATATCAACGCGTAGATGACCAAACGGATATCATCATGAAACTACTGCATGAAAACAATGGATTCCTGCCTTATCACGACAAAACAGACCCTGCCTTGATTTATGAGGTTTTTGAAATGAGTAAAAAAACTTTCAAAATGTGCCTGGGAAATTTATACAAACAAAGAAAAATAAAAATGGATCAGGATGGAATTCGCTTGATAAAGTAAAACTTGTCTAGGTATAATATTCAATCAAAGCGATCTTCTGAAAATCTTTTAAAACGCCCGGCTCTACAAATTCTACATCCCCTCCGGTTGACAGCACTTTTTCTATAATATCATCAACAGCATCCCGGATGTAAAACGGATGTTGTAATGTTTCATCTCTGGGTTGAATTGCATCCGTTGTTCCTGAAAGTTCAGCAGGATACACAAAATCTTTTTCGACCACGAGTAGTCTACCCTTGCGTTCTACTGCAGCTTTCCAAACTTCATTTATACCGAAAACCAAACGCTTTTGTCCCAAAGAAGCATCTAACTGTTTTAAAATTCTTTTTTGATCTACTTTTTTCCAATTCTCTAAATAAGGTTGCATTATCTGATAGAGATTATACTCTGTTGCCTCTTCATAATTTCCGGGAATGCTATCGATTAACATGGAAGCATGTTTAGACAGCTGTTTGAAATGACCAATAACTTTGGGAGTAGCCATTAAGAATAAAGGAAGTGCATATGATCGCTCTAATTGTTGTATCTGATGATCAATTTGCCGAATGAATCGATCAAGCATATTTTCCTTCATTTTTTGTTCATCTGAAAAGTTGGCGATTTTAGTAGGTATATCTTGGATGATGTCTGCGTTTCGTTCTGAAGTATGGGTTGATATCTTGATAAAATGCCTGCTGTTTCCCAATAATATTTTTGCTTCCTTCGCACTTAATATAACCAACAGATAGCGATGACTTGCTTTCTTACTGTAGATCAAATCTCTAATTTCAAAAGTTTCATCAATGATAAGTTTTTCTTCCACCGGAATATCCAGATAATGAACTTTTTCAAACAAGGGAGAGACAAAAATGGCGATACTTTTTTTGTGTGTATCAAAATCAAGCTGCGCTATGAGTTGATTTAACTTTTGTAAAACCGGCTCTGCCCTTTCTTCCGGGTATTGTTCCCTGATTTGTCTGGCAGCTTTTTGCTCGGCTATTTTCAATCGTTGACGTAATTCTATTTCAACACTCATCTTTGGTTCAAATGGAAGAATCATTGAAATGGAAGGCAGATAATGTGTTGATTGAAGTACTTCGGAAAAAGATTCCAATATGGGCTGAGTCATATGATGAATTGATGGGTTTAATAAAGGGTTCCGTTCAATAGAGATTTGGAGGTCTCCATTCCAATTTCATTTTGTTCTTCCAACGTCAGGTTATCTGTACCATTCACTTCAATCCACTCCAATCCATGTTTACGAAAAACCTGCACACCTAAACCGAAAGACTGGTGAAATGTTTGTTGAACTGCAGATGTTTTATCCCAATAGTGCAATTCAATGACACCATGTAAATGGGTTCGTCTGGAAACTTCCTGTACCGTTTTCTCACTATCCAACCAAACTCTATAAACAACTCCTTCAGCATTCGTTTTGTTTTGAAAAAATCGAATGGACAAAAAAGGATACACCTGATGAAACGATTGCTGCAATGCATGGAGTGATGTTTCCGGCTCAATAAATAATATCATAGTGTTAGTTTTTGATTTTATTGTTGAGAAATTAAATAAGTTGTTTTCCTCTAAGCTGAACGGCCATCATTACAACCATCAATCCGATAATAAAATAGAACAGATCTAATAAATAAAATGAATTGATCATTGAATATTGCGCAATGATCCAAGAAAGGGTTAATATACCGGAAGCCAATGCCCAGCTAAATCTTGAAGGATGGTTGATCAAATAAAAAATAAGTGCAACCATGTTTGGCAACGCAACCGAAATCACCAACATCAATCCAGGAATCTGATAATCAGTAAAACTGGTACGCACTAATAATGAAAGAGGTATTTTCAACAATGAACCATCCGGAACACTCATCATGGATATTCCAATGAAGAGTGCGGTTATCCCTGTGAAAAATAGTAAGCCAATTAAAAATGTTCGCATAGTTTTTCATTTAATCTACTTTATGCAATGCCGGTTTATTTTTTTCACCTAATTGGCTTTGTGTAGAATTTTTCCTTGTAAAAAAAGCGGAGAGTTCTCCATAAGCCAACACATGCCCTGATATGGCGCGTAAAAACTCATTCTTTTTTGACCTTGATTCCAAATGGATAAGAGTATCTAAAGCATATACCTTAAAAACATACCGATGTGTTCCGTTCATCGGACATGGTCCACAATAAAACGTTCGTGAAAAATCATTCATTCCACTCACCCCAACTTTCAAGTTTTCAGGAATGTGGTGCATGACAGGAATATTCCAAACCAACCAATGTGTCCATGAATTAATAGGCGCATCCGGATCTTCTACCAAAATAGCTAAAGATTTTGAGCGATTGGGGATGAAAGAAATATCAAACGATGGATTAATATTGATTCCATCACAGGTAAATTTCTGTGGTATTGTTTCTCCTTCCGAGAAAGATTTACTGGTAACATTTAAGTGCTGGATGATTGGCGCAGATGGAAGAATTACGTTCATAAGTTAAAAATTTAAAGCTGAGTTGGTTCATTCTAGATAGAATACAAATTAAATACCCCGTATAACTAGAATGAATGAGCAACAAAATGATTTCGAATGATTTCTGTCATTCAAAATGGGTTATGAATGAAACTAGATTCGCTAAAAAAATGAAAACAACAGAAGCACCAATTAAAACACTTCATCACTTATTGGAGGAAGATGTCAGAAGATTCGTATCCGGAGAAAATGAATTGAGTTTAGCCTTAGAACGCTGGACCAAGCTAGCCGGTTCAGTAAAGCTGAAAAACAATTTGATTAAGTACCACGATCAGGTTAAGAATCACATTGAAGAACTAGATCGTTTTTTAGAAGAAGAGGATCTGAATTACCTTTTTTCAAATGATGACATTCTTCATTCATTTGTAAAAAACACAGATCGAAAATTAACTGAATGCGAAGATGCTTCTGTTAAAGATGCAGCGCTTTTGGCTTCCATTCAAAATATCAACCATTTTAAAATCGGAAGTTATGGTACAGCAGCAGCTTTTGCCAATGCATTAGGCCGAACCAAAACTGCACAATTGTTTCATGATTTTGAAGTCAATGAAAAGCAGATGGACGATCGATTAAGTCAATTAGCGGTTTATGAGATCAATTTAACTGCTTTAACCCATGTTCAAATCGAAGGAAAATAATTAAAACAACATCATTCCATTTATTTTTTAACCGTATAAAAAAACAAACATGAAAACAGACATTGAAATCCAAAAAGACGTCATCGACCAATTGAAATGGGAGCCGTTTCTGAATGCAGCGGAAATAGGCGTATCCGCAAAGAATGGTGTTGTTACACTTTCCGGGCAAGTGGATACTTACTCCAAAAAAGTACTGGCAGAAAAAGCTGCAAAAAAAGTATCCGGAGTGAAAGCCATTGCCGAAGATATTCAAGTTGGACTAACACCTAGTTATCGTAAATCTGATGCAGAAGTTGCAGAAGCCGCAGTGAATGCTTTAAAATGGCATACCATGATTCCGGAAGATCGTATAAAAGTGAGTGTGGAAGATGGCAATGTGAAATTGGAAGGGGAAGTAGAATGGGAATACCAGCGCAATCAAGCAAAAACGGCGGTTGAAAATCTGATGGGCGTTCGATTTGTAACCAATCTGGTTTCTGTGAAACCGAAAATCACCCCTTATGAATTGCAACAAAAAATCACAGCAAGTTTTCAACGCAGCGCTAATATAGATGCTGCCAGAATTTCGGCTGAAGTTATAGGAAGTAAAGTAACTCTGCGAGGCAAAGTTCGTTCGTTCGCTGAGAAAGAAGATGCTGAAAATGCGGTATGGTCAGCTCCCGGTGTTATTACGGTAGAAAACAAACTGACCATTGAGGAGCCAGAATACGCTTTTGAAGATTAATGTAATGAGTTGCCAAGCTGAAGTCTCCCCCATTATGGGTCGGAGACTTTTTTTTAACCAAAACTGAAAGAGATGTCATTTCAATGGGATCATGGTTATGCATTTGATCCGAACTACAAAAAACGGGTGGCTTATTTCTGCATGGAATATGGTATAGACCATGCATTAAAAAACTATGCCGGCGGATTGGGATTTTTAGCAGGATCTCATTGCAAATCTGCATATGATCTAAAGCAACCCATGGTTGGGATAGGTATACTTTGGAAACATGGATACTATAGTCAAATCAGAAAGTCGGATCAAAGTATGGAAGTTTTATTTGAAGAAAAAAGATATGCTTTTTTAGAAGAAACTAATCTTCGTTTCACCATCAATATCTCGAAACATGAAGTTTGGGTAACAGCCTATTATTTACCTCCCAATGTTTTCAATACAATACCCATTTTTTTTCTGAGCACTGATTTGAAAGAGAATGATTATCTGGCTCAAACTATCTCACAGAAATTATATGACTCCAATCCGGAGACTTCCATTGCTGCATCAATTTTATTAGGTGTAGGCGGTGCTAAACTCTTAGAGTTGATTGGCTGGGAGCCGGAATGTTACCACCTCAATGAATCTCATGCTTTGCCATTGGCCTATTATCTGTTTCGAAGACATCATCACCAAAAATCAGAAATAAGTAAAAGACTTGTGTTTACGAATCATACACCGGAGGAAGCCGGCAATCGTTTTTATGAAGTAAGTCTGTTGAAAAAAATGGGGTTTTTCCTTGACCTGGAACAAGCAGAGATTGATGAACTTTCAGTGATTAAAGATTGCAGATTAGATTTATCATTAACCGCGTTCAATCTTTCCGCCAAGTCGAATGCAGTCTCAACATTACATCGGAACACAATGGTTAAAAAATGGACTATTGATCAGAAGGATACACGTTTGATTTCAATCACCAATGCACAACATGCAAATTTTTGGAAAGATGACTTGTTGTTTGAATACATGGAGAAAAATGATTTGAATGGAATGTTGCAATTGAAAAAGAAAAGGAAACAGCGATTATTGGAATATGTAGCTGACCAAAGTGGAAAAATATTTAAAGAAAATGTTTGCACCATCGTATTTGCAAAAAGGTTCGCAGGATATAAAAGACCGGATATTTTTTTTCATGAGATGGATCACTTTGTTCGATTTATCTCCAACAAAGAAATGCCCGTTCAATTGATCTGGGCCGGAAAGCCCTACCCGATGGACTATAACGGTATTGGGATGTTCGATAAAATTGTTAATCTGTGTAAAGCTTACCCGAATTGCGCAATCCTCGTTGGTTATGAAATGGCGATGGCCCGCTGGTTGAAGTCGGGTGCAGATATATGGCTAAATGTGCCACGGTTATATCATGAGGCCTGTGGAACCAGTGGTATGACCGCTGCCATGAATGGAGCAATTAATGTTGCCATTCCGGATGGATGGTATGCTGAGTTTGCAGAAGATGAAAAAAATGGTTTCATCATCCCTACATGCGACACGCATTTATCGGATGATGTTCAGGATGATTTGGATGCTGCTTCGTTATACCATGTACTTGAAAAAAAAGCAGTACCGATGTATTATCAACTTCCAATGGATTGGGCGGCAATGATGAAAAAAGCCATGCAAGATATTATTCCTGCATTCGACAGTGCAAGATTAGCTAAAGCTTACTATGAAAACCTATATAGCGAACCATGAAAAAACAGAAATGATCCTAGATTCATCGATTGACTGCAAACCTGAGTTAATTGAATCCGGAAAACCTTATTTCATCAGGTTGGTATCTATGATCAATGAGGCTAAAGATTGGATTCATCTTCAGTTTTATATTTTTCAAACCGATGAAACAGGAGAAAAAATCATACGTGAACTCATTCGAGCCAGAAAACGAGGAGTAGATATTTATATATTATTGGATGCAATTGGATCGCCTAAACGCTCGGAGCCCCTGTTTCAATCTATGATTGATGCAGGAATCCAGATGAAAATATTTTCCCCGGTCAATATTTTTTCAGAAGGTTACCTGAGCAGAAGACTTCATCATAAGATAGCCGTCACAGATCGAATGGAAGCGCTCATTGGAGGAATCAATATTGCCAATAGATATAACGATGTGGATCACGAACCTGCTTGGATGGATTTAGCTGTTTGGATAAAAAGCGACATCAGCTCAGAAATAAAAAATTATTGTGCACAAATCTGGAATGAGGAATATGGAGATAAAAAAAGTCAAATTAAGAATACCCATAAAATTAATTTTTTACGCAATGATTGGCTGTATCATTTGAATGAAATTTCCATCGCTTATTTGAATTTATTCAAAAACAGTAAACACGATATCATTCTGGTATGCAGTTATTTTCTTCCCGGAAAAGCACTTAGAAGATCTATCGAGATAGCCTGTAAAAAAGGTGTTCATATAAAGTTGATTACTACGGCAAGAAGTGACGTGCCCTTTTCAAAACACGCAGAACGATGGCTGTATGATTGGTTATTCAGAAATAAAATAGAGATTTTTGAATTTCAGAAAACAATACTGCATGCGAAAATGGCCATATCAGACTCCAAGAAATTGATCATTGGCTCATACAATGTAAATAATCTAAGTGCCTATGGAAGCCTGGAATGCAATTTGGAAATTAACGATGTATACTTCGCATCAATGACAAGTAAAAAAATTAAAACATGGGTTCAATTAAACTGCGCTGAAATAAAAAAGAATAAATCTGGAAGGAAATATCCTTTTTACTATCAGTTTATTTGTTGGATATCATTTAAAATATTACAGAT
>Ga0315905_10008082_pt1 | contig 10626 bp, 13 predicted proteins | sample LakEriMetagenome_5_FD_203522 | JGI IMG/M metagenome (GOLD analysis project Ga0315905, IMG submission 203522) | Freshwater fungal communities from buoy surface, Lake Erie, Ohio, United States - Buoy 4 MA121 | ecosystem: Environmental > Aquatic > Freshwater > Lake | place: USA: Lake Erie, Ohio... | reverse complement strand
CAGACACGCGGTAAACCTTGGATTTCGCGCCCATATCGTGCGACCTGCCGTCCCAGAAGTTGGCCACAGCCAGCAGCAGCGGGCCGTCATCCACTTGGAACGCCTCGAAGCCCGCACACCCGCCCGTATTCACCTCGGCGTCCGAGAGAGAGAGAGAGAGAGAATTGAGCGAGAGAAAGAGAGAGCGAGAGAGGGGGGGGGAGAAGAGAAAGGAAGGGAGAGGGTGGGGGGGCGGGGGGGGGGAGAGAGAGATGAAGAGTAAGAAAGCGAGCGAGAGAGAGAGCGAGAGAGGAAGAGAGAGAGAGAAAGAGAGAGAGGTGAGAGAAAAGAGGACACGAGCTCGCGAGGGAGAGTCCAACTCTCTCTAGGACCAGCAAGTGAGAGGGTTGCCGGTAAGGCTGAAAAAGTGTAAGGGCACTTCCTAATAAATCATAAGGTAAGAAGAAGAAGAAAGAGGAGCACGGGATCAGGAGGAGGAGTCTTGGGAGCAGGCTTCGGTACATGTCTTTCTGTCCGCAGCCGGACACAGTCCGAGTTTTTCGGTCAACGCTTACTTTTTTAGCACTCGCACACTCTGTTTTTACTCGCTTTACTTACAATGACTGTGGCTCCCTTTGAACTTCTCGCGCCCCTCAAACTCTGTTTACTTACTGTGGCATGTCCCACCTGCGTAAATAACAATTTCCTGTGTGAATAATAATTCTTTATTCACACAGGAGCGGCGAACACGAGCCCTCTACGAAACTGCTCACTCTGCTTACTTACTGTCAACTGCCGAAGCGTTGTGGTTTTCGGCGTCCTGTCCTCATTTGGTCAGCAATCCCACATGGGACCACTCTGAACTGTGGCTCCCGTTGAACTTCTGGCTCCTTTCCTTTGAAGAATTGTGTAAGCGTTATGCATGTGACAATTTGTGAAAAATGTCTTCCGCCGAGTTTATAGCATCGAGGAGTTGCCGCCGTACCTTGTCAGATGCCGCCTCTGCCAATGCCAGCTGCAGGAGGGGCACAACAACCAAGCTCAAGGGATTGAACAAACACAAGGAGACGGGGAAAACGCAATGCGTGTTGAAAGCACTATGCCTCTACATCTTCCAAAAAAAAACGCAAGGATACGGGAAAAACGCAATGCGTGTTGAAAACACGTTGAAAACACTATTCCTCTGCATCTTCCACAACCTTAGGTTGTGGCGTTTGGATTATCCAAACGCCCTGAACCCTAAACCCTTGAAAACACTATGCCTCTGCACCTTCCTATAAGAAATCTCTGATATAGCGCATGGACAATGGCACGTGTGCATGCATGCACGTAAATCATACTCACACCTGATGCACGGCAGATCTGCGGGAGATTCTCGAGATACCAAACGCGGTCGGGTCCAGGGAAGAGGGATCGGATCTCTCAGATACCCCTGATACCTCTTTTGCGAACAGCGCGTCGGATTCCTGCAGGTGCGTCTTGCACACCATCATTCATAGCAGAATATGTTCTCTTGCTCAGTAGAATGTGTCCTCTTACTTAAAGCATGTGCGTCATGCGCATCATCATTCACCCGTTATGGAGTTTCGTTTCTAATAAACTCTCTCGCTCTCTCTCTCTCTCTCTCTCTCAATCTGTGCGGATGCATGTGGATGTGTGCAGGTGCAGTCAATCTCTGCGGGGGCATTTTGATGAAAAAATGCACCCGAACACCCATGTGCCGACGGCTAAAATGCACGGTGCGCCTAGTACCGTAGGAGATCCCGTCGATGCTGCCGGGTTCATGGAGCCCTTGGAAGCATTGACTGGCCACTCTACCGGTGAAGATGGCCGTGCACCCTTCGCATCATGTACGAGGCAAGAAGCTTGGTCAAGGAGATTGAATCCATTTATCCATAGATATACAAACATGCATACGAATATACATACATGTATACATACATGTATACATACATGTATACATACACGCATATGTACCTGGAAGACGAGGCCGGTGCTGAGGTTTTCAAGACCGTACACATGGATCAATGCGATGCACGCATACATGCATGTGCTGAGGATCAATGAAACGTCTACTTTGTGTGGACTTGTAGGTCTCTTTTGACACTGTAGTAGGTCTCTTTTGACAATGAAACGTCTTACTTTGTGTGGACTTTCTGTGGATACAACCATTCTGCTAGAAGATGACACGAATAGAGACATGCGCGCCGTTGGCCACGCACTCTCTCACAAGCACACACCCATCCACCCTCCCATTTACACACGTGTGTGTGTGTGTGTGCGCGTGTGTGTGTGTGTGTGTGTGTGTGTGTATAATATGCAAACACGCACGAACACGCACAACCTCATGAGCATCAGTGACTTGCTCGAACCCCGCATCATGTCGCCCGCTCACCCCTTCAGGATGGCTTCCTGACGAGTCAGCCGAGAGCAGTCTAGACACGAGAAGTGAAGTGTCAGCAGGCACATTTTTTCCTCTTCCGTGTCGCTCTCTCTCCCTGCAGGATACAGAACTGCTAGTCTCTCCTTCTCCTGCGCCAGTAACATCACTGCGTTGCGCGGAAGTTGGGCGGATTTCCGCGTGCAGCAGCTCCAACTGACTATCGGCGATGACTCCGACGCCACGAGCGTCCAGTGCGTCCAACAACGTGCCAATGGTGCGTTTCAGGCGTTCCACGTCTCTTGCTCGAGCCTCTTGCTCCTCCAGTAGCTTCTGTTCGAGCAGCGACGTGTCAAGCTGGAGGGCGAGTTTATTTTCGACCACTTGCACCTGCTCTTGCTGCTGCTGCCTTAGATGTCGTATCTGATCTTCCCGTCGCATGAGAACGTGGCGCGTCTCCACAAGCTGCCGCTGCAAATCAGCCGCGGCACACAGCAGCTACCAAAAATACAGGGACGTGACAGACAGAATCAGTCGTCCATGCCAGTACTTTGGCAGCTCCTGCCTTCCTTCCCACGCTGAAAGATTTTCCAGCGGGTTTAGTCTTCGTCGCCCTGGCACGGTTGTGGCCTTGGCGACGCTAGGGTTGGGTCGGGCCAGCCGCGACTAGGGTAGCCTTGAGGATACAGCAAAAGCACGAAGATAATCCACGAACAAGCAAGAGCACGCCCGATATCAGCACGCCACGCATGACACACCTGCTCCTTCTCTTCCGCCTGCCCTTCTGCGAGCTCTTGCAGGCTCTGCCGCAGAAAGTGGTTGTTGTCGCGCTCCGACTGTGCCATAATTCACACATCTAGCTCAGATTACACGTACGGGACGGCCACATGAATGACTCGGATGAAAGTGAGCTCTATATCAGGTGTAATCATTTCAGGCTAAATCAGCTTGCACCTGGAGGCCCTTAATGAGCTCGACGAGTTGCGCATGCGTCGCATTACCGTGCTGCGTTTTAGCCTCCCGGAGCTGCCGTGTGCGCAAAATAATCGCACGCGTGTACATGATTTAAAGCCCATGAAAGAATGGTTCGCGTGTATAAACTTGCACACAGTTGCACGCGCGCACGCAGGCGAGTTTTGGAAAAGCCCCCGGGATTGCGGTTTGCAACGCCTGCACGCCCAAGCTAGACTCTGATCGTCTGCGTCAGCCCAGCGAGGCGCCTCAACAATCCGCGGGCCCGAGGGCTTGTGTGCACTCGTTGCTGACCGCATGCCTGGTTTCGTCTGTGAGGACGCACGTGTGGCCGCATGCACACACCTGGTATTCCAGGGAATCAACACGTTTTTGCAGCTCTTGATTTTGGTGGAGCTGTTTGGTCAGCTCCTCTCTTAGAGATGAAAATTGCTGGTACATGAGATGCAACGTACTCTCCTCCACCGCCGGCGAGTCGTTTGCACACTTGTCAGGTCCATTAGGCGACACCGCCGTCTTGACCACAGCCCCTTGCACATACGCCGCCTCTTCGTCACCTGAGACCAGTGGAAAGGCGTCCACGGTCTCTTTGGCCGCCCAGACTGGTTGCTGCGTGCCCATCTCAACGACAGCCCCTTGCACAAACGCCGCCTCGTCGTCACCTGAGGCCAGTGGAAAGGCATCCACCACCTTTTGGGCCGCCCTTGCTGGTTGCTGCGGCGTGCCCATCTTGATGAGAGCCCCTTGCTCAACCGCAGGTGCCACATCTGGTGCCACATCTGGTGCCCCTGACTCGGGCAGGGCGCGATGGGTCCAAGACTCCTTCAAAGCATGCTCGGCGTTGGTCAAGATTTGTGTCTCTCCTCCCGAGAGACCTGCCTTCAATTTTCTGACGGCCACGTCAGCTGCTCCAGCTTCATTTGCGTCCACCCCCGTTTCTACTCTTTCCGTTGCACTTTGGGATTTGAGGAGGCACTCGAGCTCTTGGATGTGCTGACGCGCTGACGTAAGGTCTTGCTGCAGCTGGGGGACGAAAAAAGAATTACGTGGGTGCCTGAAAGTTGGCCCCGAATGAGGCCATCCAATGCGCACAGGAGGTAGCTCCAGCAGATTAATGCTACTTGCGGATATGAGTTTGGCACTGAGGTTCATACTAGGTCTACGATCACCCACTTCTAGAGAAAATGTTACTGGCATTCTCGCTAGTTTGTCACCATACATGATCGTTGCGCGCAGAAATGGCTGAGTTGTCAGCTTGCAGCTCCAGCGCCAGTCGCCGCAGTGTCTGGTCCACATAGACGCGCGCGCGCGCACACACACACACACGCACACACGCACATACGCACACACGCACACATATTCTAGTCAATATGCCCATTCCCACGAAAGACAGACAGAGGGATATTTGCATAGAATACCATTGACGTCGTCTTATAATCTTGAAGATGCGACACTAAGGCTAGGCAAGCGTTGAGATCTGTCTCCAAGCGCTGCACAACCTGCAACAACCCCTGCAACAACCCCTGTGAATGTGCATGTGCCTGCGCCTGAAAACAAAAGTGTTGTGCGCACACTCAAGGGTTTGCGTGCGCACATGCATGTGTTTTCATGCATGTTGCATGTGTGCGCTGGTGCGTTTAAGTGCGCGCGCGCGGCCGGATGTCCGTGCTTTCGTGGCCCTAAGTAAGAAGTTCTCCCCTCGCATCGCGCTGCAACGCCTTGGGCTAAAATCTGTAAACGAATGCGGGGTTTCTCACCTGTACCTCCGAGACGGTCAGGACGCTCGCGTCCGAGTACACGCAAGGGCTGCAGTGCAACTCAGAAGACTCTGGTTGTTTGGGAGCCCAGGGATTTGCAGGGGTCAGCGCGTTGAAAGGCGAGGCGGGAGTCGAGCAGCCGTTGCTGTCAACGCGGAGGATGCGGCGCTCAAGATTCGGGTCAGAAAAGTGCTGAGATTGGAGGACAACAACGGCTTCCACAGAGTGTACTGACATTTCGTCTGGTTGCAATGCAGCAAGTGGTGGTTTTGCGCTCAGCGTCACTGCCTGCGAGTGGGAGAGGAGTGCGGATATCAGAGAGTGTCGTGCCGTCAGAAACCATCGTAGGCGTACCAAAAAAGCATGGGAATATCAGCACAATTACCTGAGACGAACTGTCGTCTTGCCGCTCTAATGCTGGTGCCGCAGATACTTTAATCGTATCATTCCCAGAGCGTGATACACCGTCTGCTTTAGCGCGTGTGTCTTGTGTTGCGTGTGTGTGTGTGTGTGTGTGTGTGTGTGTGTGCGTGAGAGAGAGAGAGAGAGCATGATTGCTATATCTGGCATGAATCAATCTCTATTTGCATCTGACGTGTTCGCTAGCCCTATTACATTGAAGCAGAATCACCACCTCCTTCCGCTGAAGTGCTGCCTTCAGAGGGTGTCAAAAGAGACCTAGAAACAGACCCATCAAGGAGTAAAAGAGACCTACACACTTGTGCGTATACCTCCTTCCGATGAGGTGCTGCCTTGAGAGGGCGCAGGGGGTGCTGCCCGTGTAGCGCGCCCGAAAATGGTGCGTTTGATGGCAGATCTGCTCGGGGATACCCTTCCTCCTATATATATATATATATCCGTATGTGTGTGTGTGTGTGTACACACACACACACACACGCACACACACACACACACATGTATATACATACATACATACAAGATGTGTGTGTGTGTGTGTGTGTGTGTGTGCATGTGTGTGTGTGTGTGTGTGTGTGTGTGTGTGTGTGTGTGTGTGTGTGTGTGTGTGTGTGTGTGTGTGTGTGTGTGTGTGTGTGTACCTTCATCCGACTCATCTCCGTACCCCAGGGCCGAAAGAAAGTTCGAGGGAGAGGCAGAAGAAGAAGAAGCTGATGTTGCATACGAAACAAGGTGTAGACTGTGCAAATCCCTCAACGAAGGATGTCTGCGCACACATACCCGCACATATAATATTGTGTGTGAGTGAGTGTGCATGCGAAGCAAGGTGCAGACTGTGCAAATCCCTCAACCAAGGATGCCTGCGCACGCGTGCGCAATGGGAGGCAGAAGAAGAAGAGGGTGATCGGCAGAAGAAGAAGAGGGTGAGCGGCAGAGAACAAGAGGGTGATGTGGCATGTGAAACAAGGTGTAGGAATTTCCAAATCACTCAACCAAGGATGTCTGCGCACACATACCCACCGGCACATGTATAAGCATATTGTGTGTGTGTGTGTGCATGTGTGTGTGTGTGTGTGTGTGTGTATGTGCCTGTGTGTGTGTTCAATCACAGCATGGACATGCAGACGTCACCGTTACATGTAACACTGGCCAATACTGCCGTCACCTTTCAAACCATAAAAACAAAAATTCAAAACACTCACGTGGCTGGCAGAGGTGGCCTAATGTCCTCCCCCTCCCCCTTTCCAGCTGGGGAGGAGGGGAGCATTGTCAAGATCGGCTCATCGATGTTCGACGATGAATTCCGAATTCCCGAACCTGGCGAAAAGAACAAATTCATTTACAAGGTAAAGAATTCGTGTTTTCTATAGAAGGGTTGACTAATTGCTCAAATCCTTCAGACACTCGCCTGGCAACGATGCTGAATTAAAGTTTAGGGTTTAGGCTCCCAAACTAAATCCTTTAGCCACTCTCCTGGCGAAGATGCTGAATTCCGGATTATTGAGACTGGAGAAGAAGTAGTTGCCGTGATTCGTTTGTCTTCTAGTCGATCTTCGAAACGCGTTTCTTTTGAGACTTGAGACTGCTGCGGAAAGTGGCCCAGCAATTCAGCTGTTCTGTTTATGCGAGCACCACGCTCAAAGGACGGTGCAAATCATCACGCTGGTTTGTGGTGCGCGCACACGTACCTCCTGCGGGGCTTGAAACGAGCTGGAAGAGGACGGGCAATGCTTCAATCCGCTAGTCGGTTCCCCAACTCCCTGCGTGGCAGCAGCAGTAACAGCAGGTAGGCGCTCCGGAATCGGCAGGTCTTGCGCACTCGCGAGCGCATTTGGGGTGTTCTGCGGTGCATCTGCACCTGATCTCAAAGGTACTTCGGAGGCTCTTGGGGGTAGGGCGTTGGCAGGTTTGCAAGGCGGGCTGGACTCTGAGCTCGGGACCTCGGTCGCTTGGGGCGAAGAGTCAGGCATCACGTGGCGTAACGAATTTCTAGCCAAATCGCCAGTCTCTTCCGGACAAGTGGTGGATTCCAGCGATAGCTGCTCGGGTAGGGATGTACAAAGATAAAAACGCACGCATATAAAGACGAGGCACAGAAGGTCGGGTTTAGAGGATGGGCTAAAACTCAAGTGCCAGGAGTTTTGTTGATATGGTGTAGGAGTTTTGTCTGATACTGTCCGAAAAGTGTGGTCCGAATCCACTGGAAGGAGCAGGTGGTGATGGTGGAGTGTGGTGGGAGTAAAAGGAAGAGGAAGCCCACTCTCTGACGAACCTGGACAAAGGTACCAGACGGACCCTTGATATACTTGACGAGCTGACTCGTTGTGAGGGTAGAAACCATACGATCCTCCACAGCAATAATGACGTCACCAATCAGAACTCCAGAAATTTCAGCCCCACCGTTTCTGGCGAGTTCCGTGACTACATAAGTGCCGTCCGAAGCAGGCCGAAAACTGTTTTTTTACCTACGAGTTCAGAGCGCCGGGACAACATTAGGTCTCAAGATCTGTTTCCCCCATCCCTAACAAACACACATACCTGATGCCAATCCCAACGACATCCGACTCGGAGACCGGACTCCCACCAATTGGCACAAGACGAGCAACCTGTAACGTACGCTGTGTGTGAAAGAGTACGAGCGTGAGTAGCACAGCAACAAGCGTGGCAGCAGTACGCACACCACACATACACACACGCACACGCACACACAACACACACACACACACACACACACACACACACATTGTATATAGTGTGTGCAATATAATATAATCTCTCTCTCTCTCTCTCTCTCTCTCTCTCTCTCTCTCTGTGTGTGTGTGTGTGTGTGTGTGTGTGTGTGTGTTGATCAAACCTGTTGGCCAGAACGAACAAGGCGGCGACCGTCCACGAGTAGCCAGTTAGCCCCTTCGGCAAAGGCCACGTTTGACCGCCACCCTTTAGGGGGCCTAGTGCCTACAAAAAGCTCAGGATAGTTGGGCGCGTTGGAGGGGGCGACGAGAAGCGAGAGAACAAACAAATATCGTCAGCCTAAAACCTATTGGTGGGCAATCCTCCATGTACATTTATGCGCTTGGACGGATGAGGAAGAGAGAGGGCGCAAGTGAAATATGTTTGCAAATTTGCATGCTCTTCATGTCGCACCACACGCGCGCACGTATACAAATAATGCAGCAGGTTACAAAAAAAAAAGGACGCAGCAGGCTGCAGACAAACCGGGAACATCCAGATGTTCACAGATGCATATGCACACGTGTACATAATACGTGCGTGGACGAAAATGAATGTGCACGTGCACGTGCATTTAAAAATCTATGTGCATATAATGTCGCATTTGCACTCTCTGCACGATGTACTATGGGTACCCGAAGGGGTAGTTAAGCTCACGTGTATTCCTCTAAAAGAGAGCAATCAACAGAACCATCATCATAGATCCACCTATGATAGAGTATCCGCCGCTTTTTGCGAGAGCAGCGGCCTCCATAGTCTTCGGAGCCTGAACCCGTGCATCCGGAGAGATCATTTCACCATTCAGACGTGTGCGCGCATGCTGTGTAATCGTGTGACAATGACAATGCGTGTGTGCGTGTGCAGGCAGATGTTTGTGAAGAAGTCAAATGGGGGGAGTGGACGGAAACCGTGTGCAAGGCAAAGGTTCTGGCTGGTTGTGCAGGAGAGTTCGGAGGACTGCTTCTGTTGGAAATCTGATTGGTCACACAAGCTGGTGATTTGGAGACCACGCCATGGTTGGAAGGGCTTGATATAATGGTGTAGCCGCCATCCTGTGGGCGAGTTTTCCCGTGCAGGCAACGAATGGAAAAGTATGAGTAATGTGGGTGTAGGTTTCTGCTCCCCGGGCCATTGGGTGACGGGCACGCTCGTAAACACGTGAGCAGCATGCGCATGCTGCAGTTCCTGGCTCTGCGCAATGAGCACCTGCGTTTGAGGCACGTGCGGCCTGGCCGCCTGCGGCTGAGGCACTTGCGGCAAGAAGTGAGGAGAAGAAGGCGGCGTCCTCACTGCGCATGTACAAACACGCATGTGTATATATGCATGCACGCAGATAAATGCCTATCGCAAACTGGGAGCTCTCTTGATGAATGAATGCCCGACCCGCCAGTGAATGCCTCAAACAAGAGCCATTTTCGTCCTTTAATGCGGACCTGGCAGTGCCATTGCATGCGCTTGGCGAAAGTAATTTGGCGGCGGCGGCAGCGGAGGCGAGTCCATTGTGCCGCGCGACCCGGGTCCGCAACTTGCCGCGCAGCCAAATTTTGTATGATGATTGTGAGTGAGGTGTTCGTTATCGTTATTGTCCTGCGATCACGTTACCAGCATGTACCAGGGGTGTTCCTTTCTTCTGCCAGATTTCACAAAGTGAGGGTCAGCCTCAAGACGGCGACGCTTCCAAATACCAGTCATACGCCGTCGCCAATACCACGGCGGGCGAGGCATTCAGGGGCACATTCAAAGCCGGCAGAGGAGACAGAGTGGCGCGACGACGTTGGCATAGCCGGCCCCGTCTGCAAGTCGTCCGCCGATTGCAAGGGCGCAGGGCGGCCGGAGGTGACGGAGTGGCGGGACGACGTTGGTATCGCCGCCTCCGTCTGCAAGTCGTCCTCCGAGTGCGGCGGGGAGAGCGGAGGGCAGGCGGACAGGGAGCGCGCGTGGACAAGCAGGGCAGCGCAGACGGCTGTCACAAACGGCGCCGTCTGGGCCACCGCATGGCCCCCGCATGGCCACCGCAAGCCCGCCGCGGAGCGAGGGCGCAGGGGTCGCGGACGCGGGCCTCCAGTTTGACAGCGGGGAGAGCGGAGTGCGCCCGTTTCGCCGGCTGTGCTCGCTGTCCGAAGCCACAATCTCTGTGCCCTCCCCTCGGTCGCCCACGAGCCCGATGCTCGCCGCGCTCAAGGGCGCCGTCGTGCACGAGTCCACGGGGCGGCACCGAGGACAGGTGGCAGAAGAGCCCAAGAGCGGCCCCAGCCTTTTGCCATCAGCGCTCTACCTGGACGGGATCAAGCCGTACATTAAGGGCGCGCACGAGCAGCGCGTAAAAGGCTCGGGTCCGTGGGTGGACGAAATCGGTATCGATATGCCGCCCCTCCGCAACAGCAGCGACGA
>Ga0315905_10008081_pt1 | contig 10627 bp, 8 predicted proteins | sample LakEriMetagenome_5_FD_203522 | JGI IMG/M metagenome (GOLD analysis project Ga0315905, IMG submission 203522) | Freshwater fungal communities from buoy surface, Lake Erie, Ohio, United States - Buoy 4 MA121 | ecosystem: Environmental > Aquatic > Freshwater > Lake | place: USA: Lake Erie, Ohio... | reverse complement strand
TGTTTGAATTTTTTGGCTTGCTAAAACAATACCCGTTGATGCTAATCCTCGATTATACGCATTACCGGCAGTAACGCTGGCAAAATTTGAACCTGTTATTAGATCGTAGCTGGCTGCATCGACAATGTATCCTACATCTCGGCTGCAAGTTACTGGATCATAATGTGAATTAAAGTTTGCATAGTTGTAGTCAATCCATGCTGCAACTTCAGCTTTTATAAAATCTTTATTAAGTCTTAATAATCTTCTTGCATGGAACCAGTCTGCACTATATCCTGTTGGGTCGTCATAGACATACAGACTAGGTGTAGCTCCATTGATGATATTATTAATTTCAACAATACTGTCACTGATTCTTTCAGCAGCCAATTCACTTCCAGATATAGCAGTTCCGCTGATAATATCAACTGTGATCTGAACTAGATCTTGAGCTGTTGTTCCAGCTAATACATTTCCTGCTGTTTGACTTACATCTTGTACAGCAGGATTACTAGTAGATTTAACCCAGCTTGAGTTATCTGCTTGAACAATGTAACCAATAATAGATTTTAATCTACCAAATGTCTGCTGATGAGCAGTTATTTGATCTGGAATAACACTGGTTCCATCAGGATTAAAATATGAGTTGCTGGCTGTAACAGTGGCGCTATTACCACCATACATCATATCAAATATGATAGCATCAATTAGATATTCTGTATCTCGTTTACATTTAATTTCGTCATAGCCCGGAATACTTGGAATTCCAATAATATCTCGAACGTAAGCAGCGACTTCTTCTTTGATAAAGTCTTTGTTAATTTCTAACTGTCTTGCACCGTCAATTAACCCTTGGTCGACTGTTGCTACAGGATCAATAAATGTTACAGCTGGAGCTGCTGCAGGATCAACTGCATCTATAATATCTGTAACAATTTTAAAGTTAGCAACTAATGCAGCAGCAGCAACTGAGCTATTGTGCAATAAATTTGCTCTATCTCTGGCATAGTTTAGGCCAGCTATTGTCTGTGCTTTTTGATCTGCTGTAACTGTAGACGAGTAACTTCTTAAGTAAGATAGGCCAGCTGTTCTTGATAGGTGGTTTGTACCTAGAATAAAATCATATATTACCGCTTCTAAAATTAAACCTACGTCTCTTTTACATTTTGCACTATCAAAATTAAAAGTACCAAATCTATCTGCTAACCATGCAACTATCTCATCTTGAATAAATGATTTATTAGCCAACAATGCCTGACCTGCTTCATAGAAACCTGGATCTCTAGGCGTTGTTGGATTAAGGGCAATAGTTGCTGCACCTGCAACACCTAAATTAATAATATTTGTAACTATGTTAAAGTTATCTGCAATTCTTGTTTGCATTGTAACATCGCTGGTATAAGTAAGAGCTTGATTTTTAGCTTCTTGTAATCCAGCAATAGTCTGTGATTTTTGTAGACTGGTAACTTTACTTGAGTATGATCTTAAATAACTTAATCCTGCATACACACTTTGATGATTAGTGTTAAGTACAGCGTCAGCTAAAACTGCTTCTAAAATAATGCCAACGTCTCTTCGACATTTTTGTTCATCGTATCTAAAAGCAAATGAACTGTTAGTAGTAGCCGAAACATAGAAACCTACTTCGTTGCCTGTTATAGGATCAATGTTTCCAACTAACATCAGTGATCCAACCTGTGGTTTATTAGCAAGGTCAAACACCTCAATGAACAAGTTTTTAGCTAGGTTGACTGTGGCTGTTGCTCCGTTAGATGGAGTAATTGTAACATTAGGTTGGAAGTCGTAGCCAAAACCTGGATTGGTTACAGAAATAGCGTTAATAATACCTAAAATTGGATCAACGATAGCTTCAGCAGTAGCTTGTATACCTCCCAGTACAGTAGGGGGATCAATAGTAATACTTGGAGGAATTATAAATCCTGATCCAGGCGTATTAACTGTAATAGAACCAATTGTAGAATAATAGTCTTGTGTGGTTATACCTGAACTATACGGATCAAGATAGTAACCGTCAGCTTCAAATCCAGTGACTCCGAAGTCACAAACTGAGTTTGAAATGGATAAGTAACCACCTCTAGTTGTGTAAAACCCCTTGTTACAGAAAACCGCAAAGCATGAAACTAACTGCATGTAACCAAAGTTAGTAATATGGAAGCCAATTGCTCCTTGTGCAATCTGCGTGAAAGCGTCAGCAACCATAGACTTAATTGGACTTTGACTGCTGTATCTATCACCGTCAATCAACATACCGCAACCTGCACCTTCAACGTCTACGGCATACTCGTCTACTTGCGTTGGATCAATCTCATCGTCTCGCAATGGTCTTGGACCCGATACTGGTGTACCTGAAAGATCTGGCTGTGTAGTTTGAAATGGTAACCATTCTGTTCCATTCTTTAACCAAGGCCCGTTAATATTTGACGTGTTTTGAATATAGGGTGAAGTATCGATGATTGCATCGCTGTCAATAACAATACAGTAACCTGGAGCACGTAATCCTTTAAAAACAAGTTGAGCAATATAGGATGCGCTGTTAACTTGAAAATAGTCTTCACCTCTTAACACTCGACCAGTTGCAGGAGCAGATGGAATATTAGCTCCAGATTTTCTATAGCTGAGTGTATACTCTGTATATTCGCTGATGTTTACGTCAACTTCGTCAACTCTATCGTCTGTTGTACATCTTACACGAATTCTGTCTGCTGTAGTAAGACCGTGAGGTTGTGATAGTGTAATAGTCACAACTTCATTTAATTTTTGAATGTTAGTAATTCTAAAAACTTTAGGACCGTTAAGAGGTCTTAAAATTGTATTTCTTAAACTGTCGCCAATAATAGATACACGAGGTGGTACTTTGATAGGATTATCTTCATAATACTCGCCACTTCTTACATAAATTGTTGTACCTTCTTGTGATAGTGCGCAGGCTTTTTTAATAGTTCTTAAAGCTTGATCAGGGCCCATGCCTTTACCATCATTGTCGTCATTGCCGTCCATAGTAACGTACAATACGTTGGTAATTTCTGGTCCTGGTATTTTTCCAAGAACATCTAGGTCACCTCTAATGGTAACTTTCTGTGTTGGATTTAATTCTACGTTTCCGGTTGGGGTTTGTAGAATAGTATCGTCTATGATACTGCCAAGATTTACGTTGTGTCTACGAAGATATTTCATAATTAAATTGTCACATAGCTTATGGTTACGCTGACATTACCAGCATTTGTTGTCTCTGCCCAAACTCTATCGCCTGGACTTAAAACTAATCTTTCAGCAGAAAAAGTAAATGTGTCACCTGCATCGACAGGTACATCATTTACCACTCTATTTGTTAGAGATGTTGTATCACCACTAGCTACAGCATAAACGCTTATAAGTTCTTGTCCTGCTAGAGGATCTAGAGGATCTGGAATATTCTGATTACAAAAAAACATCACAGTGATTGCAGCATCTTGAGAAAGACTAGGACTTATAGCTACGGGTGTATTACTTAATAACGTGCTTGAAATTGACATTTCTTGTCCTTATATTATCAATGAAATAAGCAAGGCTCTTGTCTTGCTTATCAATTCATCATTTGTTCCTGTAGTATTTACAAAAAATAAACCTGTGCCTCCGTTGCCTGGCGCATTTTTTGAATACAATTTAACATAACCTACTGGTGTACTTGGAGTATTAACTCTGTTTTGAATATTGAGTACGTTGTCAATGATAATATTATCATTGGAAATATTACTAATACCGTTGGTAGTAATTTGAATATTTCCAAAAGTCATACCAAAATTATCAATGAATGCTTTCTGTGTACCATCAACTTCAAAAGAAATTTTACTTACACCACTGGTATCAAAGTCATAAGTTTGAACTTTAGTGTCATTCTCTTGAATTCTATTTGAAACATACGAAGACAACGAACTGAACGCATAGTCTGCAACAGCTCTCATATTAGGAATAATATTAGCGTCTCGAACAGCATTAACTTTAACAGTACCGGTGGCACTACCTGAAGGGCCTGCGGTAACATCAAATCCAGAGTTAGAATAGGTAAACGACGTTGGTGTTGGAGTGCTTGAAACAGTAACGAACGATCCATTAAAGCTGGCATTGCTGGTACAGAATACGTCTATGATATTTCCTGGAATCAGATTGTGTGCTGTGGTAGTTGTAATAGTTGCAATATTAGAAAGTCTTCCGGTTATTGAAATTGTCAGTACAGTAAACAATTTACTATAGTCTAATACTCTCTGTTCGTAAGGACCACTGTCAACAATTCTAACAACTTTATCTGAACCAACTTTAATTGCAAGGTCACTGCTTTGGCTCCATCCTTCAGGTCCTAATTTAGTAGGGGCTGCATTAATACTGTTAGTAGAAATAGCTCGTAAATTATTAGAACCATCTTTAAAAACAAATGTGCCGTCAGGATTACCTGCTGCATTTGTATTGCCACTAGGATCAGTACTGAGAACATCAAGTTCCCAGACAAGATGAATATCGGGATTACTAGGCCCTTGGTTAAACCAAAGACCTGAAGTTCTGCCAGGAGTGGTACTACCATTCCATCCAAAATTTAAATCGAGAATGTTGTCTTCAATTGTTACAGTTTCAGTGTTAACTGTGGTAGTTGTTCCTAGTACTTCAAGGTCACCTTTAATAGTGACCTTTCCGTCTCCTACCTGTCCTGTTGGGTTAGTATCAAACGTAATATTACCCGCAGATGGAATTCCAGTCTGCGGATTTACAGAACCTACTACCAGTTTGTAGTCACCACTTTGAACTTTAACAATTTTAACAGACATTATCTATTTCCTATTATTTAGGCATTAGGAATCTTAACAGAAGTATCTAACACTGCTGTATCTAAAACCCATGGCACTGACTGTGGATTTCCACCAACTAGAGGAAATTGTGTTCCTGTTCCTGGAACAATAACTGCTCTATGTGCTGTTAATTTAGTTACGTAATAAGTTCCGTTGTTGCTGTCAGTAGCAACAATTTGTGCTTCGCCTGCCGCATCAACAGCTTCGCTTACTAATGCAACAACGCCAGTGTTAGTACCATCAGTTACTAGATAACGACGGCTACCAGTTTGTTTAACAACATCAAGCGCAACAGTAGAACCTGCCACAACACGACCTGTCATTGTAATTGCATTTGTTTTAACTGCTGTAAGTGCAACGGTTACTCCGCCTGCACCGCTTGTTAATACTGTGGATTCGCCACCACCACCTACTGTATCAGTTACAGTAATTGTTGGAACTGCGGTATACCCAGAACCTGCATTAGTCATAACAATAGCTGCAATGTCGCCGGCACCATCAATAGTTACAGTACCGGTAGCAGTTACGCCACCTGGAAGTTGAGGTGCGCTGAATACAGCAGTTGCGCCAGTATTCATGCTGGCTGCGATTGGAGCAGCAATTGTTACACTTGCTACACCTTCTCCGCCAATTTGCGGATCATTCGTATTACCAAAATATTTTTTATTTAGAGGACGTCCCATTTAATTTCTCCTTAAGAAAAACAGCGTTCTAGGCTGTACGCGGTTGGATTTCCGCATAAAACTTACCCTGTGTAAGTCGTACTATGTATTTAGCAGATATGAAAAAAGGCTCCGAAGAGCCTTTTTTGTTTTTAACAACCTTTGGTTGATTAGCTAAATTTAACTTTAGCTGTTGTGATACCAACTTTACCTAGGTAGTCAGCAGCGTTACCTAAAGATGACGCTGTGTTTGTCAATTCAACATAACCGTAACGTGTCATGAATGATACGACTGGTTCAAATGTTGATGGATCTAGTACAACACCACTGCTCATCAATGGAACGTATGGGCAATAGAATGCTGCTGCATCGCTTTCGCTGGAACCTTTGTAACCAATAAGAACATCATCAGATGTTGCATATGTGTTTACATAGATCTTCATAGCATTGTTCAATGTACCAACAAACTTGGTGTTTGTTGGAGCTTCGAATGTGCCTTCTGTAGTACGAGCAAACGCACTAGTTGTAGCACTTTGAAGAATTGTCAATGCTGTTGGGCTTACTACGGCCCAGTTACCAGCACCACGACGTGTACGCTGAGCGATCAAGTTAGCAACACGGTTGATCTGAACAGCTAAAGCAGCGTGTTCGTCGCCAACGAATGTAGCAGTACCAGATACTGCGCTTTGGTCGTATGTTTCTGTAGCTGTACCAGCCAATGTGCTTAATGAACCAAGAACTTCTTGATCGATTTCAGCAGTGATTTCTTGTGCTAGAGCAGCCATGATTTCTGCTTCGATGTCAATACCTTGTTGGGCTTGTGCATCTTGTGCAGCCTCGAAAGTCCATCTTGCGCTTAACTTACGTGTCTTCGCTTCGACGGTTTGTTTCAAGATTTGAATGCTCATTCTGTTGCCTGCTGCACCTTCTAGAGCGGCTGTAGTAGCTGCCTTTGGGTTGCCGCTGCTGGCATTACCAGAATAAGCTTCAGCGATCTTGAATGGGCTGAATGCTTCTTCACCAGCTACAACTCCTGCTCCACTGGATGTGTCAGCATAGCGAACACGTAGAGTATGGATTTGACCAACTGGTCCAGTCATTGGTTGTACACCAACTAACTCGTTAGCAATAACGGTTGGCATAACACGACGGATTACTGGTAGAATCACGCGGTTAAGTGTGGCAACGTTACCAGCAGAAGTAGCACCAGCAGTGGCACTTTCTGCAAGATACTTGCGAGTGTTTTCTAAAGTTACAGCCATTGTTGATTTACGGGTGCCTTGTAGGCCTTCTAATAGGGCTTCCTTGGTCTCGTTCCAACGGCTTGTTAGTAGTTCAGACATTTAAATGTTCTCCTTAAATTTTTAAACCTGCGAGTTTTCTGATGTCAATAATATTGCTGTCAGTCTCGCTACTACTTGCGCTGTTAGGAATTTTATTTCCTGTTACTTCCTTTGCCTCTACTAGTGCCTTACGTTTTTGTGGTGCTTCACCAGCGATTACCGCTGGAAGGTACTTTTCAAAACTAGATTTTAGTTTTGTAGTTTGTACACTCTCAAGTAACTCTGTCATGATCTGCTTTTGACTTCCGTTTAACGGAGCAATAAGCTCATTCATAACGTGTTGACGTTCTTGACTCTCCACGAGTGCCTTAATTTTGTGTTCTTTGCTTTCTGCGAGTTGTCTAGCTTGTGCTGCATCATTTTTAGCTGTTGCAACTTCCAACTCTTTCTGGTTTATAACCTTGAGCAATTTAGCTGTTTCAGATTTCTCTGACAAATAACTTGTTTGATATTCGTTAGCAAATGCTTCAAATAACTTACGACCGAAGTCGGCTCTGCGAGCTGTTTCGATGTCTTCTTTTAGTTGACCAATCTCTGTTGTAAGAGTTTTCTCAACTGTAGATTCTACCAATTTAGCTGCACGTTGAATGAATTCTTGCTTGACTTTTGTAAAGGCCTGTTTACCTTCACGGATCAAACGTACTTTGGTTTCCGCAAGCTCTTGCTTGTCTGTATGGAACTCTGCAATTTCCTGAGCTAGAGCCTCAACTACGAATCTTTCAAGTTTAATAAACTTGTCTGCCATTTGTTTCTGATCTTCATGTAGATCTTTAACTTCAGTAGCCAATTGACGCACAATGAATTCCTTCATTTTTTCAGCATCTTTTTTAGACTTGGCAACGACTTTTGCTTTTGCTTCAGCTAGTTGATCTCGATCTTCAACAAACTGTGCAATCTCTTCGCGTAGTTGGTCACCCAACATGCGATCAATTGCTTCAACCATGACTTGTTTGTCATGCTCGTAGCGTTGTGCAAATTCTTCGCGTAGTTCTTGAGTTACTTGAGCACGGTTCTCGTTGATACGAGCGTCCCAAGCTTTCTCAATAGACTCTTTGATCTCTTCAGAAATCACATTGTTTTCAAACAAAGATTTTAGTGCTTCCAACATGTGATTCTCCTCTTTATTGGAGTCCACCTATAATTTTCAATAGGCTTTCTTTAAGATATTTTTGCGCCTTGGGATCTTCCTGCACTTCCTTTGCTATGCGAAGGCTGCTATAACCTCCCTTATTATTCATAAGGTGTTCATAGATTGGTGTAGGATACGCTCCCGGAGCACTGGGTTGAGCTACCACATCTACTGTAATAATCTCAAAATCGCTCACTTCACCGGAGCCGTCTTCTTTGACGTTTCCGGATCCGCGACTACTAACTCCTAACTTAACGCCACTTTCCAACATAGCCTTAACGAGTTGCCCCATAGGTGTTGGAAGGATTTTAAGTTTGCCATAACCGTTAGGGCCATCCATCCACATTTCTGTGATCATATGGCTTACACGGTCTAGGTTGATTCGTAGGTCATCTGGATGATCTACTTCGCCTAAAACTGAGTATCCACCAGTAATTTGGTCGTTAAGCGTTTTGACAGCTCTTCCGATTTCATTAACAGGATAAACACGCTGATTTTGATTCCTAACGCCGCCTTGAATGCAAATTCCTTTCATATAAAGGTTTTTGCCGTCATGGCCGTCGGATTCAACGACCATTCTTGCTTGATCAAAACTCAGGTTTTCACGAAGATAATTCATCTACTTAACCTTATTTTGCTCTTTTTGGAGCACCATTTAGTGGACTGTTTGTGTCAGCACCACTTTCGGCCGCGCCCTTCTTCTCAGCGCCGTGGCCTGGTTCCTTTTTCTTGAAAGCTGTTTTACCAGCATTTCCGCCAGGAACGTTGATGTTACCAAAGTTTTCTTCTTTAGTACTAGGATTGAGTAAACCGCCCTTTGTACCTTCGCCTTTAGCTTCACCACCTTTTGCGATATTAGCAGTTGTACCGCCCATATCATTCTTACCAGCTAATGGAGACTTGGTGTTAACACCGTCATCACCACCTTTTGGGTTTGCAACTTTTTCAATGTACTCACGCATGAAGTTGTCGCTTACTGAAAAGCTGTCCTTCATTGGACTTTCTTCGTCGTCCATGCCCATGTCGTCACCGCCCATGTCGTCACCGCCCATGTCGTCCATGCCGTCCATGCCTTCTTCACCTTCTTCGCTGCCCATTAGTTTTTCAAACTCAGCTTTGAGGTCGTCAAGTGCGTCTTCTAGGTCAACTACACGATCTTCAATATCGCCTTCGCCGCCCATGTCATCTTCTTCGCCTTCTTCGCTGTCGATGTCGCTCATGAAGTCATCTGTAGCGTCGCCACCAATGTCTCCACCTTCTTCTTCATCGTCGGCTTCGGCAAAGCCAAAATTCTCGTCCATTTCTTCGTCATCTTCTGCAGATGCTTCGTCGAGTTCTTCGTCGTCTTCGTCTTCCGCTTTAGCTTCGTCCATTTCCTCGTCGTCTTCTTCTTTGGCTTCGTTAAAATCTTCGCTCAAAATTTGTTCGTAGATTTCACGGCTTTTCTCAACGACTAGTTGATGGAAAAGTTCTTTGGCTTTGTCTTCCTCTTCGGAAATTAGATATTCGAGCATCTGCTCGAACTTGCTTCGGTCAGTCATGTTTATCTCCTTAATGTTTGCAAGGCTGTCAAATATATTTACATATTATTGTAATAATATGCTTTAAATGGTGTGATTTTTAGGAATTTTGATATCAAGCTGGTGCTTGAGTTGGAGTTTTATACATTTGTTCTATAAATTTCAACTCTTTTTCCTGCTCAAGAATATGTTGTTCGCTGGCCTTTCTTAATTCGTTTATCTGTTTAAGAGTTAATCTAGTCTTTCTAGTATCACTTCTTTTTAAAGATGTAGAATCACGATTGCCGTCGTAACGCATGTCGTTGGCTACTGACTTGGCGTCAGCATTTTGATAGAATAATTCTCGAAGTATCATATCAATATTTATGCTGCTGGCGGACTTGTTGGTGGTGCACCAGTTGGAGGTGCTGCGGCTGCACCGCCCGGAGGTGCTGCTCCCGCCATATCTGGTGGTGCTTCAGTGTCTGTGGCAGCGGCTGCATCAGCTTCTATACCAGCTTGACTTAATCCTACTCCACGTAGTTCTCCAGAACTGTCTGTTGAAGCCAACGAACCTTTTCCGTTTTCTTCCGACCATAGACGTTCGTTTTCTGCCATTTCTTCTTCACTCAAACCAAGGTATCGTTTAAGTGCAAATCGTTTAGAAACGTAGGGAATCTGCTGTATAGCATTGTAAGTATTGATACGTTGATTGTCTAACTCTGCCTGACGATAGCTGGCAAAATTCTGCGGCGGTTGAAATTTTAATTCAAACAATGCATTATCAATGTTAATACCTCGATCATAGAGATAAAGTTTAAATTCTTGATCAAAGATATCTGCCATTAGACTCTGTAGTCTTTTGCAGTATTCATTAAAACGCAGTTCTTGAATATATGCTGTGCCAACTCGCCCGTCGTTATACTGCGCTTGGCTGTCATCTGCACCAGTTGGCAGATAGCTACTTGGAATTCTTAAACCACGGAATAACTTGTTAGTAAAGTACTTTAAGTCGTCAATCTCACCAAGATTCGTTCCTCCTGGTAGAGTTTCAACTTTACTTCCTCTGCCTTCAGCGGTGGTTGGGAAGAAGTAATCTTCGTTAATTGACAGTGGATTATACGCTGAATCAACAACATTGCCACCACCGCCAGTAGCACTAGGTATCCTACGTTGA
>Ga0315905_10008080_pt1 | contig 10628 bp, 12 predicted proteins | sample LakEriMetagenome_5_FD_203522 | JGI IMG/M metagenome (GOLD analysis project Ga0315905, IMG submission 203522) | Freshwater fungal communities from buoy surface, Lake Erie, Ohio, United States - Buoy 4 MA121 | ecosystem: Environmental > Aquatic > Freshwater > Lake | place: USA: Lake Erie, Ohio... | reverse complement strand
GACACACACACACACACACACAGGGCTCTGCCCGGGCGCTGGACACGCCCAAGGGACACCTCTCACGTGAGCAGTACCTGTATCTCGGAGCAAAAATGGCCCCTAATTTCAAGGGGCTCTCAGTGGGGGACTCACTCAGTCACGTCCCGGGGGACCTGAGAGGACACCGTGACGTCATCTACGACCTCTACGAGGCGTACGAGGATGAGAAGAAGGCGATGAACGCGTTCGACTTGCTCGACCTTGTCTTTCACATCTGGACGCAGCTCACGACGATAGGGGAGGGGAGGGGAGGGGGGGGGAGGGGGGGGAGGGGGGTCGTCATCCACAGCGTTTACGTAGATGAGACACAGGACTTCACGCAGGCAGAGCTGCGCCTGATTATGCGGCAACACATGCTCAAAAGTCAGTGCCCTAGCATATTTACTAGATAAATTCACTTTGTGGAGGCCTTTTGGACTTCACGCAGGCAGAGCTGCGGCTCATTATGCGGCAAAACATGCTCAAAAGGCCGCTAAATAGGGGATTTATATAGCACATGTGCTAGGTCACTGACGTTTGAGAATGCGCAGGCAATGCGCGCATCTAAATGACCTTTTTTTCTGCGGGGACACGGCCCAGACGATCGCGTCGGGAGTGGCCTTCCGCTTTGACGATTTGCGCAGCCTCTTCAAGCTCGAAGGCCAGGCGCGTATCGCCGCCCACGAACTGAACACCAACTCGCGCGTGAAGGGCCCCAAAGACGATGTAATTGTGCCGCAAGTTCACGCGCTCTCGGTCAACTATCGCTTTTATATTATAAATGGAGTAGGGCACTGACTTTCTGTTTTTGTTTGTCTATATTCATGTATTCTTATTTACTGCATAGGTCATAGTGCCCAAAGTCCACGCGCTCTCTGTTAACTATCGCACACACAACGGAGTGCTGGGGTTGGCCGCGGCAGTGGTCGACGTAATTGAGGCCCTCTTTCCGGCGTCAATCGACGCGCTGCCGCGTGAAAAGGGCTTCTTTGCGGGACCGAAGCCCCTGCTCTTGAAGGAGACAGCGCTGGAAGAGGCCGTCGTCATGATCGCCGGTGCGGAGGCGTCGGGACGAGCAATCCAGTTTGGCGCGCACCAGGTCTATCCTTTTACTTTACTTTCACTTTTTCTGTTTCTTTTTCCCTTTTTGCCCCCCTACCTCAGCCAGTTTGGCGCACCAGGTCATTCTCGTGCGCAACCGAGATGCCAAGTAAACCCTTAAACACTAAACACTAAACACCAAACCGCACCAGGTCATTCTGGTGCGCAACCAAGAGGCCAAAGCGCGGCTGCCGGCAGCCTTCGACTCATGCCTCGCCATGACCATCCTGGAGAGTAAGGGTCTAGAATTTGTGGATGTGTTTATCTGGGACTTTTTCGCAGACTCTCGCGCCGACATGGAGTGGCGGGTCATTCTTAATTTCCTCAACAAGAATGGGCTCCAATCGCATCCTGCTGCGGGGGAGCGGGGCGGAGGAGCATGTATCTCACGCATGCCGAAAAGTCAGTGTCTCAGTATGTTTACTCCATCTAGGCACTATTGTACTGACTTTGAGAATGTGAGCAGGAGCAGACAGCGATTGGCGGGTGGAGAGGGAGGAGGGCGGGGGGCGAAAGGAGTGGGGGGGGGTTACGGGCATGCTACGGGCGCTGGAGTTCTCGGACAGGGAACACCAAATCTTGTGCGAAGAGCTGAAACACCTCTACACGGCTGTCACGCGTGCGCGAGTGCGGGTGGTGATCTATGACTCGGACGAGCGCAAACGTGCGCCCATGTTTCATTTTCTCTTGTCCGCGGGGCTGGTGGAGGCCGTCTCTCTCTTTGCGGCCCCAGAGGGCGCAACCCTTCTGGGGTCCGCGCGGGAGGGCGTGAGTGCTGAACAGCAGGCGCGGGAGTGGCAGCAACAAGGCATTACCCTGCGCGAGCGTGGCTTGTTTGCGCTTGCGGCGCGGTGCTTCGAGCAGTCTGGGGATGCAGCTGCGCGCCTCGAAGCCCAGGCGCGCGATGCAAGGGTGCTCGCCATGCGCGCGAGCAGCGAGGAGCGAAGACGGCTCTCCCTACAAGCTGCTGGCCTTTTTCTCCAGTCTCTTGAGTCGCTTCGCACGCGGCAGCATGCCGGCCGTGACGAGCAAGAGCGTGACGCTGGCGCAGGAGGAGGAGGAGGAGGAGGCGCAGTTGCGCCTCCTCCTCCTCCTCCTCCTCCTCCTCTTCCAAGTGATGGAGGGGCAAATACTTTATGCGGCGAAACCATCGACATGAACGCGATTTGTTCGTTTGGCAGAAATTCTGAAAAGTCCCACATTTATAGTGAATCTATATAGTAAATATACTAGGGCACTGAATTTCCGACGCCATGTGTTGGCCTGCAGATGCCATGTGTTCGCCGTCAGCGATTGCCTGTATGTCGAGCTGCGCACGCTGCCTGTACGACGCCGGCAAGTTCCAGGAGGCAGGCGACGTGTTTGTGGCAGCCGCCCGAGTGCTGTCTGCCCGTTCCGCTCACGTGCGCCAGCTTGCCCACGCACCCGCGCATCCTGCACACCCGCCCGTGCATGCATATGGTGCGCCAGATGGGCACGATGGGATTGCGGATGCTGTGGTGATGAGCGCAGGGGAGGGCACAAACGCGCAGGACGCACGGTTGGTGCGTGATGCTGTGCGCTGCTATCGCAAGGCTGGCCTCCTGGTCCGTGCCGTGGACGTGCTGGTGGAGTTGAACAAAATGGAGATGGCGCTGCGACTGCTCAAGGAGGAGCACAAGTACGACAAGGCCCTCCAGGTGCTCGATAGACAGTGTCAGAAGAGACCTATACATCAGCAAAAGTGACCTAATATAGACGCAAAAGAGACCTACTAACACAGTGATACCATATATATCTCCAGGTGCTCGATGCCCACCCAGGGTTCGTGCCGCCACCTGATCTATCAGCTGCCGAATTCCTTAGACAGGCAGCAGCGGCCCTGGGACTTGCCTGCTCCAATGCACGGGGCGCTACCGCCAGCGGTAGCGCCGGCGCGGGGGGGCGACGCAGCCGCGCGGCGCAAGCTCAAGAGACAGCCAAACGTGCGAAAAGAGAAGAGGCTGAAAGTGCCTTCATGAAAGCGCTTGAGCGCATGCCAAAGCTGGAGGGGCAGCGGTTGCTGCGCCGTTACGGCTTCCACCAGGTCTTGGAACGGAAACTGATGCAAGACAATGATCACGCAAAGGCAGCGCTCGTCATGTATGAGGATCAGCGCTGCGCTGCTGCTGTGGACATGCTGCTCTCGCTCCCTCGCCCCACTTCTCCCGAGCTCCTTCTAGCCTCGCACCTGTCGGCACACCATGCGTTTTCGTCCAGCGGTAACAGCGACTCGGGCGACGCCCGCGATGCTGCAGGAACGTGCTTGGAGTACCTCATCAAGGCAGCCTCAGCACTTGATAGCATACAGCAGCAGCAGCAGCAGCAATCTGCGGCGGCGGCGGCGGGGGGGGGGGGAGAGGCCGCGCTGGGCCATTCTGCTGCTGGGCTGTTTAGTCTTCTTGTCAAGTTTGAAGCGGCCGTTCGCGCGGGCGAGCACGCTGCTGTGCTCGCGGCGCTTCTCGAGGTGCAGACGCTCGCGCGTGCCAGGGAGTCAGAATTGGCAATCGCCCTGGCGCTGCAGGCGCAGGCTGTCGTGCGACTCATCGCCATTCAGGAAGCAGCAGAGGGCGACGTGGGGGTGGAGGTGATGGAGGGCGTATGTGAAGCACTCAGAGCGCTGGGTCATTGCTTGCGGTGTGTGCTGGGGCAGGCGGGTCATGAGGAGGCTCAGATGCGCCGCTTTGAGGCCCTCTTAGGTCTGACTAACGCGAGTTCGCGCGGCGGGGGGGCGTTGAGCATCAGCAAGTTCCGCCTGCCGCTGCTACTTGCCGTGCTCAGTCACGGGAGGCACACAGACGCGACGACACACTATGGTGCCGCAGAGGCCCAGAGCAAACGGGTGCCTACTGCCGCGTATGCGAGGGGCGTGGCATATGGGGGGCCCGTGCCGGTGCTGCCCACGGCTGTGACGCCAGAGGCAGACGCCGTCCAGGAAGTGCTACTAGACCCTGTTCTTGTCCGGAGCGCGGTGGCGGCAATGTTGCTGGACGGCATCCTGGGGCTCCTCTCCACCCTGCACACAACATTGGGCGTGGTTGAGCTGCAGCGCGAACTCGACCTGCCGGGCAGAGAGGGCGCCGGCTCATCTGCGCACCAGCAGCGTCAACGCTTGCGCCTATGTGCGCTCAAGGCGTGGGCGATTGACAAGGGTATCTCTGCGTACGAGCGTGCTCACTCTTCGCTCCTGCCCAGCGACCCAGTCCAAGCTGCGCGGGCCATGCGCGGCGGGCTGGCAACGCGGCAGCGGGCACGCCTCCGAAAAACTGTGTTTACAAAGGCCTTCCGTCGCAAGGCGTGCACCCATCTTGACCGCGCCATGGTGTCCTATGCCTCTCTCGCACAGGCTGCTGCCTTTGATCTGGTGGGCGCGGGTGGCGGAGGGGGAAAGAGGAAGCTGGCGCTGCAAGAAGCTTTTGACCACGCCGTTGACCGGGCGGATGATGGTAGTGGAGGTGTCGTGGGCAGTGGGGGCGTGTGGGCAGTGCTGCAAGAGGAGTGCGTGGACGTGATGCAACGTTTTGCCACAGACGAGCTGCGGCGGTGGGAAAAATTGGATTTGGCCGACAAGGACGGCCTGGTCCTAAGCCGTGTGCTCTTGCTCATATCCCGCCTTGGGCTTGACGATTACCACGACCACATTCTCCTATCCATCCCCCGGCTTGGCGGGCAATATTCTCCGCAAACCAGCACGGGCCCTACAGAGGCCACCATGGTCACAGGCTGGCACGTACCCCTAGTGCTGCCCCCGCGTGGGTGGTGTCCGCCGCGCGTACTGGGATACAATGCCTTCGCTGCCTTGCACCGCAGCATGACGTGCGCACGCAACGGTCTTCGCCTTGGAAAAGCTGCCCACCTGCTCACGCACCTCCACCTCCACGTGCGCTGGAAGGTCGGCGACGACGCCTGGCTGTGCTTGCAAGAGGCCGTGACGGAAACGTGCGTGGCGTTGTCGTGGTTTCCAGCGCCGGGCGGGCAGGAGAGCGGTGTACATGCGCGTGCGAACACGCAACACGGTGTTGCACACGTCATGGTGCTGTGGCTACCGTGGTTCCTGGCTGCGCCTCTCGCCGGTCAGCATCGCACTCGCCCCGCAAACATGGAGCCCGACGCAGCGCCGGTCCTCCGCTCGGCCCTACAGCTCATCCCTCTCCTCCTGCGTCGCTGCTTTGAGCTCCAGGCTGCAGCGAGCGCAGAGGAGGCCGAGGCGGAGGGAGGGGGGGGGGGCGGGGGGGGGGGGCGGGAGTGGGCGGGACGAGACGGAGCTCAACAGTTTCAGGAGTGGCTGTTTATGGCTGAGGTTATGGTGTGGACTGTGCTGCTGAATATTGGCGTGCACTGCTCCCCACGCCTCGCACTTGCCGAGGCCCAGGCTCGCTGGGACGTGCGGTGCGCGATGTGTGTGTGTGTGTGTGTGTATGTGCGTCTGTGTGTGTGTGTGTGTGTGTGTGTGTGTGTGTATGCATGTGTGTGTGTACATATATATTTATATATATACACACACACACTTATGTACGTGTGTGTGTGCGTGTGCGTGTGTGCGTGTGTGCGTGTGTATAGGTGGGTACCTGTGGTCCAGGGCGTGCTGCAACGACTGGCGCGTGCTCCCTCTCAGCCCACGAACTCTCAGGGTACCAACGCCCCGCATACCGGCAAGAGGCTCATGGAGGCATGTGGCTCCAATGTATGTGACGTGGCAGGTGTGCACATGTGTGTGTGTGTGTGTGTGTGTGTAATACATGCATATATGTATGTACATTGCATATGTGTGTGTGTGTGTGTGTGTGTGTGTGTGTGTGTGTGTGTATGATATATGTATGGTACATATATATATATACATATATATTAATATGCATATATATACACACACACATACATACATATATATAATGTATATATTTGATATTCACCAATATATATATTATGTGTGTGTGCACATATGTATATTTACTATTCACCAATGTATGTGACGTGGCAGCGGTGTCGGCGATGCTCGCGGCGCGCGGTGATGGTCTCGTGGTTGTGGGGGGGAAGGAGGGGGAAGTGGTTGAGGTGGGAGGGGTTGATGTGGCAGGCAAAATGTCTCAAAAGTACTCTGTATATATAGTGATATAGTGATTTTATAGCAAATATGCTAGGGTGCTGACGTTTTTGTGACGTGTTTTTTGTGTGACGTGGCAGAGCTAGAGGCTGATATGCGCTCTGGCCTTGACTTTGATGACGCGCAGGACCTCGATGATTATCGAACAATGCTCGCCCTGTGCGGAGGGGAAGAGGGTGCCTCCTCCTCCACCCCTGGGGGCACGGGTTCGGCAGGCAGCATGCCCGTGGCAGGCAGCACGCCCGGAGGAGGAGGAGGAGGCGGGCAAGCGAAAGACCGCTGGTCTAGTTTCGGAGGGGCAATGACCCTTCCTCGGGCGCCACTACCTCCCACCGATATTCTTTGGGTACAGCGTCGTGCAGCCGCGGCCATAGTACGCTTCATGAAAGTGAGCCACACGCGGCTGGCGCTGGAGCGCCTGCGCACAGCATTTGGCAGCGATGCAACTGCCGACGCCGACATACTCCCCTATGCCACGCAAGCATCCCCCCTTGAGGCATCGTTCGTGGATGAGGAGGAGGATGCGGTACCAGCTGGAGAGACACAGGACGCGGATCCTGGGATCAAGGGGGCGCAAGTGGGGGTGCCAGTGGTTGAAGAAGGAAGAGAGGCGGGGGCAGGAGGCGGCGAGGCTATCTGTGCCTCGGTCAACGGGTCAGCCCATACGGGGGGGGAAGGGGGTGAGGGGGGGGGGGCGGGACACGGGGGGGACTGTAGGCAGCACTGGGCAAGGGCGACTGGAGGGGAGATTTGTTGGCGAGGGGCGGGGGCTGGTGTTTGTGGGGAGGTATGTGGGAGGCGTGGGGGGGGGGGGGGATCCCTTGGTGCGGAAGCGACGGTATCGAATGATGCAGGAGCAGATGCTCGGTGGTGGTGGTGGGTCTGGCGTGCAGGCGCGGCGCGCGCTCGTGGATATGAGCGGGCCCACGTTACTCTTTGATGAGGTGTCGGTGGGGGCTGAACGTTACCTGGCAATGACCACGGCCCTCATCTCCTTTCGCCGTATGTATCAGACACGGGTGTGCGGGGTGCTGGCGCGCGCCGACATGGCCGTTATTGCTCTCTACGCTTTTGTCACTGCGCCCCGCGTGCAAGAATTCTATTTCGACCCCGCAGTTGTCAGCGCTGTAGAATCAGCGCTAACCTCCACGAGCGCCGCTGTCCATGCACTCCAAGACGCCCTTGCTCAAATTGACTGTGGGCTGAAGTGGGATACTGATGACGTGGTCCGCGCGCAAGAGTTGACTGAGGCCCTCGCCTGTGGGGTCTTGGGCGTAGCTGAAGATTGGGCAAAGGCCGTTGAGGTCGACGGTTAGCTTCGTTTGCTTTTGCTTCTATACATGTGTGTTGTGTGTGTGTGTATTATATATATATATATATATATCATATGTGTGTGTGTGCGCGCGCGCGCGCGCGATATATATATATACATATACATACATACATATATATATATATATATATATATATATATATCATATGTGTGTGTGTGTGTGCGCGCGCGCGCGATATATATATATACATATACATACATACATATATATATATATATATATATATATATCATATGTGTGTGTCTGTGTGTCTGTGTGTAGGTGCGCTTCATGCGGCTCTGGCGGCGCGCCTAAACCCTGAACGGGGACATGCAGCGCATCACGGCGTGGGACTGCTTCCTGTAGGTGTGCGCTGCAAAGTGCTATATCCGCCCCACGGGATTTTCTATCGCGCCGTGGTGGTCGGATATGCCCCTCCAGACGAGGTCCTTCCCAACGAGGCCTCCTCCTCCTCCAGCAACGTGGCCTCCTCCTCCTCCTCCAGCTGGGCGCATGTGGTTGCATTTGACCCGTATGTGGAAGGACTGGAAGAGGGCGTAGACAGCTCTGGCATGGCAGTCGGTGACGTGACGCACATGATCCTCCTCCTTCAGACCCTCGTCGCCCCCGCTCCAAAGGCGGCCCCTGCGCACAAACGGCAGTATCCTCGGACGCAAGGAGGAGCGGGGGGAGGAGGAGGAGTGCAAGACAGCGACGCGCCGCGTACCGACGTTGCCGACGCCCCGCGCATCGATGATGAGGCAGGTGCAACTGCCACCGACGCCCAGTGCGGCGTCCCCTCTGTGGCGTCGCTTGTGCCCGCACAAGGCGTGCGGGAGCAGGCGGTCGAGTGGGAGGGCGAGTCAGGGGCTGAGGAGGGAGCGGAGGGGAGGCGGCGGCGGCGACTGCGTCGCTTCGGTGGCAGCGGGCCTGCGCTCCCGAGTTCGTGAGGGGGCATATGTCGGTATGCACAGGAGGGAGGGCCGGGGTGCAGTATTGGAGAAGGTGCAATATGCTGCTGCGTATGGTGATGCGGGGCGGGGCCTGTCAGACATCGCGGGAGGATCGAGAGGATGGATGTCCTCCTCCCAAGGAGGGTTTATTTGTATTACATCGTCCTGCCGAGGAGGGTTTATTTGTATTACATGGATGGTGCTGGAAATGGCTGATGAGACGCGTGAGCAAGAGTCTCTTGCGCGCGTTGTTCGACTGCTTGCTTGTTTGCTTGTAGTCTATGTCCTGCACTCTTACGCCAGTGTCCTCTAGAGACTGCCGCACGTCTTCTGAGAGACATTCTGCGATCGAAGCACGTTCGGTGGCTTTTTGCATGTGTCCGTCGAACAAGATGAAAGTGGGTGTTTTGATGAATCTCGGAGTGAAGGTGGGTGTTTTCGGTTAGTCGAAAGAAACGGATAAAAAGAAGTCGAGGTGGCACGCGGCATTTCGGCCGGTGCTTAGATGAATTGCGCGAACTGAGACAGTTCTATATAGGTAAAGCGCCCAGTCGGGTAACGCCGCGGACGTCAGCCTAAACCCTAAACCTTTGTGTAGGGGGAGGCGGGGGCGCATTCTACTGAACCTATATATACAGTTCAATGTATAGTGCTGCGCAGTTGCCGACATGTCCTCCCCTATCCCCCTCCCTCCACGCGAACAGCTTTGTAATAGGTACTGCAGTAATAAACACACACTTGCTGCATTTCAGAGACGACATGAGGCCAAAGTTGCAAACGAGCTTCTGCGCAAAGTCCACGAGCAGACGCGCTCCGTCAATCCATGACCTAGGACTTACCCGGATTTTTACACCCCACTTTTCCGAGTGATCCTCAGGAACACAATAGAAACATCCATGATCTCTCGCTCGAGCCACGGACTTTCAACCCTATGGACTCACTTCAGAGTCGGGAACATGTCCAGGGACATGTATACGGGAAGAAGGAGCGCGCTGAGCACGCGGACCAGGGCTGGATGACCAAATAGCTTCAAATTGTGATCAAGAGGGGAGCATGAAAACTAGGTTACGTGCCCGATTTTCTTTGGTTTTGTTAAGTTTGTCACATAGTGGAGTCCTAAGTGAAGTGGGTAGGTGAGGAAAATGGGCGCGTCGAATGGGGTGAGGGGCGGAGTAGAGAAGCGGAGCAGCCTGGAAGAGCTGAGGTGGCACCTGCTGCGAGTCTTGATGGTGTGTGTGTTTATTACTGCAGTACCTATTACAAAGCTGTTCGCGTGGGCGGGTGGATGAGGAACCCGGTGCTTTCACACAGGGTGCGCCTGTTGAACCTCTGTGGCTCGCCGCGCTCCTCCTCAGAGTCCCGGAGGCCTTTGGACGTTATATCAGTCTGCACTCGGCCAGGTCAGCTTGTTACTGACCGCATTGGGCCGTACCAGCCTCAGGGGCTACTGGCCCTATTCACAACATGGGATTCTATAGCAGGGGGAGAGCCCCAATACCTGAAAACATTTCGGGCCGGAAGCTGACCGGTGACCTTAAAAATAAACAATCAACACACACACCCAGGAATAATACTCAGTGTTCTTGTAGCGCAGTTGGTAGGCCGCTTGGGCGGCGATGGATTCTTGTGACATGGAATTCGGCTCGGTGACCTTAAAAATAAACAACCAACACACACTTGTGACTGTAATTGCGCGGTAACGGTGTCATCCATTCTGGGAGAAGGATTACGGGTGGGGGGTCCCGGGGTACGCCGCCCTTTTGGCGCACCGTGGCCGGCACGGGAGGAGTTCTGTACGGTATGGAACTCGGCTCGGTGACCTTAAAGAGAATTGGTTTCTTTTGTTTTCCAATTAAACACTCAACACACACCCGTCGGAGTGGACTTTTTTGTACTCACGATGTTCTGCCGTCGGAGTGGACTTTTCTGTACTCACGATTTCTGTACGTTTTGTACTCTCTCTGTTGATTGTTTATTTTTAAGGTCACCGAGCTCACGATCACAGAATAGTGACAGAAAATCTGGGATTTTGTACGGGGGAAATCAGTTAACACTCATCAACGACCTACTCTATCCATTTCAATAAAACACGAGAATAAACAACCAACAGAGAGAGACTTT
>Ga0315905_10008079_pt1 | contig 10630 bp, 6 predicted proteins | sample LakEriMetagenome_5_FD_203522 | JGI IMG/M metagenome (GOLD analysis project Ga0315905, IMG submission 203522) | Freshwater fungal communities from buoy surface, Lake Erie, Ohio, United States - Buoy 4 MA121 | ecosystem: Environmental > Aquatic > Freshwater > Lake | place: USA: Lake Erie, Ohio... | reverse complement strand
TGGTATCGGGGGCAGTGCATACCACTCAACACACGATTCGGCCTGCACTCCAGATTATCAAAACTAAGCCCGATTGTGCGATCGTCTCCTCGGTCTTTTTTATGTGTCTAGAGGATCGAGTCTTGGTTTATGGGGATTGTGCGGTCAATCCCGACCCTAGTGCCGAGGAATTAGCCGAAATCGCCCTATCTTCTGCCGAAACCGCCCAAAAATTCGGAATAGAGCCGCGAATCGCCCTGCTTTCCTATTCTTCGGGTCAATCGGGCCAGGGAGAAGACGTGGAAAAAGTACGACGAGCGACCAAAATCGCTAGGGAAAAACGCCCCGATTTGAAGCTAGAAGGGCCGATTCAGTACGATGCGGCCGTGGATAAGGAAGTAGCTGCCCAAAAAATGCCGGGGTCAGAGGTAGCGGGCCAAGCGACGGTGTTTATTTTTCCTGACCTGAATACAGGGAATAATACTTATAAAGCCGTGCAGCGGGAAACAAAAGCTTTAGCGATTGGTCCAATCCTACAGGGATTAAAAAAACCCGTCAATGATCTCAGTCGCGGTTGTACCGTTCCCGATATTATCAATACGGTGGTAATCACGGCCATTCAATCCCAATCTTTTTGAGTTATCAGTTAGAAAACGGGTTTCTCAAAAAAACCCTTTTTCTGGAATATGCTTATACCATTTCTCTAAATGAAAACTACACATCGAATTTAAGTCACCCTTTTTAAGGGGGATTTAGGGGGATTAAACTTCTGTAGTCAGACTTTGGAGAATTGGTATTATTTCCTCCCGACCGGGCCAGAGCGGGAATCAAAACTATCTCAATGGAGCGAGATGAATCGCGACCAGAATAAAACTAACGCGGTAGCGTTTCCACTTTCGGGGAGTTTTGGTTCTCGACGTATTTTTTTAGTTGTTCGACAGTAACGTCGCCACAACTAGCCACGAAATAAGCTCCCGTCCAAAAATAGGGTTTGTTGTCGAAATACTCGGCCGCCAAATACGGAAATTCTTGTCTAATTAAGCGACTACTAACTGTTTTAAGGTTAGCGATTAGTTTGGTCCATGATTGTAATTATAGCGTTTCCTGTTCGCAAGAGATACATTATCGATGGTGAAAAGCTTAATTAGCAAAGGTTAAACTGTGCCACACAGGTGTGAGAACCGCTATAGTTGATATCCTAGGCAGTAAGTGTTATAATTTAACTATACATCACGCTCACGAAAGACAGTGATAACGCTTACCTACCAGTACAAACTAAAGGTAAACAGACAACAGGAACAGGAGATAATCCACATTCTTGATGTTTGCAAAAGCGTTTATAATTACGCTCTTTCAGAACGGAAAGATTGGTTAAACTCTCGAAAGTGTCTTGCGGATCACTGTTCGCTAGTTTCCGAGTACATAATTCCTGCGGATGAACCCTATCCTAATTACTTCGTTCAAGCTAAAAATCTAACGGAAGCTAAAAAAGTTTACCCGATATTAAAGACGGTTAACGCTCAAGTTTTACAGCAAGTCTTAAAAACTTTAGATAAGGCGTTTAACCAGATGAAATCGAAAGGCTTCGGCTTTCCTAGATTTAAGAAAAAGATGCGGAGTTTTGTTTTTCCTGCGCTGTCAAAAAGCTTTCTAGGTGACGAATACTTAAATTTTCCACAATTGGGAAAAATTAGAATCAGGCAATCTAGAGAATACCCGTCTGGGTTCGAGCCTAAACAAGCTCGAATTATCCAAAAAGCGTCGGGATTTTACGTTTCGGTTTCCTTCCAATCTACGGAATTAGTTCCCGATATGACAGTGGGGAAAACCTGTTTAGGAATTGACGCGGGGATTGAGAGTTTTGTTGCTACTTCACGGGGAGATTTAATCAAAGCCCCTCGATTTTTGTTGAAAGTACAGAGTAAGCTTAAATTGCTACAAAGACGCTTGAAACGGAAAACTAAAGGCTCTAGCAATTGGTTAAAACTTCAGGAGAAGATAGCAAGATTACATGAAAAAGTGTCTAATACTCGTAGAGATTGGCACTTTAAGTTAGCTCATTACCTTTGTGATCTTGCTGATAATATCTTTGTCGAAGATATTAACTTCATTTCCTGGTCTAGAGGGATCGTTAGAAAACAATCTCTGGATTCGGGCATCGGTAGTTTTATTAACGAGATACTACCGTTTGTCGCTTGGAAACGGGGGAAATATTATCTTAAGGTCGATAAAAACGGAACTTCCCAGGAGTGTCCGAATTGTGGCGCGATTACTGGCAAAAAGTCGTTATCAGAAAGAGTTCACCGGTGTGATTCTTGCGGCCACATTGAACCGAGAGACACGGCATCAGCGAAGGTAATCGAGAACCGAGGAAAAAACGCGGTCGGACTGACCGTGTTAGAAAACGCTCGCGGAGGCGATTTGACGGGGATCGACTGGGTTAAACCAGGTCGATCTAGTTAAAAACCTATGAACCGAGAATCTCCCGCTACACCGCGCGAGCGGTTAGCGGGGGAGAGTCAAAATTAGAATGATTAAACCCCAACCATAACCCCGCCTCGATAACCGATAGCCGATAACCGATCGCTAAACATGGATCCATCTTTCGCCCTTACCCTGCAAATTGTCATCACTGTGGTGGCGGGGATTACAGCCCAAGTCATTGCCGAATACCTGAAAGTTCCCAGTATTGTCTTCCTGCTCATTTTTGGGATTGCTTTAGGGTCCGATGGTTGGGAAATTCTACAGCCCCAAAGTCTGGGAATTGGCTTAGAAGTCCTTGTTGCTCTCTCTGTGGCGATTATCCTATTTGAAGGCGGTTTAAGCCTAAGCGGACGGGAATTAGGGCGAGTTTCTGGCAGTTTACGCAACCTTGTCACCCTCGGTACTTCCATCACTCTCATCGGTGGCGGTATGGCAGCCCACTGGTTGGGGGAATTTCCCTGGCCGATCGCTTTTCTTTACGCTTCTTTAGTGGTGGTAACTGGTCCGACAGTGATCGGGCCTTTGCTGAAGCAAGTAGCCGTAGATCGGCGGGTGGCGACGCTTTTGGAAGGGGAAGGGGTATTAATCGACCCTGTGGGCGCAATTTTAGCCGTAGTGGTGCTAAATACGATTATTGATAGTCATGCCCGCCCCATGGAAATTATCACCGGTTTAACCCTGCGTTTAGGCATCGGGGCGGCGATCGGCATTGCTGGAGGAGGATTGTTAAGTTTTATTATAAAAACTTGCAATTTTCTGACTTTTGAGTTAAAGAACCTCGTGGTTTTAGCGGGAGTCTGGGGATTATTTGGTTTATCGCAATTTAGTCGCAGTGAATCGGGGTTAATGGCGGTGGTAATGGCGGGAATTGTCCTAAAAGCGGCGGCAGTTCCCGATGAGCGGTTATTAAGGCGTTTTAAGGGTCAATTAACCACTCTTTGCGTGTCGGTACTGTTTATTTTACTAGCGGCGGATCTTTCGATCGCCAGTGTCATCGCTTTGGGTTGGGGCAGCGTCCTGACGGTGTTAGTCTTGATGCTGGTGGTGCGTCCCCTGAGTGTGGCTCTGTGTACCCTAAAAAGTGATCTAAATTGGCGACATAAGTTATTTATCGCTTGGGTTGCCCCTAGGGGAATCGTTTCCGCCTCTGTAGCTTCTTTATTTGCCATTTTACTCACCCGTGCCGGTATTAATGGCGGTGAAGCGATCAAAGCTTTAGTCTTTTTAACAATTTTAATGACCGTTTTTATTCAGGGATTAACGGCGCGGTGGGTGGCAAAAGGGCTAAAAATCACTTCTTCTGCGGCAACAGGAGCAGTAATCGTCGGTTGTAATCCTCTAGGTCGCTTAATCGGCTGTTTATTCCAAGAACAAGGGGAAAACGTGGTTTTAATCGATACGGATGCCAGGGCCTGTCAGCAAGCAAAAGAAGAGGGTTTGACGGTGCTGCAGAGTAGCGGACTTGATACAAAAATACTGCAAGAAGCCGGCATCGAATCCATGGGGACTTTTCTGGTTTTGACTAATAATAGCGAGGTTAATCTGGTTTTAGCCCAAAGAGCCGGGGAGGAGTTTCATCCTCCCCGGTTGTTGGCTGCCTTTGCGGGAACCCCTAACCCAGATAAAAATAAGGTTAATCAGGTTTTTCTCCCTAGTTTTTCGGTCAAGGAATGGAATCAGTATTTAGACGATAATCAGATTAAATTGGGTAAAACTATCTTTAAAGGCAATGATTTGAGCGAACAACAGACCAGATTAACTAAATTAATCGAAAATGGCGAACTGCTGCCCCTACTATTGCGTCGCGATAATTCCCTACAGGTAGTAACAGAAAGGGAAGAATGGCGCACCGGAGACGAATTAATCTATATTCTGCGTGATTTACGCCCGCAACTGCTTAAACGTCTTTCCGGCACTGTCAGAACCCGTTTATCTTTAGAAATCTTACCCGAAGTGGAAATCGCCACCAGTAGATAACTTGAGACTGTTCTATACTATTTAGTGGATTTAACGGGTTCAGGGCTTAAAATAAGCAACTGCCGACCGACGTTAGATTTAGCGACACCTAGCAGTACGGGATGTTCAGTTTTGGGGGCATCTTGGGGTAAAGCACGAAAAAGGTACAGCCATCCCCCTCTTTCCAGTAATAATCGCCAGACGCGATCTTGCTCCGTATCGGTTAGGTTGCGCTGTTGAATAATGCGGGCTAAATTAGGATCACCAATGAGACTCTGCTGATCTTCGGGCGTTAGGGCTTCAAAAAGGGGCTGATTGGGATCAAGATCCCCTGCTTCTTTACCTAAAATGAGCAGTTCCTTGGCACTAATCAGGGTGACAACGGGGAGAGTAGAAGTGGGATTCACCGCATCTCGACGGGCATCCTTTAAACCTTGATCCCGGGCAAGATGGAAGATGAGTAAGAGAATCCAACTCAGGAGAATCAGTTCCGAAGCGAGAGGAAGGGTTAACTGACGCTGAAAGCGGGGACGAGGAGCATAGGGTATTTTTCGGCGATTGCGTTGGTTTTGTCTTTTCAGTTGCCAATTTTTCAGTCTAGTGAGCCACTGTTGATATTGCCAGTGAAGGAAAGCAAGACAAAGGGTGGAAAGCTGAAAAAGTATAGGAATCAGAAGGGCAATAATCAGGGTGTTAGCAATACTTTGAGGCGTACCAAAGAAGACTTGAAGAGGGAGTAATAAGAAGGATTCAACCGGAAAATCGAGGCTGGTGATACCTAGTTGGTAATAGGCAAAGTATGCCCAACGATAGACCCAACCCGTATAGTACAATCCCGCACCAATGAGACCGGCGGCACTGGCAAGATTGAGGAGAATCGTCGGGGGAGAAGGAGTCGTCACAGGGGGCTACTAACGCTAAAAAAGAACGCTAAAATTAAAGTTATTATAGATGATCATTGTAGGGCGAGTTATGGTCAGACGTTTAGAAATTTTATCCGGTATAGCTTTAGTTTTTTTGGGATTTTTGACTGTTTCTAGTATCGCTCAAGCACCCACCCTCGAAGCGGCTTTACCACGATTAGCAAATATTACGTTACACAATGGCAGAGATTATAAGGGGGTGACGTTAACTCGGTTCGATCGCCCTCAGCGTCAGATTTCTTTTAAGCAAGGGGGTAAGGAGTTTAATCTACCCATTGCCCAAGTGACACAATTAACCTTAGAGGGAGAAACCATCATCAGTATTCCCGAAAACCCGATAATTGTGATTCAGGGAGAGGACAAGCGATGTGGTTCGGTTTATGCTCTACCGCGCCGTTTTGAGCATTTGAGTTTGGTGGAAAAGCAAAAGCGTAAGCAGGTAGAGATTAACTTATCAGATTTGCCTCCAGAGATGCAAAGAGAGTTAACTCAGAAAGGGGCTTATGGTTATGTGTTGAAACAGTTAGAATTTGCTAATGGCGAGTTAAAAGCGGCAGGAGTGGTGCGTTGTCGGGCAAATTAATCACCAAAATTATGTCAATAAAAATCAGTATCAGGATGTTTAGGATTAAGGGATTAACAGGATTAGGTGACTTGTGAAGAGTCTATAATTAAAGGATAAAAAGACTATAATATCCATCCTGAAAATCCTCCAATCCTCAAAATCCTGATACTGGCATTGAGGATTAAGGGATTAACAGGATTAGGTGACTTGTGAAGAGTCTATAATTAAAGGATAAAAAGACTATAATATCTATCCTGAAAATCCTCCAATCCTCAAAATCCTGATACTGGCATTGAGGATTAAGGGATTAACAGGATTAGGTGACTTGTGAAGAGTCTATAATTAAAGGATGCAGGGAATAGGACACCCACCCCCAACCCTATCCTGAAAATCCTCCAATCCTCAAAATCCTGATACTGGCATTATGGAATTAGACGAAATCACCTATAAAATTATTGGTTGTTGTATGAAAATCCATCGAACACTGGGGAATGGGTTTCAAGAAGTCATCTATCAAAGATGTCTCGATATTGAATTAGGAAAAACAGGATTAACCTTTGAAAGAGAAAAAGAACAACTTATCTTTTATGAAGGAATACAAGTCGGAACAAGACGCGCCGATTTTACCGTAGAAGGAAAAGTCATTGTCGAATTAAAAGCAGTAATTCGCCTAGAAAATGTCCATCTTGCACAAGCAAAAAATTACGTCGTTGCTTATAATTTTCCTGTTGGTTTATTAATCAACTTTGGCGCAACCAGTTTAGAATACAAAAAGATATTTAATAATAGATAACAAATATCAGTATCAGGATTTAGAGGATTAAGGGATTAACAAGATTAGGTTATTGGCAAGGAGTACATAATTAAAGGATCATAAAGAATATTATATCTATCCTGAAAATCCTCAAATCCTCAAAATCCTGATACTGGCATTGAGAATTAAGGGATTAACAGGATTAAGTTATTGGCAAGGAGTAGATAATTAAAGGATCATAAAGAATATTATATCTATCCTGAAAATCCTCAAATCCCCTCAATCCTGAGATCAGGATTTTTAGGATTAAGGGATTAACAGGATTAGGTGACTTGTGAAGAGTCTATAATTAAAAGATGCAGGGAATAGGACACCCACCCTCAACCCCATCCTGAAAATCCTCCAATCCTCAAAATCCTGATACTGGCATTGAGGATTAAGGGATTAACAGGATTAGGTTATTGGCAAGGAGTAGATAATTAAAAGATACAGGGAATAATTATATCTATCCTGAAAATCCTCCAATCCTCAAAATCCTGATACTGGCATTGAGGATTAAGGGATTAACAGGATTAGGTTATTGGCAAGGAGTAGATAATTAAAAGATACAGGGAATAGGACACCCACCCTCAACCCCATCCTGAAAATCCTCCAATCCTCAAAATCCTGATACTGGCATTATTGAGATAATATAAAGAATCATTTGAGTCTGGCGAGGGGAAGCAATGAAGACAGGTTTAGGGATATTACTCAGTCTAGGGCTAGTCGTAACAGCGCCGCATTTGACGGTTATGGCCTCCCCCCTATTGGTGCAGACGGATTTACGTCAAGAAGCAGATCGATTACTTCAAGAAGCATTTGAATTGTTCCAGTCGGGAACATTAGAAGGCTATCAGGGGGCATTAGGGAAGTACCAACAGGCGTTAAAGCTTTATCAGCAACTCGACAGTAAATTAGAGCAAGCATTAGTCCTCACCAGTTTAGGGCGTATCTATGATGATTTAGGAGAAAAGCAAAAAGCTTTAGATTTCTACCAACAGGCTTTACCCTTAAGACGGGCGGTGGGCGATCGCAGGGGCGAAGCCGTTACTCTCAATAATATTGGTGCTGTCTATTCTGCTTTAGGGGAGAAACAGAAGGCATTAGACTACTACCAACAGGCTTTACCCATACTTCAGTCGGTGGGCAATCGCGCAGTGGAAGCCACTACTCTCAATAATATTGGTCTTGTCTATTCAGATTTAGGGGAAAAGCAAAAAGCATTGGACTACTTGCAACAGGCTTTACCCCTATGGCGGGCGGTGGGTGATCGCTCTGGGGAAGCCATTACCCTCACTGGTATCGGTCTTATCTATGACAATTTAGGAGAAAAGCAAAAAGCTTTGGACTGCTACCAACAGTCCTTAACCCTATCACGGGCAGTGGGGGATCGCTCTGGGGAAGCCGTTACTCTCAGTAATATTGGTGCTGTCTATGATGATTTAGGAGAAAAGCAAAAAGCTTTAGATTTCTACCAACAGGCTTTACCCTTAAGACGGGCGGTGGGTGATCGCTCCGGGGAAGCCACTACTCTCAGTAATATTGGTGCTGTCTATGATGCTTTAGGGGAAAAACAGAAAGCATTAGACTACTACCAACAGGCTTTACACTTAGACCGTGCCGTGGGTGATCGCTCCGGGGAAGCCACTACTCTCAGTAATATTGGTCTTGTCTATTCTGATTTAGGGGAGAAACAGAAGGCATTAGACTACTACCAACAGGCTTTACCCTTAAGACGGGCGGTGGGCGATCGCTCTGGGGAAGCGATTACCCTCAATAATATTGGTCGTGTCTATGATGCTTTAGGGGAGAAACAGAAGGCTTTAGACAACTACCAACAGGCTTTACCCATAATGCGGGCGGTGGGCAATCGCACGGGGGAAGCCGTTACTCTCAATAATATTGGTTTTGTCTATGATGATTTAGGGGAGAAACAGAAGGCTTTAGACTACTACCAACAGTCCTTACCCTTATCACGGGCGGTGGGCGATCGCGCGGGGGAAGCCAATACCCTCAATAATATTGGTTTTGTCTATCGAGATCAAGGAAAACCAGAAGTGGCGATTAACTCTTGGGAACAATCCGCTAATCTGATTCTGGATCTACGGCGGGGGGTTAGCCGTTCCTTGCGGGCAACCTTCCTAGAAAGTCAGCAAGGGACAAGCATTGCCCTAGTGGATCTGCTCATTCGCCAGAATTCCCCTCAGAAAGCTTTTGAATGGGCAAATCTCAGCACCACTTTTGACCTTGTGGATTACGATCGCCTTGCGGGAACGGAAGGACAAGTCAAAAATCCCGTCGCCAATCAAGCTTATCAGGAGTGGAAAGCACAGGCACGGCAACTGGAAGCCCGGCGCCAAGAATTACAAACCAACTTCAGCGACACCCTCTCCCGACAAGTCCGGCAACAAGAAGCCGCCCTCAGCGAACAAGCGGAAATCCTTGTGGAAAAATACCCCGAATTAGCCGATTTACTGGAAATTACCCCCACCGACCTCGCCCAACTGCAAGCCAATCTACCTGCTAATACCACCCTCCTCCAACCCGTCCTACTCACAGGCAGAAATAACGTTGAACATACCGTTGCCCTCTTTATCCTTACTCGTACCACCCTTAAGGTTCAGCAAGTTCCCGTCCCTAAAGATCTTAATGAGCGTCTGCAACGCTACGCCAGCCAACTGGAAAGCGACCTAGAAATCGTCGATCGCGCCCTCAGTTCCCAACTCTATGACCTGCTGATTCGTCCCATTGAAGCCCAAATTGCCCCGAATCAAACCCTGGCCATCATTGCCACGGGTGCTTTGCAAAGAATCTCCTTTGAAACCCTCTACGACAGCCAAACCCAACAGTATCTCCTGCAAAAATATCCCATTCACTACCTCACCCGTCTGAGTAAAGTGCAGCCCCAACCCACGCCGAAAGTCAATAATCCTAGTGTCCTCGTCTTTGCTAATCCCCGTCCTACCCAAGTCGAATTAATCGGGACAGAAGCCCAAGCCGACTTTCTGCAAAAAACCTATGCCAACAGCCAAATCTACAAACACCAACAAGCCACCCTCGACGCCTTTTTAAGCCAATCGCCTCGGTTTCCTATTCTGCACTTAGGCACTCATGGTTGTTTCCGTCCAGAGGGGTGTCCTAGCCTAGGCATGAAACCGAATACCCTGCTGTTTGCCAACAAGAGAGAGTATGAACTCAAAGATGCCGTGAAACTGGGACTGCAAAACACCGAACTGATTACTATTGGCGCTTGTGAAACGGCGCGGGAAGTGGATGGAGTCGGTTTGGCGGGTTTGGCCTACGTTTGGGAAAGAGCGGGGGCGAAAACCACCCTCGCCAGTCTTTGGAATGCCACCGATTTTGTGCAATATTCCCAACAAAACAGCCCAGAATTGCCCACGGCGGCGATTTTAAATCAATTTTATACTAATTTACAACAGGGCATGACCAAAGCGGAAGCCCTCCGTCAAGCAAAACTCGCCCATATTGACCTTCATCCTTTCTTTTGGGCGGCGTTTATCCTGATTGGAGATGGTCAAGAGTTGGGAGCAAATGGCAGGTAGCGGGGAGCAGGGGGATCGCCACCCCCCTTACCAAGGGGGGCAGGGGGGATCAAAGACAAAATCTATTGGCTAAAAAAACGGTACACTGATAATTGATAACTGATCACTGATCACTGCTTATGCCTCCTCGTTGGCCCCGTCAACCCGATCGCAAAAACGATCCCGCTTTCCGACGTTTAGATGATCGCATGAATTTCGCCGTTCATGTAGCGGGTTTTTTAGCGATTAATTCAGGGTTGTGGTTTTTTCATATCATTAAATTTTCCGATTGGACTTGGTTAAATCTGTTCACGGGAATTTGGGCTATTCTATTGGTGGGACATTTGATTTATATAGCGGCGATCGCTAACTACTCGGTAACATCCCA
>Ga0315905_10008078_pt1 | contig 10631 bp, 10 predicted proteins | sample LakEriMetagenome_5_FD_203522 | JGI IMG/M metagenome (GOLD analysis project Ga0315905, IMG submission 203522) | Freshwater fungal communities from buoy surface, Lake Erie, Ohio, United States - Buoy 4 MA121 | ecosystem: Environmental > Aquatic > Freshwater > Lake | place: USA: Lake Erie, Ohio... | reverse complement strand
CACACACACATACACACACACACGCGCGCGCGCGCGCGCACACACACACACACAACACTGGCAGTCTCTCTCTCTCTCTCTCTCTCTCTCTCTCTCTATGTATCGATACACCTAATCCCAAAGTCCGTTGGCATGCACACGCAGCGAGGCACCTTCGTCATGGAAACGTGAAAGGAAGCGTGACTCAGATATTACAAGGATGCGTGGGGTGCATGGATACGGTGCTCACCTCAATATGTGATACAGCTTCCGAGCGTAGAGCAACTCACACGCACAAGAACAGTAAGCCATGAGCTGGCTTCGCATGTTGAGGTGGCCACAATTGACGACAGGCACGACGAACAAAGCACGTGAGAGGGAAGCATGAAGGAGAAGAGGGCTGGTCGCGCGGGCGCCGCCGACGTGGAGGTGTGACGCCAAGTACATTCAGCACAGATCATTGGCTAAAGCGTCGCAATCATTTGCTATGAAACAGCCAGCAGCATCAAAGGTACCGGTACAGACAGAGAAGAATGGTGGAACGAGTATCCATACTGGGAACTTCATTGATGTCTGAATTAAATTACAAGACTGGCACCTGCCTGGAACACCTTTCCCCTCACCCTGGCCTGAACGTACATGACTGAGGATGGCAGTGACATGCCAGTGTTTGAGCATATGCAGCATGGGGTCTATGCGATTGACACAATCAATCGTGCCGACACTTCGTCGCCGGTAGTCACTATGGTACAGTGTCCAGATTTTCTTCGTCCTCTTTGATCGGGAAGGGTTCCTTGACTTTAGTCGATTGTTTGTACGTGCTAGCAGTGACCAGGTTGCCCTTTCCTCCGCCGTGCGTGCCGTCTGGTCCTTGCCAGGCGGTGCCGCCCTCTAGCTCTTCGCCCACTGTCCGCTTGGGGTCAGGCTCCGCGAGAGCATCCGTGTCCGGATACATGGCGAGGATTTTTGCTTGGCGCTTCATGAGAGTCTCCGCGTCGTACTCGTTGCCAATGGCTGCCAGTATGCTGGCAAGCGTGACGAGGGCATAGGCAAACTGCGGGTGATTCCAGCCATAGCACAGATGGCGGATTTGCACAGTTCGCCTTGCCATAGCTTCGGCCTTGTCGTAGATACGCCGTTGGTAGTAGAGCTCCGCGAGGCCTGCTGTGATAACACCGACGGCCGGGTGTGAGGTATGGGTGTTTGTTTCGAAGGCTTTGAGGCCGCGCCTGAGGAAATCTTCGCCTGCCTCGTAATCGCCTTGTGCAAGACAGAGGCGCCCCAATATACCCAACACATCCGCGTGCCTGTAAACGTGTGGCGGGTTGTCAGAGAATTAAAAAATGAGCAGGGAGAGGTTCGTCACGAAAAGGCAACACCATGAACCAAGAGGGGAGGCACGCAACTCAGAGCCAAATCCACAGTGTGGTGGGCACTTACTCCATGCGAGTCTCAAATAATATCTTGGCAGTCAGGTCCTTCTCCACCTGCGGCAAATCTTTGTCGGCCCAAGCAGTATCATAAGCGTCTTCTGCTGCCACGACCAGTCCTCCAAACAACACGAGCGCAGTATCGAGACAGGTACGAGCCTCGTTGAGCAAGGCAAAGTCGCTTTCGCCCTGATCCCAGCGCCCGCGCAGAAGCTTGGCCAGCGACACGCGCAGCCCCGCAATGCGTAGCCGCATCGCAAAGCCTGAATTGATGATGTCGTCGGGTTGATCGAGCATCCTGCGATACATCTCGGCAGCCTCAACAGGCTTGCCCATGTCTGCGAAGAAGTCTGCGAGCATCTGGGCAACGGTAAAGAACGCTGCAGGTTCGGGTTTCAGTGCCTCAAAGCGCTGGATTCCCTGCAAAAGGCCGTTGGCTGCGTCGAGGTGGGCGTTGACAGCCTTGTAGTAGCGGCGCAAGTCGCAGTGGTATGTGCCATCATTAACGTCGTACAATCGCGGGAAGTATGCAAAGTTATTGATGGTTGTCAAAAGCTCTAGCCATGACTCGCCCTGCATCCATTGCCTGTGTGTGCGCGCGAATCAATCCATCCAAAGTCAGTCCGCAGTTACATAGCCCATGCATAGTCTGGGTAGATTGAACGACACATGAAACTGTGCAAGTTCAAGTATGAAAAGAATAAAAGTAACTGCGCTCGAAACGCTGAATGCGAAAAACGCACCAGGCTTCTTCGTCAAGACGTCGCCGGCCAAGTGCTAGGCTGCGAAAATAGCCCGCAAGCTGTCGATGCACACTAATTTTTTCCAACTTTGAAGGGAGATATCGATATTCTGTAGCATTTCTGAGGGTTGCATGTGAAAAATTGACGAGTCCATCGGACCAGTGCCAGCAGTAACGCGTGGTTTTGAAAAAGTGTAGAAGTCCTATGCGTGGAATGTCGCACAAGATGTTTAGGATTTCTTGCTCCCCGATGCCAAATCTCGAGCCCCACACCAGACACATAACGCGGCGAACGAAGTTGGGGTGGACTGAATCAAAAAATTTCTCCCACTTCCAGAGCAAATAGTCGTAAAAGGACTGCATGTCCTGCGCCTGCAACAGTAGGAGATATTCTTCCTGCTCTTGGCTGCGGCCCGACACGTCTAAAATACTCATTTCATCCGCAAGCTGCAGCATGAAGTTGATGTTGCCCGTCATCGGGTTCTCAAGTATATTGTTGATCAACACCGGGTCCATGGGTGGGTAGCTGCGAAATCCTCGATATCTCTCAATGATTTCTGCCTTGCTCTCAATGTCCACAGATACCCAGTGGCGGCCTTCATCATAATACCCTAGCTCGAGAACTGGCCAGCCCCTTTCCAACAGCGAATCAAGGGCAGGCCCCGGTGAACATGTGATGATGGTGCGCACTTCCGCCGGGAAAGTGCGCGGAAGCCAGTGCAGGTCAAGAGCGTGATCATGTGTGTCGTCCAACTGATCAAGACCATCGAGAATGAGCACGCAGCGACCTCGTGTCGCAGCCATGTTCAGCCATATCAGCATCTCGCGTTGCCACTCATTAGGCTTCAATCGTTTCGACACCGCGTCTTCCAGCGTCCATCTCTCCTTGATGGCTTCAATCACATTACAGCAGAGGCGTTGGTAGTTACAGCTTTCTGTGTTGCAGCCCGTGTAATACTGAAGCCACAAAGCTTGCGGCAGGTAGTTTCGGTAATTTGCTACATAATTCGATACAAATGCTGTCTTGCCCCCCCCTGGTGGTGCCACCACAATAAGAGGGTGCCCACAGTGAGCTCGCGTGTCGAGATGGGCGTGCACTCTGTTCACCCAGTCCTCAACGCTAAGGTAAACACTGCGCCTCGACATGGCTAGGGCAGAATGTACATGCCGTTCTCGCATGGTGTCAATATCCTGGTTCTTCTCGGGCAGAGGAAAGTCCCGATGGATGCACTCCTGCAAGTCTTCAAAAACTTGACGTACTGCGTTCATGGGCTGTGTGTAGTCCTCAAGCACCTGCATGTTGGTCTGCCTCATTTTTTCCTTTAGCGCGGTCAGCTTCTCGCGGACGTCATCGTTGTACTCGACCATGTGCCCTTTCACAGCGTCGGCCATCCCGTCGCCGTAAGTTTCGTCTCGGAAGTAGAAGAAGACCCTGCCCTGCACCCGCTCGATCTGGCTCAACACTGCACGCTCGAACAGAATTTCGCCCAACGACATCGCGTACGAAGACTCTCCACGGGTGTCCGCCAGCCAGTTTCGATTCTTGGCCTCAATACTCATCTGCCCACTCGGCGGGATCCACCCATACTTGCCTCCGAAGAAGAACAGATAGTAGTCGCACTTGTCGACCTCCTCGAGGGAATAATGGACCTGCTCGGGCTGTTCCGCCTCCTCGAGATCGACTGTCTGCCAGAACAGATCAATCGGCGAAAACGAAACGCCGCGCTCTAAGCACAGGTGCATAAGCTCTGGGTATGCATGCCGCGCCAGGTGCATGCGCTCTTCAATGAATTCCTTGAAGGTGTTATGGAAATACACACGCACATGCCGGTTAGGATCGCCCACACTGCGACTCGCCACTTCCCCTTGATCCTCCAACTTGTGGTTCTGGTGTGCTAGCCACCAGTACTCCGAAGCCGGCTCGGGAGGCAAATCCGACTCTTGTTTTACAGCACCAGACGCGAGCTCCGACTCGCGCATCAGCCTCTCAGTCTCTGCTCGAGCAACCTCGGCCTCTGCCTCAGCAAGCTTCCGCTCTCTTTCCTCTTGCACCTTCCGCTGTCGCTCGAGACGGTCCTGCAACGCCTGTGCATCCTTTTCTGCTTCCCTGGCCTCCCGTGCTTTTTTTCTCTCAGCCTGTCGCTTCTGCTCCTTAGTTGGTTCGCCGTCCCTGACCTTTCGCTGCTCCCTGGCCTCCGCCAGCTCGTGACGCAGCCCCGTCCCTTCAATCGAGCCCCGAAGTCTCCTGGGGTCGTAACCTCCTTCTGATCGTTTGCCTCGCGCTGAGTTTGGCATTGACGACGAAGCTGAGGAAGGCTGTGAGCGAATTGCCAGCACAGAGTTTGTAACGATTCCGTTCATCAGTGGTGATTCCGCGTCCTGTAGCTGTTCTTCGAGTCTTTGTGCCAAGTCCATGGGAGCCGGCAAGGTGCTCCGCTTTCCGTCCTCCTCGTCGTCTTCGTCCAGCGATTCCGGCAAAATCGTGAATTCCACAATGACAGACCCCTCCCGGATCTCCTTAATCTGGAGCAAAACACACACACACACACAATACACACGTTACGTTTGACTCATTTCTTCTTTACATTTTCTTTAGGTGGAATGCGCGTTTCCTTAGAAACACCTGTAGGAGGTGCTTGGGCACTCCGAGCGCTCTAGCAACATCTTCTAAAAAGAGGTCCTCGAATTGAGCCCGCGCCTTGGAGTTGGGCGGGATCTCCTTGAAGGCCCGATCAAGTTTCATCTCCACGTCCGCAGGCTGCAAAGAAGGATCCGCATTGTTGTCCAAAGAATCTACTCTTTTCCCCTTCTGCTTCCTTTCCAACGGCGATGCCGCCGTGGGCTGGCCAAAAAAACTGAAGTCGAGCTCCTCCGGATCCTGATTTCCACCACCGTGCTGCGCCTGCGCTAACTGCACGTGAAGTTTCGCGTGGGCTATTTTGAGATTGTCGAAATCCTTCCTCATCGTATTCTGTTCCTGTTGAAGTTTTGCGAGCTCCTTCTCCAGGCGAGGGGCGTCTTCAGCTAGACGGCGAACCCGTGCGCGTTCCTCGCGATCCCGCTCCATTTTTGCAATTTCCAACTGACGCCGCGCCTCCTCCTCGAGTTTGCGCGAGGCCTCTTCGGCTTTTTCCTTCTTGATCTCCTCCTCGGACTTTTCCGCTGATTTGACGTCGCCGAGCGCCACTGCCTTCAGCATCGGGTCCAGCAGCAAAAAAGCCTTTGCCTCCTTGACGTAGTCCGCCAGCGGCACTGCATTGAAGGCCGCAAGCAGGTCCTCGCGGCGCTCGATCTCAACCTGTGAGTCGAGGCGGATTTGCTTCACCTTCAGGCCGTCAGCAAGTTCGACGACGTGCATCAGAAAGTCGATGAGTTCCTGCATGATTTCGCGGTATTTGGTGATTTTGTTGTAAATCACGAGCTCGTAGTTGTCGATGAGCGTCTTGACTGAGTTCACCTTCTCGTTCTCGAGGATGTCGATGTTGCGCTCAAGGTGTTTAACGAAGGCAGTGTGCTGCAGTTTTGCCGAGTTGAACTCGAGCTTGAGAAAGTGCAGTTCCGTCTTGACGTGCTTGAGCTCAGCCAGCACCGCCTCCTCGTTGGCCTTGGACCGCGCATACTGCGCCTCGAGGTACGCCTTTTCAACAATTGCCGTCTGCTCAGTTATCGTCGCCTCCTTCCTCGCGTTTTTGGCGTAGTTTCTGTTACGCAGCGACTGCACGGCGACATTTTCTTTCTCGGACTCGCTCACGGTGATGCGCTGCAGGGCCTCGCCGCGCTGCGCCTTGAGGTCCTGCACCTCCGCCTCCAGCTGCGTGATGTAGTCCAGGCGCGCCTGCACGTTGGTACTCGCGCCGCACCCCATTCTGCCGGCGGCCACGGGGCAGCGGGCGGGTCGCCTGTACAGCCGGCCGGTGGAGCGTCGCACCCACCGCTCCAGAATCGCCCCGGGCCGGGGTCAGGTCGCTGTCAGTTTGATTTCGGATTTCTGGTTGACTAATTCTCATGCCTAAGTTAACCAGAAATCCGGTGTGTATAATGCCACCGAAGCGGCCGCGCGAGACATGCTTTCCGACGGGGCGGATCAAGAAGATCATGCAGCAGGACGAGGTACTCTCCCCACCCGCTCCTGCTCCGACGGGGTGCACGTCTGCGCCTTGCATCCCTGTGAGTTTGTGCGGCAGCTGCGCGACAACCTGACGTCCGACGTCCGCGTCGCGCACGCCCTCGTTTGCGAGGGGCAGGAGGTGGGAAAGGTTGCCAAAGCGACTCCCGTGCTGATTTCAAAGTGCCTGGAGCTTCTGATAAACGACCTGGTCAAGAGCGCGAGCAAGGTGTGCAAGTCGAAAAACGCAGCCACCGTCAATGTCAACCACCTCCGCGAGGCCGTAGCCAAGGAAAGCACCTTTGACTTCTTGCAAGAGGTGCGCCGCACGCTTTCGCGCAGGCGGATCAGCCCAGCGCCCCCTCGCGCCAGGCAGGGCCCGCGGTCGTGCGAACGCGCTCGCGGAACGTGCGCCTGCGCGTCTTGACGTCTGCGTGCTCCCGGATCAGGTGGTGGGCAAATTTGTGCCCACGAATGAGAGCGACGACAAGGTCGTTGGGTCCGACCAAGAGGACGACGACAACAGCGACAGCTCGTCTAACAGCGACGGGGAGGGACAACCCCCGGGGAACGGGCGCGGGCGAGGGAGAGGCGGCGCACGGGGCAGGGGCAGGGGCAGGGGACGCGGGCGTGGGCGAGGTGCAGCGGCGAGCTCGGCAGGGGCGTCGGAGGCTCCTGCCGCGGCCCCTTCGCGAGGCCGGGGCAGGGGCCGCGAGGCCCGGGGCGCTGCGCTGGCCGCGGGGGGCCAGAGCGGAAAGGGCAAAGAGCCTGCTGGCGCGGGCGAAGAGCCGGCGCCGACCATAAACAGGGGCCGCGGCCGTGGTCGAGGGCGTGGGCGCGGGCGCGGTGGCCGTGCAACAGCTGGGAGCTCCGGAGGGAGGGATGCGGGGTCCGACGATGACGTGGCACTGGCCCCGACGTCCTCCGCGGGTGGTGCAGCCGGAAATGGAGCGGGCGAAGGAGCTGGAAAGGATAATGCCGGGGGCGATGCGCCTGGGCCCGAGAAAGAAGCCCAGACACCAGCGCCTGCGGTATTGGCGCATCGCCAGGTCGATGATGATTATGACGATGAATGAGAAGTGCTAAAGGGGCTTTTGTTGGTGGCTGGTCGAAGGGAATGCAGCAAAAGGGAGAGGGAACACACGTGCGCCAACAGCGAATCCCCTGTACGGGGTCATTGCGGGATGGTTGTCAGACAGGCGCATACAACCATGCGCTTTGACATTCTTTATTGAACACTAGCGCTAATGTTCTGTTATGAAGTGATTGTGAAGCAAAAAAAGACTAAACTCTCCAGACACTACTACTTCAGTGTCTTGTCAAGCTAAGCTCCCATTTACCAACGTACTTATATGTAACCCATCTTCACGTGCAGTTGCTCCTCCGCTTACATGAGCCTCGCTCATCTGTTTTGCAAAAACAAGCTCAGGCTGGCCAACATCCTTGCATCCCTGCGCTCGCCTTCGCACGTCGTTTCCTTGCATTTCCTGCATGGAAACGGGCTCGCCACTCACAGGTTTTCCTATCGAACGCAACACTGGGCCTGCGTTTGGGCTTTATGTTCCCTCCGAGTCTACGACCATCTCTGCCGTCGCTGACGCAGCCTCACTCGTTCCCAAGAGGTATCGCATCTTGATCATGGACTCGGAGGTTGCTTTCGACGTCTCGTGGTCCAACACCTGAATGCCCCATCACACGCCATTAGCACAGATGTGTTTCAGACAAGCATGCGCAAGAACAAAAAAAAAAAAGGAAGATGCGCGCACAGACGCACGAGCACTAAAATAACAAAGAGACTCACGCTGAGGGCGTCGCTCTCTTCCCCCGTCTCCAACTCTTTCCACGCCTCCATGCGCTCCTCAATTGTATCCGGCGCAAAGTAAAGTGTGCATGTCACGTCCTTAGTTTGGCCGATCCTATGGCACCGGTTCATAGCCTGCGCCTGCTCGCCCGCCTTCATGAACGGCTCCATCAGAAACACATGCGAGGCGGCGGTGAGCGTCAAGCCTGCTGCCGCCTGCCCAGCATGCAAGAGAAACACCGAGACTGAGGCCTCCTCATTGAACTTCTTGACAGCCTGCTCCTGTGACGCCTGCGAGTCCCCGCCCACGATTTTGACGTGCCCTACATTGATACGTGGCTCTGAAAAGACCCTCGACAAATGGAAGATGCCGAGTTTGTGCTGGGAAAACACCACAGCCTTCTCCCCTCGCGCCCTCACTACCGCGAGATCCGTCAGCAAGCGCTGCACCTTGGACGAGAATTTGGCAGGGCAGGGCTCGGTAGCACGCGCCGACAATGCCACCCCGCAGCTCTCCACAAGGTGTGAGCCCAGCTCCGGAGTGAACGAGGGGAAGTTGGCCAGCCCCTGAATTGAATTTCTGGGAAGTATGCCTCCCGGAGGGGGCGGGATTTGAGCAAGGCTCGCCTGCGCCAGTCGGTGCATGCATGCACGCCAGCGTCAAGGCCATTTTCGCGTTAGCGTGGGTGAGTAAGTGTGCGTGTGTGTCTGTGTGTGTGTCTGTGTGTGTGTCTGTGTGTGTGTCTGTGTGAGAGTGTATGTATTTGAGTGTTTGCGTGTGTTTGCATGTGTTTCCAAGCAGAACCAGACGCCACGCGCACTGGCTGCTGAATGGGTGCAAATGATGCAAGATAGCATGAAAGACAAGCGTGACAGACATACCTCAGTGGCCGCCTCACACCACGCAACCTGCCCCAGCCTCTTTTGTTGCTGCCTGGGCTCGTCCAAGACTGGATCCGCTGCTTCCTTGCCCTTGCTGCTGCTGCCTGCGCCTGCGCCTGCTCCGCCTGCACTGGGACCAGCACCTCCCCCGCAACCACCCTCTTTGGGCTTGACAATGCGGATCAAATCCGACAATGAGAATGCTTTCCGGCACAGTGGGCACCTGCAGTTCGCGATTCTCAGCGTATGCGTGCGCTTTTTCTGGGGCTGCATATGAGCAGAAAAGCACGCAAACACACAAAAACGAAGCGGCGGCAGCACGGCGAACAACAACAGAGACAGAGAGGAACCACAGAGAGAGAGAGTTGCTGGCAAGGTCAACGGCAAACACGTTGTTTGCTTCTGCACAGTACGGCACACACAAACAACGCGACAAGAAACACGCACGTGCCACGCGACAAGAATCGTGACGTACGTGGCTTCTTGTCTATTCAGCTGGCTGCCCAGGCATATGCTTACTTCTACTAGCTAAACCACTATAGTAACTAAACTCCCATGACGTACGTGGCTTCTTGACTATTCAGCTGGTTGCCCACGCGGTGCTGGTTCTTGCTGCGCTCATACATGACCCAGCGAACGATGCAGTCCTGAGGGTAGTTTAGTTAGTTTAGTCTAACTAAGCTCATACATGACCCAGAACGATGCAGGCATGTCAGATATCAGCAGTGGCGGTGAGATGACGTGCATTATGTAAGTAGCAAAACAACTACTACAACCTGAGTAGTGATAGGTGATACACCAAGTTAGTTTAGTTAGTAGTTGGTTTAGTTTAGTTAGTAACCTGAGTAGTGATAGGTGGAGCGCTTTTCTTTTCCGTGAAGTAATCACATCATAAATAATAATAATAATAAAATTTCCGGCGAAGTAAAAGACAGCGTAATTTCCCCCATAAGCTTCATAAACCCGCAAACCCCTCACTCACCCGCCAATCCATCCATCCCTCACTCACCCACCCCACCGCATACCTAGGCAATGTCGCCGAACTAATACGTCGAAGGCGTATTGGTTTAAAACGTGTTAAACACCATTTTGCTCTATAGAGTATTTTATACTCTAACCCATGGTCAAAAGCTTGGCTCCCACCAAAAAAAAAATACTACAAAAATAGTATTCAACATAAAATAACATAAAAAAATATCTAAATAACATAAAAAAATATCTACTATATTATATAGAAAAAGATGACAAGAAAATTGATATTTCTGAAATGAATCACGAAGAGGTGATTGCATATGCTGAAAAAGGCTAACAAAAGAACCGGGACAGAGTAAATAGATATTATCAAAATACTGTAAAAATTGACCCGGTAAAATATGTTCTTAGAAAAATGTAAGAAAAATAAAAAGACTTATTACAATTCTAAACAAATCACAGACATTAAAATATTAAGAAAGTCGATTTTATAAATTATTTAATTGATAATTTATAAAAAAAAAATGGCGTAAAGAAAAATTAACATCTTATGATAATATGCATGGAACATGTAATGGATTATGACCAAATTGCGGCGATGAAATTATGTTCTGAACTTTTGGTCAGCTCATAGAAGATGATGAAAGAAAAAATATAGGTGTTAACCAAACTAAACTAACTACTCACTAAACGCATGCACGCGGCGTATGGACCATGCGC
>Ga0315905_10008076_pt1 | contig 10632 bp, 5 predicted proteins | sample LakEriMetagenome_5_FD_203522 | JGI IMG/M metagenome (GOLD analysis project Ga0315905, IMG submission 203522) | Freshwater fungal communities from buoy surface, Lake Erie, Ohio, United States - Buoy 4 MA121 | ecosystem: Environmental > Aquatic > Freshwater > Lake | place: USA: Lake Erie, Ohio... | reverse complement strand
TATTCGGATTTGACATTTTAACGTCGACGGTTGCCTCGTAGTAATGTCCGGGCTGCAAATGAGTTTTCGGCAACAGCAATACAGCACTCCGGGACTCGACTCCAATCGCATTGAGATCGATAGTGTTCAACGTTACGTCTTGTTGGGGTCCTGCCGCAGTTTGCTGGTCTTGCAGAGATTTATGTTTACTTCTGACCGGAGCTCTTTCAATTACTGACCACTTCACGGATGCTAAATTGTTACCCATCGCAAACGTAGAGTACTGTTGCCGGTCTGAAGATAGCAACATGCCAACATCGCTCTGGAAGGGCCGATCACTGCATCGTTTCTCGTTGCAACAAATCCTATCATCGGGGACCAGAATGTTTGCCAAGATAGTGAGATCCATGTTTGCCCGGATTTCTGTAGGGCTGGGCATGTCAATCTTGACTTTTGGGGCAGGCGTCCAGGAGATTATAGTGTCTCGCTGAGCAACATGGCTGATGCCAGGGCATTCCCTAGCATCCGGATTCTTGCACTTGTTACACTTGTCCTGTTGAAAAGCAAGTGTCTTCAATTAGACACAGACAAAACGACAAGAAAGATAGTGTGGGCACGATAGCCGCACGCAAACACGTCCCTACTCGTCTGCTGTGCTGTGAGGGCATAGATGAGCTCTGGAGAAAGAAAGCACCGTGGCTGTGAGTGTAGCGTACACACACGGTCCATTTATAACAAGAAAAAAAAAACAATAGCGTACACACACGGTCCATTTACTGTTCTTTGCCACCCGAAAACAATCATCACAAAAAACGCAAACATGATAGTCCACGACTCTGACACATGAGACCTTGTACTTGGCGCAAATAGAAGGATACTTGTCTCCCTCGGTCTGTTAGACACAGATCGGCGTGAGAGGCTTCATGATGGCATCACGCAAGGACGAGACAAAGTCGCTCGGGAAAGAAGAGCAGGACGCTGTTATCTACAAAGCAGAAAAGACAATTGGGATTCAAGATTTGCAACGATTTGCACCTTGCAGATTCTGGCCATGGCGACGCAAGTGATCCGTGTATCTTCTTCTTCTTTTTCTTTTTTTTTAACCCCTGCAACACACAGCCGTCAAAACGCTCCAATGTTGCAGAGCCACTTGCTGTGCGCAAACAAGGGAGCAAACACTGGCATCTAGGTACGTACGCAAAATTCAAAGCATCACCGTCAATCAATTTCTGTGTGTCTTCTATGTAATCCGAGTAGAAGAAGTTTGTCGTCTGTAGCAACCACGTGAGACGATTAACCGATGCCAGATCGAGTGTGTTTGACTTGCCAGTAAGAGCCAATTCAGCGTCAAATTCGGCCGACTTAGTGTAATAGAGTGAGCGTTGCGCAGGCAACGGCCAGAGGTGTTCCTGCTCGTTCATGATGACAGAATTCAAACAATTCACGTCAATGCACTTGCTTGCCCTCATCCCCCACCTGTAGTCAAGTGCTCGCCCCCCCGAGTAATAGCTCCCGCCGCCATTCACTCGGATACGGGTGCACATAGCTGAAGTACCAGGTGCTATGATATGCGCCCCGGGGCGCGGCTTTCTGTCATTCGGAGTTTCGTCCAACACGAATGTCCCTTTAAGAAAGAAAAACCAATTGAACCGGGAACCAAGTGCTGCCGGACGAAAATAGTAGAACGAGCTCGTTGTACACGTTGCCTCGTAGCCCATGCAAACCATCAATCTATTTCGCAGCGGGTATGTGAGCTGAGCGTTCTCCCCGAAAAGTAAATCGCTGTAGAGAAAGGCGCTGGATGCACTGACAGCGCCCCCAATTGAACGTCCTTTGTTCGTGTCTAGATCAGTCTGAATTACAATACATGATCCATCATCCATGAATTTGGCACCGACCATAATCGGTGACTTGTCGCCATCGAAAGCCCATGTTCCCATCGGAACGCGCTGGCCATAAATGGTGAAAGAAAACGGAATCTGTGCGTATGGTGGGATCATCATACGGCAAGGTGTGACGGAGGGCTCCCACTCAACAGGACACTTTCGATAGAACAAGGAGCATGCCCGGGTTGAACCTTGTATACACTTGTCAGCTGGTGCGGGCGGCGAAAAACACGACAGGATGCAAACTTCTTCCACATCCAAGCCCACGGTGATGTTCATACACTGTGACTTTCTCATGACGGGCCCATCCGGAGGATTACCCTGAACCTGGAACATTGGATCACCGGTTGTGACTGCCTTGGAGTCAAAAGCATACCCTGCTGGCGCCTTCCCAAATTCACATTGCGCCTCGTTCACGCCGTCGCGGACAACTCCAGGAATTCCTCGGCTGTCGACGAAATCCATATCAAGGACAGGCAGGTCCCGGAGATAAAGACCCCTGATCTGCACGAAAGCTCTTCCTTTGCTAGATCCCATTAGCGGAGTGCGTAGCGTAGTCTCAAAGAACACAAATTTCTTGTAATTGCTAGTCCAGATGGCGCCATTGGTAAGTGTAAGGTCCATTATGCCTTTTACACGAGTCCCGGTCTTTGGGGTAATGCAAACACACACGGAGGTGTTTACAAAGGAAGCCGAAGTGCTATAAAGGGTTACACCACTGAGTCGGTCTGCTTTATCGTAAAGCTTCCAGCGACAGCGGATCATGCCCGGACCAGTGTCGACAAAAGGCTGACCAACTACCGTCACAAGCATGCCGCCAACGATATGTGCCACACTAGGTTCAAGCTTACTGATCGTCGGAATGGTCGTGTACATCACTTGCATAGAAGTCATCGTGTATCCTGCTTGGTTTGTAATTGTAAACTCTTCAGACGTGATGTTGGGATTCACTCTCTGATCGAGTAAATTTCCTAAGTTCTGGGCGAGGATGTTGTATCGGTCGTACTGCGTACCATTTTCATCAACTATGCGATTGTATACTACAGAGAAGTAATCAGCTTCAGCCGCACGCCCAGCTACATTAGCAGGAGGGGAAAAGGATGCCAACCCAAAAATTACTTCAGTATCCGCGGTCATGTTGAACGTTTTCGCGGGATCGGCCTTTCTGTATGTGTCTGCGGTTCGTGTCTGATACACATATGTGTCGCCAAATTTCCCCTCGTCGGTGGGATCAAAGTGCAGGAGGAAGTGCCCGCTGACGTTGTGTAACATGCCATACAGGTTCCCTGTGCTTGGATCAGCCTGTAATGAGGTCAGGACTCCTGGCAATTCGCGGCTCCATAAATGAGCGGACGGCTTTGGGGTGCCGGTGGGTGCCACGCCCGTCGTTAAGGCAAAAAGATAGCCCTGCTGTACCCGCTTTCCATTGACGTTGAGAGTCTTCAGACCGCAAGCATAGTACCGAGCGCCGTCATCACGATTTGTGTCCATCGCCGACAAACCCGGGGCTATGTGAGTGTAGTCAAGCTGCAACAAGGCCTCAAAAATCAGCTCGACCTTGATCTGGCCGACGCGTGTGTCGGCCATCACCCTGACCATGAAATGTTCTCCAGATGAATACGTAATAATCCCGTAGATTTTGGCATCAATGCGGTTGTACTGGATTGACGTAAGAGTAAAAGACGTGTCTGTCCGTCCGCGTAGGACGCGTTGACTTATGGACTGGTTTGTGACGTAGCTGTAAGGGGTGAGGTAGGCGCTTGCGAAGCCGTCTTCTGCTGCGGCATAATAATAGAACTTTTCGACTGAGTTCCATGACGCGACGCCGATTGAAGGATCGCGTCCGCGGGTCGCCTCGTCGGAGGCTGTTACGTCTTTGAGCACCCGCAACAGCTCTGCACCGTCCTCATCCGTAGTCAGCGTCAAGCGGTGGGTGCCGTCGTCGCCTCCTACGACCTTCCCGATTCCTGCGAAGGTCGCGCCCCAGATGGTGGTCGGCGCACTCGCAACAAATATTGCCAGCAGCCAGCTGACAAGCAACGGCCGAGACACTGGCTGCATCGTGAAAGTGCGGGCACAAAGCGCCCGCCTCTGCGCGTGTCGCTTAGAACCGCCGCACCCGCACCCGCTGTCGTCACCGCAGCCCGCACCCGAGGGGCGCGCACTGCAAAATAACATGCCTGCCTCCTCTACGCCGGCCACCCGGCTGCAGGGCAGCCGGGTAGGCTTAAGTCGTTCGTGATGCTGATTTAGGCATTGCGCGACATGATTGCTCGTGCAACAGGCGATTGGCGTGTGAGCAGCACAGGGGCATGTGCCCGTGATGAGCGTCGTGTGAGCAGCCTGCACGTGTCCGTCATGGGCGTGTGAGTAGGAAAAGGGCATGTGACAGTGCCCAACTTCGCCACACGCCTCGTGCTGCGCTTGATCTGCGTCGAGCTCGCACCGGCCGCCTCGACTGTTCCCCGGCGCGAACGTCACTTCGCCGCCTGCGTCGTGCGCCATGCGGTGGAACGACACCTCGGGAGACAAGTCGCTTGCACACGAACCAAACGAGTTTGGTTTTCAGTCAACCATTGTATTCGGTAGGATGGCTTTCACAGTACAAATATCTCAAAAAATTGAAATTTTTGTAACAATTTTTGGATAAAAAAAAACGATGGAGCCACGAACATAGTACCTCGATCAAAGTCGATCCCCTCCTCAAAATACGTCCGCAATGGTCGGAAATTTAAAATACAGGTTTGTTTCCGAAATCCGCCTCACGGATTTCGTGCCGACGCCGACAAACCACCGAAAATAGTGATGGCTGATTTCATGGAGCGCGAGCGCCCGGAGGAGCCTGCCCGCCGGGCCGGCGGGGACGCAGACCAGCGGACGGAGCGCTGGCGGTACTGGCTCCGTGGCTCCGTGTCCACCGCCTCGCTGCTCCTGCTGATCGCATCGGTCGCGCTCTTCTCAGCCGAGCACCATGCCGACGGGCGCCGTGCGGGGCTGCGTTGGACGGCGCTGGCGGCTGGCGCGACGCAGCAGCTGGCGGATCTCACCTTCTACGAGAGGTTTATGCAACGGCTCGCCACCCTGAACTCCAACTCGACAGGCGCCGCGAACGCCACTGACTGCCCCGAGGGCGAGGAGTGCATTCCCGCCGAGGCCGTGCGGGTAAGCGCCTTGCAGATCGCCAACAACCTGGCTGGAGATTGGCTCGTGCGCACCCGTGCAAAAGACCAGCACCCGTACCAGTTTTGCGCCGAGTACACAGACCTGTCGGCCAAGGAGATGCGTGCGTGCGTGAGGCACCTCATGAGGCCTCTAGAGCTCGCCAGAGGAGAGGCCATCAGCCACAACTCCACAAATGCATCGGTGCAACTTGCGTTACAAAACAATTTCACATTTAATGTGTCCGACGAGCATGGCTGGGATGCGTGCTACGAGGCGTGGGAGGATCAGGAAGACAAGGAAACGTGCGTGACCTTCGTCTCGAATAGGCTGGAGGGCGATGTCGCCTTCGCGTGCTCACAGCTCGATTCGCCCGAAGAGTTCCTCAAGTGCGGAAGGGTCAAGCAGGCCGTCGACAACATCAAAAGCCTCATTTTGCGGCAAAAGGTCATGCCAGTCTCGGATGCCCTCAACGGCACGATAATGAAAGTGCAAGACCGGGAGCAGGCAATCAGGGAGATGCAAGAGTCGGAGAACAAGACAGAGGATGCACTGCAGGCCATGAGTCCTGAGCTCCAGAACATGCTCGCAAAGACCATCGAGATCTCAGCTGAGTCCAACAACAAGCTGACAGCCATGGAGCGGGCCATCAACGATACCTTACTGTCGGGTCCTCAGACGGTGATTGACCGACTAGGCCCCAAACCCGGGCCTTTTGGTGAGCTCCCCGGAAAGGTAGAGCACGAGTACATGGTGAACAAAACGCTGGCTGCTAATCGGTCTGCGGTGGCTGAGGAATCAGCGGCGGCTGCTGCCAACTCCTCGGTGGAAGCGACCAAGATAGTAATGCGCGCCATCATTAGCAGGAAATACAACGGTGCTGGGGATGCTGCTCGTGCGCTGCGGCTGATGAATTCATCTTCATCTGCATCTGCAAATACGGCTGTCGAGGAAGTCAAGGGGAGCGGAGAGCAAGCGGTGCTCGACGGGACGCCTACTCAGCTGGGGGCTGCTGCCCACACTTCATCACTGCTACAAGTTGGTGGCGGAATGCAGGGTGGCAGAAGTATAGCGGCGCGCGTGCAAGGTCTTGTGCAGCTTGAAAAACTTGCGGAACATGGGAACTTGGGCGATCTGGACTCGATCATGGATCACAACGTGCAGTGGCAACATGCAGGTTTGACGCCAGAAGAGAAGGCCGATGCCAAGGTCGCCATTGCGTTCGGCGACGACGGCTTCAACATGCATCGACACAGGGAAGGCGATAATGACTTGCAGACGGGCTCTGGTTTGAATTCAGCTCTTGACGGGTTCAGTCACTTGTTGCTGTCCCACAATGGGCCGGCTCTGCATGTCGCGCCGAGCTCGGAATTCAGGTCTGCAGCTGACATTGCTTCCCAGTTCAACGCAGACTCTGTGCCCACGCTGCTCAACTTGGCGGGCAGCGAGGCGTCGGACAACGATGATCTGACGAGTGTAATGGAGGGCACTGTTCAAGCGCCACACGTGCCTCCACCTAGGGCATTAGTCGACAAGGCGCTAATCGCAAAAGAATTCAAGGATGACGCCGTGGGGAAGGTGGCAAGCTCGCGCGCGGAGCAGCAGGGCCAAGGTACGGGGTGGATGCAGCGCTTCTACAACAATCTCAAGTCGGAGGGCAACGCCAACAGAGACGTCGAATTCTTTCGGGAGGCGACAGCGGTGACTGCTGCGCGACGTAGTCAACTTCGTCCAAGGGCTGTCGCGCAGGTTAAAGAAGCGAGGAGGCGAGGAGAGAGGCAGCATGCACCTGCCACGGCGACGAAGCGGGCGAAACCATTCAATCCTTATGGGTACACGCATGCACAAGAGGACCCTGTAGCCAAGGACCCGGTAGCCAAGGAGGAGGAGACTTCGATGAACAGCCTTTGGAGCAAGCTGCTCAAGGAAGAAGCCATGGCAACAGCAGCAAAGCACCAGGCGCATGTTGCCAAGAAGCAAGCCACTTTAGCTGCGCTGAAGATCAAAGAGCAGAAAAGGGCCAAAGCCCAAGAGGCCGTACAGCAAGAGGAAGCCAAGCTGCGCCGAGATGAGCACAAGGTGCTGGACGACCGGCAGAAAGCCAAAACAGCCAAGAAGCTTGCCGACCTCCTCGCGCACAAGCTTGCCGAGGACAAGTTCGCCGAAATGCAAGAGGTAAAGAGAGCAACCAAGGCCTTAGAGGCCAGGAATGCAACAGCCAAGAAACTCGGGCAGCAGTCTGCTGCTCAGCGCGCCGAGTTCCAAAAAGCCAAAGCGGCAATGATGGAGCAGGCGCGAGAGGACGTGACAAGGGCTCAGCAGCATCAGCCACATCATGTAAGGGTGCAGGCAGCTACCCAGCCGGTGGCGTGGAGGGAGACGTCGGCGCATATTGCATCGCCACCTGTGGAGCAGCTGCAGACTAGTACGCGGTCGAACAACCCCGTGCTATCGCGCGGTACTAGCCAGATAGAGGCATCGCACGGTACAGGTTCTGGCGGGGATCAAGAAGCGGCAATCGTGGCGACGGTGAAACGACTCGAGGACAAAGCGGAGAGGGAGCCTGTGGTGACGCGGCAAGAGCGGCAGGAGCAGCGAGCGGAGGTGAAGGACGCAAAGAAATTGCTGCAACAGGCTGCCTGGCTGCGAGAGCATGCAGCCCATGCCGCCACAAATCGCGCGCCTGCAAGTGATGAACCCACGGTGACGCCAGTGCACCGCATTAGAAGCAAGCAGCAGCTAAGAGGGGTGCGCAACGTGAAAAGGCAGGAGCACGAGGATGCACAACCGGCGCAGATTCAGCCAAGAGCATCACGCCCGGCCGCCCGATCACCCGATGCCGCCGTCGCGGAGGATGCGCCGAGCCAGCACGGGAGGATCTGGGATGGCGTGACCTGGGATGGCGTTGTCGCATCGCCTTCGCAGGCTGCGCAAGCCGAGGTGCAACATCGACAAGAAGCGCCGCCTGTTCAGGCGGTTGCGCCATCTGCGCCTGCCGCGTCAGCGCCGGCGACGGCAACATCCGTGGTGCAGAGATCCGTGGTGCAGGGCTTACCGCGGCAGCGCGAAAAACCGCGAGAAAAAGATGCCGAGCCGCCTGTGGCTCAGCAGCTGCCCCCGAGCGTCGATGGGTCCAACCTGGGTGACCTCTTGAACTTGATGAACACGCCACCACAATCTTCGTCTTCTATCAAGCCCCACGACTCGAACGACGGGCTCGGTGATTCGCTGTCAGGCCTTGGCGATGACCGCAAGATCCAGAAGCTCAGAAACGACGACATGTCTGCTGCAGGCCTGATTGCTGCGGCGCCGGTACAGGCGGAGAAGCGGTTCGCGGTCGCGGGCGTGGCAGAAGCTCCTCCCTTGGTGCCCGCGCCCGTGCCCTCAAAGCCCTCTGCGCTCTCACCGACGCAGATCATGGAAGCCAAGATCAGAAAAGAGAACGAAGCCGAGGATGCCGAGGAAGCCAGGGTGAAAGGTCTTGTCGATTCTTTGACAGCAGGAGACAATATCGATGACGACGATGACGGGATTATCAATCACTACAATCTTGGGAGCCATCTCCATTCCGCGCAGGTTCTCCCACTTCTTCTCTCTCCCCCCGCCTGCTTGCATGCTCTGTGGTGGGAAGGATGAGTGGTCCAAGCCGCTCCCAATTTTTCATTTGTCAATCCAATGACAGGGGAAACGAAAAAAAAAGAAAGATGACGTTTTGTAAGGCTGCGCGCCTCTGCCATTGGATTGATAAATGACGGGTGTTGTGCTGCGCACATGACTTGACAGCAGGACAACCTGGCAAGGCAGCACGGCTCAGTCACCACCGGGGGTACGATCACGGACGTTGCCGCCGAGGCCCAAAAAATCCACGAAATGAACGCGCGAAGAGATGTATGCCTGCGTGTGCCCTGTTCCGTTCGCCGCCAGTGTTTGTTGTGTGATCGCGTTGCTCCATGATCGCTGGCACTTGCGCCTCTATGTGTGTGTGTGTGTGTGTGTGTGTGTGTGTGTGTGTGTGTGCACATATGTTGCCAGCCTACTTCGCAGTTGTGCGCAAGTTGATTGGGTTCTGTGCTTGCTGCAGGCCGAAATCGCAAAAATGCCTGGAGCCCATGCGATGGAGCGTCTAGCGAAGGTAGATGCCGAGCTTGCAGCACACAAAAACAGATTGCAGAAGCACCTCGCATTGGAAGCTAAGGTGTGAACCCTTGCCTACCAATCGACCTGCCTTGACAAAATCTCTCAGTGCTTGCGGCGCAGATGTCCTTGTGCATTGCCTCCATTCCGCCTGCCTTGCAGCTGCTTCGTCGTGATATGGAGTGTGCAACTGGCCGCCCACCCGTGCACCCGGTAAATGACGCGACAAAAGTGAAACTGACGGGAGTGGCCTGGGTTTGCAGTACAAGGCGCAGGCAGAGCAGTCACGGAAGAACCTGGAGAAGTTAGAGACGGACAACAGCGGTATGTTCGGGCTGATTGGCGTCCTGCAGGACGCAGGGTCCGCGGGAGGCGCCCTCAGCAATCTTCTTGCATCTGGCCTGGAGGCCGCTCGGAAGCCTACAGCACCGCTTCCCAATGTCAACAAGGCATTCTCTAAAGTGTGGAAGGCTCATGAGCCAAAAAGATGAAGGGCTGTCGAGTGAAGCGAGAGCGGTGCGACAACATCATCTTTAAGGGTCCTGCCTGCAAACGGGGAAGCGGGTCCCAACATTCGCGCTTGCGAGCGCCTATTATTCATTCACACGGCGTTGACCTATGACCAAACCGGACATGGGCCAAGACGTGTTTGCGTTTTCCATTTGTGTCTAATATACGAGTCACATGCCTACTCGAACCCAATGCGTCCTCCAATTCAGGCCCGGTGCCTGCTATCACATATGTACAGTACGTAAAGCTGTAACATGTTTTCGCCACACCCGCTTGCCTGCGCTGCCTGCGGAAGGCACCACACAGCAACATCACGCTCCTGTGTTCCCTCACAGCTGTCACAACAGCTTTTTCCTGTATCAGGGATAGTCACCTGTGACTGTTAGTGATGGGCCACACCCATAGACTTGAACATTCTTTACTGAAAGAAAGAGCGCCGCCACCCACCAGCGGGCGCTTGCTACTTAAACCGCTCTTAAGCACACTCAAGACCCTCAACGGCACTAAAGGAAAGTACCGGTGCCCGCAGCTGTCACTGCCCCCAAGTGACTTTCAACAATTCCTCTGAGTGGTAATCTCAGTATTCCAACTGAGGCCTTGTATGTCGACCAAGTAATCTCATTATTTCAACCGAGTCTTGGGTGTCAACAACCCTTCCGAGTGGTAATATCATCGAGTGGTAATAACTAGAAAAACTGAGATAAACGGTTCTCCTAGCCCCATATCCGGATAGCCCCATATTCGGCCCATAAAGTCTCCTTTATCGCTACAACAACAACGCGCATGCAAGTCCAAGCACCAGCATAGGGGTGACACCACTGTTAATCGGTTTACTATAGCGATTCTTAGCGATTGAGGCGTGGGGGTTTTAAGGGCTTCTCGGGCACCTTAAGACAGAAAGCGTGGTTTCTCGACTTTAGGGAAACTTAGGGAAACGAATTGGAAACCTTTTGAGGGTGATAAG
>Ga0315905_10008074_pt1 | contig 10633 bp, 9 predicted proteins | sample LakEriMetagenome_5_FD_203522 | JGI IMG/M metagenome (GOLD analysis project Ga0315905, IMG submission 203522) | Freshwater fungal communities from buoy surface, Lake Erie, Ohio, United States - Buoy 4 MA121 | ecosystem: Environmental > Aquatic > Freshwater > Lake | place: USA: Lake Erie, Ohio... | reverse complement strand
AAAGAAATTGCTGCTTGGGAAAAACACCGAAATGAAAAATTGCGTACCATTGATTGGCAATTTACCTCTGCTGATGCTCGCACCAAACTCAAGCGACTTTATCCATCAATTACTACTTGACTGACTATTAGTGACTTTATCAAGGGAGAGTCGGGAACAACGACAAAACTAAAACAAACCCCACCGATTGAGATTGCCATTTCAACAATTACAGTGATGGAATTACGTTATGGATTAGCTCTGAATCCCCAACGTGCCTTAAAGATAGAACAAGCAATTGCCAGCATTTTAACGTCTGTCAATATTTTACCTTTGGGCACAGCAGAGGCAGAACAAGCTGCTCAAATACGGGCTATTCTCAAATCCCAAGGGCAACCAATTGGTGCTTATGATGTTTTGATTGCGGCAACAGCACTGCACCATAGCTTAACGATGGTTACAGCTAATCAACGAGAATTTCAGCGAGTTTCTGGCTTAAAGACCGAAAATTGGCGACAGAATTGAGTCAACTCTTAGCCTCTGGGGTGTATTTTGACTTTTGAAATCATTTAATTTTTGGCAAAAAATCTAAGCACTAAAATATTTGGCGGTGGGATGATAGGTAACGATCGCCGTTGTAGATTGTTCTGGATAAACCTGTTCACTTTCATCCATAAATAAGCCAATGCGATCAGTTTGGAGTAAATCCAATTGAGTGTATTGATCCTGCATATTCGGGCAAGCGGGATAACCGAAGCTATAGCGGGAGCCTTGGTAACGTTGTTGAAGAATGTCGCGGATATTATCGGGATCTAAATCGCCAAAGCCTAATTCCCGACGAATACGGGCATGAGTCCATTCCGCCAAGGCTTCCGCCATCTGTACTGCTATGCCGTGGAAATAGAGATAATCGGTGTAGTTATCCCCCGCGAAGAGCTTTTGGGCATACTCCGTGGCAATTTCTCCCACCGTCACCGCCTGCATGGGGAACACATCCGTGACGCCCGATTCCTTGCTGGCAAAAAAGTCTGCAATACAAAGCCGACGATTAGCCTTTTGGCGGGGAAATTCAAATTGGGCAATAGGTTCAGCACCGGCAGGAATTTGGCCATTATTTTGACTGACTAATTCGGGTTCATAAATGAACAATGTGTTGCCCTCGGATTGACAAGGGAAATAACCATAAACAACGGTGGGATTGAGTAGGTTTTCTGCAATGACTTTGGCTTTCCAATCGGACAAAATTGGCTGAACTTTAGCCGCCAAAAACTGATCGTATTCCTCGCGGCTTTGGTCTTTGGGTTTACGGAATTGCCATTGCCCCACGAATAAAGCTTGTAGGTCTAAGTAAGGAAAGATTTCGGCTAGGGGAATATCCTGGGCAGATAAAATTTTCGTGCCCCAAAATGGCGGGGTTGGGCGGGCAATATTGTCCTCTACCGCTTCCGATCGCCGGGTATCAATAATATCAGCTTCCGCAGATTGCCCCCCTGCATCAATGAGTTTTTCTTCCTCAATGCCAAAGTTCGTTTTTGCGCCATCATCGGCGATCGCCTTAGCACTTTCCTCGGCATATTCCCCTAAGAAACCCTGCAAATTATCCCAATGATCGGATTGCTTAGCGGGCATTAATTTATCCATAAAGTGCAAATCTGCAAAGGCATCTTTGCCGTAAATTACCTGACCATTGTAGGTTTGTTGGCAATCTTGATGGACAAATTTCGGGGTTAAGGCTGCACCACCAAGAATCACGGGAACGGTGATACCTTCTTGATTGAAAACTTCTAAATTTTCCTTCATGAAGGCCGTAGATTTTACCAATAGCCCACTCATGGCAATACAATCGGGATTGTGTTCTTTATAGGCTTGAATAATATTTTCCACCGGCTGTTTAATGCCTAAATTAACGACGCGATAACCGTTATTCGACAAAATAATATCGACTAGATTTTTACCAATATCATGGACATCTCCTTTAACTGTGGCGATCAAAAATGTCCCTTTGGCATTGTCCACCGAGTCATCTTTGTCCATGTGGGGTTCTAAAAAGGCCACTGCTGCCTTCATGGTTTGGGCAGATTGCAACACAAACGGCAATTGCATTTGACCAGAGCCAAACAGTTCCCCCACGACTTTCATGCCGTCCAACAAATAAATATTAATAATATCTAGGGGTGGATAAAGTTTTAACGCTTCATTTAAAGCGTCTTCTAACCCCAACCGTTCCCCATCAATGATGTGTCGTTTCAGTCGTTCTTCCACCGGCAAATCGGCATCACCAGATTTATCCCGTTTGGTGGTTTTTCCTTCAAATAACGTGGTCAGTTTGCCTAACGGGTCATAGGTGCAAACATCGCCATCAAATTCTCGACGATCAAAGATCAAATCCCGACAAATTTTTTGATGGTCAGGATCAATTTTTGCTAGGGGTAAAATCTTATTGGCGCTGACGATCGCCGCATCCATCCCCACCTGCATACATTCATGTAAAAAGATGGAATTCAACACCTGACGGGCGGCGGGATTTAAACCGAAGGAAACGTTAGAAACCCCCAACAAAATATGGCAACCGGGTAATTCTTCTCGAATCCGTTTAATCGCTTCCACAGTGGCTTTGCCGTTTTCTCGATCTTCCTCAATGCCCGTAGAAATGGGTAATGCTAAGGGATCAAAAAAGATTTCATGGGCCGGTAACCCAAAGGCGATCGCCGCATTGTAGGCTCGTTTAGCAATCTCAAATTTTTTGTCGGCGGTGCGTCCCATCCCTTCTTCATCAATGGTTCCGATCACAATGCCCGCCCCATATTCCTTGGCAATTTCTAATAATTTATAAAACCGTTCTTCTCCATCTTCATAATTAGTAGAATTGAGGATACATTTTCCCCCGGCTACTTTTAAACCCGCTTCCATTTTTTGCCATTCGGTGGAATCCAACATCAACGGCAGGGTGACATTATTCACCAACCGCGAGGCCAATTCTTTCATATCCCGCACCCCATCGCGCCCCACATAATCCACGTTCACATCGAGAATTTGCGCCCCTTCTTTGACTTGGGCTTTGGCCAGGGAAACCAGACTATCCCAATCTTCCGCGTTTAACAAATCTCGACATTTTTTAGAACCGCTGGCATTGAGTCGTTCCCCCACAATCAAAAAAGAATTTTCCTGGGTATAACTTTGGGTGGAATAAATCGAGGCGGCACTGGGTTCAAGCTGGGGATGACGTTCTTTGGGGGTTAAGGTCTTAGCAATATCCGCCAAGGCTTTAATATGATCCGGTCGGGTTCCACAACAACCGCCAATAATTTGTACCCCTAAATCTTCGATGAAGTGCATTAACGCCATCTGCAATTCCACGGGCGTTAAACGATAAAATGCTTGGCCGCCAACATTTTCCGGCAAGCCCGCATTGGGAATACAGGACACCACAAACGGCGAATGTTCCGACAAATATTTAATATGTTCTTTCATTTGTTCTGGGCCGGTGGCGCAGTTCAACCCCAAAATATCAATGGGATAGCGTTCCAAAATGGCCAAGGCCGCCGCCATTTCCGTGCCCACCAACATCGTCCCCATGGTTTCCATCGTCACCGACACCATCAACGGTAGGCGATCACCTTTTTCGGCAAAGACCTGTTCGATCGCATTCAACGCCGCTTTAATTTGCAACACATCCTGACAGGTTTCCACCAACAGTAAATCTACCCCACCGTCGTACAATCCCTGTACTTGTGTTACATAAGCCTCTTTCAGGGTGTCATAGTCCACATGGCCAAGGGTCGGTAATTTGGTTCCTGGCCCCATCGATCCGGCCACAAAGCGGGGTTTTTCCGGGGTAGAAAATTCGGCGGCCACTGACTTAGCTAATTCTGCTGCGGCTTTATTTAAGTAATAACTCTGGTCAGCCAAATCATATTCCGCCAACACCAACGGCGTGCCCCCAAAGGTATCTGTTTCCACTACATCCGCCCCGGCTTGGTAAAAAGCACGATGCACCGTGGCCACGGCTTCCGGTTTGGTGTGGACTAAATATTCGTTGCATCCTTCATATTCCGCCCCGCCAAAATCTGCTGCGGTGAGTTCCTGTACCTGTAAGTTCGTGCCCATGGCCCCGTCAAACACTAACACGGGACGCTCAGGACTATTCAGGCGATCGAGGAAGGCACTTTTCATGGGTCAGCACATCGGGAAAACAGGGATTAAGGGCTATTATATGGGGATGGCGGGAAGCCTTCAACTAGCAGTTTGTGGGGCAGTAGTTGGTCATGTTGAAATTAATTGTAGTAAAACCATTACCAAACTATAAACTTTTGCTTCAATATTGAGATGACATCCCAGGAGAAATTGACTTATCTCATCTTGTTAGTGAAGGAATCTTTAAAATCTTGCCAAATAAGCAAGTTTTAGTTTTCAAAATCCTGCATTTCTTGACGAATTTCATCAAGGGGTGATTGATAATCGGGCGATTCTGGTTCATCAGGGGCAAATTCAACCACGACTCTCACGCGGACTTTGCCTTTTTTCCATTGAGGATCACCTGGATTAAGACGTTCACAATTTATTCCTTCCTCAATCCATTTTTTACGAGTTTTATAATGTCGATCATCTAAATCAGTCAACCTCCTTACATTGAGAATTTGACAAATTAAATTATTAATAATCGTTTGAACTTTCGTCGTTGGATTTGATGTAACAACTCTGTTTGGCAAGTTTTCAGTAAAGTTAAGAATAGTCTCCAACTCAGTGATCTCTTTGAATTTTGGGTCTGACATAATTGTCTCCTAAATTAATTTTCAATATCCTGTTGCATTTCTCGACGGATTTCATCAAGGGGAGAATCCACTTTTACAGGTTCATCAGGAATGAATTCAACTGTGACATTGACTTTTATTCGCCCAGATTTCCAGCCATTGGAGCCAGCTTGTAAAATTTTACATTTCACACCTTTGTCAAACCAATCACGTTCCTGCTCGATTGTAAATTCAACTTGTTTTGCTTTACAATACTGATGAAAAGCAGAGGGTACGTTTTGATCGAAAGCATTATTAAATGCCGTCTTCACCTTTTGAACTTCAAATAGTTTACCTTGATTATTGATAATATCATCGCCTTTGAGTTGACTTAAAAATTTATCATAATTAAGATTCATTTGACTTGATTCCTGGTTGTGAGTAATAGAGTTTGTATGATGCGTAATGTGTAAATTTGAAAATCTTCTTCTTGCCATTGTTAATCTCCAGATTGCATTTCTCAACGAATTTCATCAAGGGGCGACTCAACTTCATCAGGAATAAATTCAAGACTAATTTTGATTTTCCCTTTTCGCCAGTTTTTTCCTGGGGATAAAATCTTGCATTCTGCTCCATCTAAAAACCATTGCTTTCCTAGATCTCCACCAATCCAGTTTTTAACCATAAATTCAAATATTTCCTTTACTGTAAACGTTGTATGATTGACAAGAATTTTTTAGATGCGTCCATAGAAATTACATCATCTGAGTTCAAAAAATTACGCTTTTCCATTGGTTTAATTTGTCTATTGTTGATTGTTAACTTGCTTAATTTCTTGACGAATTTCATCAAGAGGTGATTGATATTGGCTCAATTCTGTTTCATCGGGAATGAATTCAACAGAAACATTAATTTTGACCCGTCCTTTTTTCCATCCACTTGATCCCGCTTTTAAAATTCGACATTTAGCACCGTTATCAAATCAAATTTCAGTTCTTTTTTCATTTTCATAATCCTTGGTCTTAATACCACGAAAATCTAAGTGTTCCACTAATTTTTGTTTGATTGGGTTCCCAAAGGAATCATCTAAAGCAAATTTGAAATCTTTGGATTTTACTAATTGGTCAAACAATTCCAAAACATCATCATCGTTTAAGGATTCGAGAAAGTTATTGTAATTAATGGGCATGGCATTCCTTGAATAAAAATCTAGGTTAAACCTTAAAGATGGGTGGCTCACATAAATATGCTTATTAAGCCTAAACCCATCCCCGGCAGCTTGTAAAGGAGAAAAACTTATATTGTTTCCTCATCTTCAATGATTTCAGACTCAATGACTTCAACCACTGGAATAGCCATATCTGTGGTGGCGATCGTTGGTAATTGATAGGCAATTTGCATCGCCTTTAAGCATTCATTAATTCCAGTTACATTCTCCTGATATTGATCAATTTTTTGTTGAATTGCTGACTGTAAACGAGAATTACGCGAAATTTTCTCTTCAGCCTCCTGCTCTAGGGTTTTTTCCAAATACGCCCGCGCCACATCATACTGTTGTAAAATCGCCTCGGCTTGTTGAGTTGCCATCGGTAACAAATGGGTTTTTAAACCTTGATTAACCGTTTGTCGGAAATTTTTCCGTACCGTATTAAATACTTTTGGTTCAAAATCTAGCTTCAATAACTCACGGATCGCCGGTTCCGCGTCAACAATAGCTTGGGCATCATAACCTTGGGATGTTTGCTGTAAAGTTTGGCGAAATTGATACACTGAAAACGTGCCTTCATCATAAAAACGAGGACTTTCCCGCACATAGCGATCGCACTCTGTCCGCGCTTCACTAATTAAGGCTTTGGTTACATCAACTTCAATCTGTTTTAAACACTGTTCAACCCCACCATCATTACCCAAAAGCCGATAAATCTGGTGGTAACAATCAGCCTTATGGAGGCGATCGCCTAAACGTTGGAAAAAGCTTTTGATCAACTCATCAACACAGCTTATAAACGTATCTTCTAGCTCATTCGCCAAAAAATAAAGCGCTTCCACTAATACCGCAATAAAAGGAGCCGTGGCATTGCGGGGATGATTTGACGTTGCACGACTGTAAGCATTCATCACCGAAAAGGTTTTGATCAACTCATCTAATCGCGCTACCATCCGCGCCTTTAACTTGGCAAAATCCTGATCAAATTCCTTATCCATCCCCGTTACAACATCATTAACTTGCTGGGAAATATAGGCTTGAAATTTTACCCCCAATTCCTGCATGGCATGATTCAGCAATGTCAATTCCTGGGCTTTCATTGCCTCAATTTCACGGGGTTGACTATCCAATTGCCGATACTGCTCTAAATAAAATTGCCGTAACGCAATACATAGCGGTTGTAAATCAGTAGCTAAATTGGCAAATAATTCAGGGTACTTTTCTTCTGCCAAATAACGACCGATGCCGGAACGAAACGATTCAATGCCACTGTCATGAATTAATTGATCGACCAATGGCGTTCCCCATTCACTCAAGATCCGCACATAATTTTCATTGGGCGTTTCATAACCATTAACGGAAACCCGAAACATGGTCGCCAATAATTTACCAGAGTTAGCACAGTAATTGTTAAATTCACTTACAAATAAAGGCGCTTCTTCTGTACCGTCGGAGCCTTTAATGCTATCCGCAAAAATTGAATCTAATCCAAAGCGATTACTGCTGGTAGTTTGTTTCACTTGGCTACCATAAAACCCTAATAAACCACTGGTTTTGTATAAGCGTGAGTTATCCCGAAATTGAGATTGAATCAAACTTTCTAACCGTTGTCGTAGTTGGGTGTTGTACCATGTATCATCAATGCGATTAAAGACATAAAAAACACGGTCGCGGATGCCGGGATTCTTGCTGATTCGCTCTAGCAAAGCCGTTTCTTCCGCCGTCATATCCCCCGCCGCCGCTGGTTTCAGCACACAAACAACAGCGGATGTATCAGGATTTTCAATTTTACGATAGGCTCGTTCCGCATCTTCTTTAACCGGGGCATCAATTCCCGGCAAATCCACTAAAACATTGCCATCTTTTAACAAAGGATGGTTACAGTAATAATCTAATCGTTTTAAAACAGCACTGTTAGCCCCCCGTCGTGCATAACCGGCCGCTTCTCCCAAGCTCGAAAAATTTAATTGATCCATTGAATAAGTGGCATTCTGTAAGGTTTGAATCCGTTCCCGATTTTGTTCAAATCCTGTGATCAATAAATATAAAGCATTGGCTTGCTTCGCTTTTTCTGATTTATTTTCACCTCCTTCTTCTTCAATCAGACGCCGACAATATTGTGTTAAAAGTTTGACCAATTCTGGTTGATTGAGATGTAAATTTTCGCCATCAATGTTTAAATATTTGGTCAAAATCAATGCCTGTTGACGAATTTCGGCTTCACTCAAAAAGGTTAAAACCACCCGTTCTTCATTTGGGTTAGCATACTCAATGTGACATTCCGTGCCCGTGGCATGACCTTCCGCACTGTACAGCAACTCCCTTTCCAGCAGGGCGTTGATCAACATCGACTTTCCCGCACTAAAGGCCCCAGCAAAGACAATTTCAAATCGGGGCGATAACGCTTTACCCAACGCCGTTTCCACCACACTGGTATCCTGCAGGCTGCGGAGGGTCGGTTCTTGCCGGAGTAGTTCGATCAATTGGTTGACTTGCTCGCGCAGAGAGTGACATTGGGGGGCAATTTGCGACATGGAAACCTCATACACAGGGGAAATTATGCTAATACAAGGCTATGGGCAAATAGAGGGAGCCTTGACATCTGCTTCACAAAAATTGACAAATCCTATCACAGTGTTCTAATTCTATGGAAAAAACGCCCCGCATTCCTTTGCCCCAATCCGTTCGTGACTATGTTTTTCAGCGGGATCAATTTCGTTGCCAGAGTTGCGGGCGATCGCCGTCGGAGGTTTCCTTACAGGTGGATCACATCATTCCCTTGGCTAAAGGAGGCAGTAATGATTTGAGTAACCTACAAACCCTTTGTGCTAATTGTAATGGTCGTAAGGGCGCTAATTTTGATCGCCGTTTTCGTCGGCATTACACCTGAACAGCAAAATAATTTACTTGATCTAATCAAGCTGATCGTCTGGAAAAGTAGGATTAAAATTACGCATCGGTTTTTCCCCTTGGTAAGACGTAGCGGGTTCAGCGGCCCGGAGCGTTGGGCTAGGAAATAATGCTAATTGTTGAGCTTGGTCAGTTTTAGATCGACTGGCGGCCTTACGACGGTGGGCAGTGCCTTCCTCACTAGTATTCTCCGCAACCACTTCATATAAAATCGCCAACTTTTGGCCATCGGGATGACGCCGTAAAATTCGCCCTAGCCGTTGCACATATTCCCGCGTTGACCCGGTCCCCGACAAAATCACCGCAATTTTCACACTGGGCACATCCACCCCTTCATTCAACACATGGGAGGTAGCCAAAATCCGATAGTCCCCTTGGCGAAATTTTTCCAAAATTAAATGACGCTCTTTGACCGGGGTTTGGTGGGTAATGGCGGGGATAAAAAATTGCTGGGAAATTTGGTACACCGTGGCGTTATCGTTGGTGAAAATCAGCATCGGGTCAGGGTAATGCTGCTCAATGAGATTGGCCAAAACGTCCAGTTTAGACGGAGTTCCCAACGCGATTTCCTTAGCTTGCCGATGGGCTAACATCGCCTGACGACCTTGACTGCTTTGGGCGCTGCGTTGCACAAACTGTTGCCAGCCGTCCATCCCGGCGAGGGAAATTCCCTGTTGTCTTAAAAATTGGTTACGGGTTTGAATGGCCTGGTCATAGCGGGCTCGTTCAATCTCTGAGAGGGTGACTTTAATTTGCACAACTTGATGATCCGCCAACGTCCCCCCGGCTAAATCATCCACCGCTTTTTGGTACACAATTGGGCCAATTAACTGGTCTAATTCCTCATGGCTACCATCGCTCCGTTCTGGGGTGGCTGTCAATCCCAACCGATAGGGGGCGATCGCCAACTCGGCAATGCTGCGAAAAAAGTGACTCGGTAAATGGTGGCATTCATCAAAAATCAGCAGTCCGTAACGGTTGCCCAGGGTTTCGGCATGAATAGCAGCACTGTGATAAGTCGAAACCAAAATGGCAGACCGATCACTCGAACCGCCCCCCAGCAGGCCAATATCCGCATTGGGAAAGCTTTTGAGTAACTGCTCATACCATTGGTGCATCAAATCCAACGTCGGCACCAGGATCAAAGTACTGCGCGGCGTAGAGGCGATCGCCAACTGGGCCACCAAGGTCTTACCGGCCGCTGTCGGCAGGACAATCACCCCTTGGCGTTGGGCCTTTTTCCAGGCGATTAGGGCATCTTTTTGATGTTCAAAGGGTTGATGACGAATATCTGCCACCAGATCCAACGCTTGAAAAGCCTTCGCTTCATCAACAAAGGTAATCTCTTCCGCTTGCAATCGCTCCACTAACGGGCGGTAACGGTGGGCCGGAATGCGAAACTTTTCCACCCGGTCATCCCAATCCGCAAAATCTACCCAAGCTTTGCCGCGGGGTGGAGGATGTAATAATAATGTCCCTCGGTCGTAGGTCAACGTAGGGGGACGGGGCATGGATAACAGTTATCTATTGTAAAAATTTTAAAAAGGTGGGTCGTTCAATCAAAGGCGCAGTTAAGGCGATCAGGGCTGTAGATTCGGCTTGAGAAAGATCCGATACAACCCATATAAAATCAGCGCCGAAATGCCGACACTAATAATCGAGGCAACTAAATGTAACACCTTGGTCAATAACGACAACGCCACAAACACCAAGGCGATCGCCACCGCCCCCTTTGCCAGCACCGGCAGTCGATCGAACCAGCGTTGAAACTGTAACCAATACTGATTGAACTGGGAAACCACCGTCC
>Ga0315905_10008073_pt1 | contig 10633 bp, 12 predicted proteins | sample LakEriMetagenome_5_FD_203522 | JGI IMG/M metagenome (GOLD analysis project Ga0315905, IMG submission 203522) | Freshwater fungal communities from buoy surface, Lake Erie, Ohio, United States - Buoy 4 MA121 | ecosystem: Environmental > Aquatic > Freshwater > Lake | place: USA: Lake Erie, Ohio... | reverse complement strand
GGCCCAAGCGCATAACGCCGCTGTTCTTGCCGCCCTATTCGCCGGAGCTGAATCCTGCCGAGCGGTTGTGGCTGTGGTTCCGTGAACACCACTGGAGCAACCGCGTCTACCCAGACGAGCCGTCGCTGATCCACGAGGCGCAGCGGAGCCACCGCCAGCTTCGTCGCGCGGAAGTCCGTTCAATCTGTGCAACGCGATGGGTCACGCGCAGGGATCAAGTGTGAGCCGTATAAGCCGGGCCGCCGCCGAACTCGACGAGCAACTCAGTGCCTGGCGCGACCGGCCAATCGGCGAGATCACCTACCTCATTCTCGATGCCCGCTACGAAAAGGTCCGCCACGGCGGGGCGATCGTGCCGTGCGCCCTCCTCACGGCGATCGGGATCGGCCCCGACGGCAAGAGAAGCATCCTCGGCTGCAGCGTCCAGCTCTCCGAGGCCGAGACGCACTGGCGTTCCTTCCTCCAAAGTCTCGTCGACCGTGGGATGCGGGGCATCAAGCTCGTCGTCAGCGACGACCACGCCGGGCTCAAGGCCGCCCGGCAGGCCGTTCTCACCGGAGTGCCATGGCAGCGATGCCAGTTCCATCTCATGCGAAACGCGATGGCCCACGCCCCCAAGGTCGCTATTCGGCCAGAGATCGCGAGCGACATCCGCCGGGTGTTCGACGCGGATGAGCCTGCCGAGGCCGAGCGGCGGCTCCGCGACGTCGTGGCCCGCTATCAGAAGCCTGCTCCGCAACTCGCTGCCTGGCTCGAAGAAAACGTCCCGGAGGCCCTAACCGTCCTCCGTGTCCCCGCCGCCCACAGGCGGCGGCTCCGCACAACCAACGGGCTCGAGCGGCTCAACAAGGAAATCAAACGACGGACGCGAGTCGCAACGCTCTTCCCCAACGAGGCCTCCCTCCTGCGACTCGCCTCCGCCGTCCTCTCAGAGATCAGTGACGATTGGGAAACCGAACGTGCCTACCTGACCATGGAAGCCAGATGACCCACCTCTGAAAACCCGGATTTACAGAAGGGGTGTTGCTTTATCCTACCCAACCTCCTGAGCTACTTCCTCTATCGCATCACCAATGCGACCAGCGAAGGCTTCAACAGCGCCATTCAGGCACTGAAGTACGCGGCTCGCGGGTTCCGCTCCTTCGGGAACTACCGCACTCGAATCCTCTTCTACTGCGGAAGGCTCGAACTCAGGCCTCAGCTAACCTGCCACTGAAATCCCCGAAGAACCGGACTAAATAACGAATTTCTCTCGCCAACGACTTTAGAACGCCGCCTTTAATTCTGGCGCATGTCTAAGTCGGCTATCGGCGTTTACCCTGCGGGCCGTACCGCTTTAGCGAAACGCCTTCCGCTCGCTTATGAACGCTGCCAGCGGAAATGACTTGACCCGCTTCGACAATCGCCCCAGGAAGTAGGATGGCCTTTGCGGCGACCCAAGCACCGGACTTGATATGAATAGGAGCAGTCATCAACTCGAAACTCGCAGATTTGTGGTCATGAGTGCCGGTACACAGGTAGGCTCCTTGTGAAAGACAGCAACTGTCCTCGATCGTCACGTCATCAATATTGTCGATCCATACATCCTGCCCTATCCATGCTTCGTTTCCAACAGTAAGTCGCCAGGGGCACTTGATGCGGACATTCGGCTTGATGACAACACCACGGCCGATGGACGCACCGAACAGACGCAATACTGTGCGTTTGAGTGCTGAGCTAGGGAGCCAGCCGCTTTCAAACACCACCAGGCTAACGTAGTACCACAATACTCTCGCGACAACGCCGCACCCCGGCGCGTAAGAAGAGTTTGAGTAGGCGGCAAGATCTCGCATATCGCACCAAAGACAAAGGAAATATGGATGTGTGCTACCGGGCATGTCTGTCCAGGAAATTATGATCTCTCGGACCCTGTTGGTCCATCCGGGATCTTCATTCGTAGAGCCGACGACGACTGCAAGAGAAGTCGATCACGTCATTGATCTTCGCGACGTTCGGGCAGCCCCTGGCCCAACGCTTGATGGACATGATCTTGCTGTCATTCCCTCGGCGACGGCGTTGGTAGTTGATGGCCGAAGTGGGTGATGATTATGTCGAGCATCCACGGCACTGAGAGAGGCGGCGACCAGCCCCGCCCTCGATCGGGAAGGACCACAGGTGTCACAGGTTCTCGTGATTGCCAAATAGGGCTGTGGCCGAAGTCGGCTTCACAAGACGCGAGAAAGCGCTGTGAGCGCACACCACAGCCATAGGTACCGCGGAGCGGATGGCGATAAAGCAACACCCCTTCTGTAAATCCGGGTTTTCAGAGGTGGGTCATCTGGCTTCCATGGTCAGGTAGGCTCGTTCGGTTTCCCAATCGTCACTGATCTCTGAGAGGACGGCAGAGGCGAGTCGCAGGAGCGACGCCTCGTTCGGGAAGAGCGTTGCGACTCGCGTCCGTCGTTTGATTTCCTTGTTGAGTCGCTCGAGCCCGTTTGTCGTGCGGAGCCGCCGCCGGTGGGCGGCTGGGACGCGGAGGACCGTGAGGGCCTCTGCGACATTCTCTTCGAGCCAGGCGGCGAGCTGCGGAGCAGGCTTCTGGTAACGGGCCACAACGTCGCGAAGACACCGCTCGGCCTCGGCAGGCTCGTCGGCGTCGAAGACGCGGCGGAGGTCGCTAGCGACCTCCGCCCGCATGGCGATCTTCGGCACGTGCGCCATGGCGTTCTGCATGAGATGGAACTGGCACCGTTGCCAAGGCACCCCTGCGAGGACGGCCTGCCGGGCGGCCTTGAGCCCGGCGTCGTCGTCGCTGACGAAAGCGCTAACCTCCTGCGATCAATCTTGGCTCGTTGATCGGCAGACCCATTAGATTCTTACTCCGTCACATGCACGTCGTCTGCGCGCATCTTTCAGATGGCGGTCGCCAGGCCGTGATAGTGCAGTCGCACGCAGGCCCCGAGGACGGACTGGCCGATGGCCGTGACCCGCCAGCGTCTCGTACGGGGCACTTTCGCGACGAGTCCCCGGACATGAAGCCTCTTGAGGAGGCGGCCCACGGGGTGCGTCTGCCGTCGCCCCCGGATTGGATCCTGAACCGCGGGAAAGATCCGGCCGCGGATGTCGGCGTTGCGGAAGCCACGGAGCAGGTTGTTGCCATCGAGCACGGCGGCGAACAGGCGGACGTCGTCGCGGCGGTCCGGATTGAATCCGGAACTACGTGCGTCTTCGGCTCATCTGCTACATTCGTCATGGCATTCCTCTGGTGTTGGATAGGGATCTCTGACCGGATTTCCCCGCCAACAACTTTGGACTGCCTTTTTCATTTGTGCGCATAGTTGAGAACGTTATCCGGTAGCGTGTCGCCGCCAATCAGAGCCATCGCCGCTCGCACGACTCGACAAGCTCGTCGAACGTTCGCTGCAGCGTGATTTCTGGTTTCCACCCCGGATAATCTGCTTCTATCTTTCGTAGATCCGAGTAATAACAGATGTGGTCGCCTTCTCTGGCCTGTTCATCGTAGACCCAGGTCATAGGCTTGCCGCTGCGTTCCGCGACCATCGAAAACGCCTCAATCACAGAGCAGCTGTTGCTCTTGCCGCCGCCGATGTTGTAGACCGCCGCAGTGCGCGGCGATTCGATAAAACGAGCGATGAATCGGCTCACGTCGGTAGCATGGATATTGTCGCGCACCTGCTTGCCCTTGTAGCCAAAAACAGTGTATCTCTGCCCCTTTAAGTTGCACTTCACGAGGTAGCTGAGAAACCCATGAAGCTCAACACCCGAATGAGCCGGACCGGTGAGGCATCCTCCCCGCAAGCAGCAGGTGGGCATCCCGAAATACCTGCCGTATTCCTGGACCATCACGTCGGCCGCCACCTTTGAAGCGCCGAAAAGCGAGTGCTTACTTGCGTCAATACGAAATGACTCCGGAATGCCGTGCTCACGGAAGGCATCCGCAAAGTCCCAACGCGATTCCAACTCGACGAGAGGAATCTCGTTTGCGGCGTCGCCGTAGACCTTGTTGGTGCTCATGTGCACAAACGGGCTCTCCGGGCACGATCGTCGCGTTGCCTCCAGCAGATTGAGGGTGCCGACCGCATTTGTATCAAAGTCGTCAAATGGGATGGCCGCGGCCTTGTCGTGGGAAGGCTGCGCGGCAGTGTGAACGATGGCGGCCGGGCGGAGTTGCGCGACGAGGTCTAGCACAGCCTGCCGCGAGCGAATGTCGATCTCGTGGTGCAGAAACCGCGGTAGCGACTGCTGCAGCCGCTGCTGATTCCAACGGGTATCGCCGCCAGGACCAAAAAAGACCGCCCGCTGGTTGTTGTCGATGCCGTGCACATCCCAGCCGATCGAATGAAAATGAGAAGCGACCTCGCTGCCGATCAGCCCGGAAGAACCGGTCACCAGCAATTTACGAACTGCCATAAACTCCCAGTCGTGGCTATGACCATGTGAATGCTGAAAAGGATGTCTGCCTTAACCGAGAGTCTCTGGCTTAGGCTCCTGCCGCCAACTCTCCTCTTTGCCCCGAAGATCAGGATAGCTCACGCAACGAACACGCGGGGAATTGTGGGCCGCGGATCGAGCTTCACTGCCGGGCAAGTCTCGATTCTACCGGAGATACGATCCCAGGACCACGAGGGACAATGGCCGCGACCAATGCATCGACCGCTTGTCGGCCAAAAACGCGTTCCAGGTGCGTCTTACTTCGGCGGCGTCGATGAACGGCTGATCGGCGAGCGTGGCGATCGCTGCCTCGCTCGGCTCCCGCATCGGGCCGCGCATCCAATCGCCGATTGGCAGCGTGAAACCTGTCTTTGGCCGGCTCGTGATGCGCGTGCTCAACACGCTGTCTCCCGCCTGCCGCAACAGCGCCTTCGACACGGGACCGCGTTTCAACAGGCCGGGCAGCGCGGACACGTACTCCACAAGCGGCAGATCGAGGAATGGCACACGCACTTCGAGCGAATGCCGCATGCTGACCGCATCGGTGTCGCGCAGCAGAGTGTCCCGCATGTAGTGCGAAGCCTCGATGCGGGCCACCGTGTTAAACGCATCGCCGTCGAGCGCAGGCACGATCCGCGAATCCTCGTGTTCGAGATAGTCGGGGGCCAGACCGAGGCGAGCGGGAGTCAGCCCCATGGCCCCGATCCGCGAGTCAGACAGTGACCGCCGCAGCGCCCGCGCCACACCGGCCACGCTCGTGTCGCCCGCGACGAGATCGGCAAGTTTCTCGACCAGCACGGGCGGTGCAGCGACCGCACCGCACGCCGCCACGGCCGCCCTACGGATTCCCGGCGGCACGAACTTCAGAGCGTTGAGCAGCCGCGACCAGCGCGGAGCTCGGGTGAATGTGGCATAACCGCCAAAGAGTTCGTCGGCACCCAGCCCCGAAAGGCCCACGATCACGCCCTCGCCGGCCAGTTGGCCACTGACGACGTATGTGTTAAACCCGTCGACGCTCGGGCTATCCATGCCCTCGAGCCAATCGTGCCACTTTTCCGGCATGTTACTCGCGTCGAGTTCCAAAGCGACGTGCTTGACCCCGAGCGCCTTTGCTGTTTCGGCCGCGAGCGCCACCTCGTCTTCGCCATGCACCGAGCCAAATCCCACTGTGAATGCCGTCACCCGGGGCGTGTACTCCCTCGCAAACGACGCGATCACAGTGCTGTCGATGCCCGCCGAGAGAAAGACCCCGACTGGCACATCCGACACGAGGTGCCGGAGGACGGCGTCGCGAAGCAGGTGACGCACGTTCTGCACGACCCGCGGCTGTTTGTCGTGAATCGGCCGTTCCGGAAAATTCCACACCCTCCCTAGCGGGTAGACGTCGCCATCGGCCATCGTCGTTTCATCCACCCACTGAATGTGCCCGGCGGGAAACGACCGGATGTGCCGGTACACCGTGTGCGGGTCCTGCACCGCACCATAGGCGAGCATCTCCGAGATTCCGCCGAGATCGAGGTCCCGGGACACAAGTCCAGATGCGAGAACCGCCCGGACTTCGCTTGCGAACACCAACCGGTCCGCGAGACGAGCCACGTACAGCGGTTTGATGCCGAGGGGATCGCGGGCAAAAAGGATGCGACGCGTGGCGGCTTGATAGAAGGCGAAGGCATACATGCCCTGCAATTTCCCGATCGCCTGCTCGCCCCACACCGACAGCGCCTGCAGCAGCACTTCCGTATCGCTGGAACTGTGAAACCGCGCGCCGTCGGCCTGAAGTTCCGCCCGCAACTGCCGGAAGTTGTAAATTTCTCCGTTGAAGACGATGCAGTCGCCGGTTCGTTCGTTGAACATCGGCTGGTGGCCGGCCGGCGAAAGGTCGAGGATCGCAAGCCGACGAAAACCGAATGCGGCGACCGTTCCCGCGTCGTCGCTGCCGAGCGGAAGTTCCTCATAGCCTTCGTCATCGGGCCCGCGATGGATCATGGCCCGCATCATGGCCCGCGTCGCAGGCTCCACCTGCCGACGATCGCCGCCGATGATTCCGCAAATCCCGCACATGAAATCGGTGTTCCTGCCTTGCTCAAGCGACGCCGTCGCCGGCTCACTGGTTCCCGACAAACGCTAGCTTGAAACCACCCAAAAGGGTAGTGTACCTCCGCTGCTTTCGCGCCGCCGCACCTTTCGGAAAAGAAATGGATCCAAGATTCCGCGGCCCGCCGGAAGGGCCCGCCCTTGGAATTACGCGACCGGGGGGCCGCGGCCGCAGCTTAAGCGCACCGGCCAAGTCGATGAACGTGCGCTGGCACTGATCGACATAGCTTCCCAGTGCCAGGAGCAGCAGCGGCTTGGTCCACGGCGTTTCGCCGCGATCGGCCACGAACCTGTCCCACGCGCCGCGCGCCCGGCGGGCGTCGAGGAACGGGGCCTCGGCCACGGCATTTATCGCCGCCTCCCACTTGTCGCGGAGATCGTCATGCATCAATTCGCGGTGCGCGAACGGTATCTCTCCTTCGAGGTCCGCGACACCCACTACAACCTCGGCAAGCCGTGCGGCCTGCTCGTCGCCCAGCTCGCCCTCGGCTTGGCGGGCCAGGACCGCGCCGAGATCCGCGTTCAGGTCGTGGAATTGCTGGCCCGGCAGGGACCTTGAGAATTAAGCGTAGTGCCGAGAACGCGCCGATTGACGTCATATGCACGCCCGTTCACTCTTTCAGGAGAGTCTCATGAACGCCGATGCCATTCTTGAACTGGTTCGTCGCCAACCTTTCGCTCCATTCGTCATCCGGTTGTCGGGCGGAGAGACGCATGAGGTGCGCCATCCGGAATGCATCGCAATCACGAAGACGCGAGTCGTGATCACCGACCCGCAGGAAGATCGGATCGCCGTCTGCAGCCTCATGCACATGACCTCGGTCGATTATCTGCAGCCGACCTAAAGCGCCTACGACGGCAAACCAGCGCGCGTCGCAGACCTGCCCAACCTTCCCCATGGCATGGTACGCGGGATGGCTTGCGACCCGGTGTCCCCCGGCTCCCGCCGGGGGCTTCTTGTGGGCAGGGCGGCAAGGTACCCCGCGTGGGTGTGATGCGTGCGCCCAAGAAGCCCCGGATGGAAACCCGGGGACACCGGACATGACAACCATCCCGCCATCCATGACGTACAACGGGATGCAATTTCCCGGTTCGAACCTGCGCGGCATGGCACGCGGGAAGGCTTGCGACCCGGAGTCCCCCGGCTTCCGCCGGGGGCTTCTTGTGGCGCCGGGATTTGCACCCCGACGACGCAGCGGCTAGAATGTACGCCCGTTCACGCGTGCAGGAGATTTTTATGAATGCCGAAGCTCTGTACGACTTTGTGCGTCGAGTGCCGTTCGAACCGTTCGTGCTCCGCATGTCAAACGGTGAATCCCATGAGATTCGCCATCCGGAGTGCATCATGATCGGCAAGAACCGCGCGGTGGTCTATGTTCCGGAGCAAGACCGCTTTGTCTTTTGCGCGCTGATCCACATCAACACCGTCGAAGTTCTGCAGGCGACCTGAAGCCCCCGCGAGGGCAAACCCGCGCCGCGCCCGGGCGGGGCGCGCGGCACTCCGCCGGCAGGCCCCGGTCTGCTAGTCTCGGGCCATGCCCAGTCCCGCGCCCGAGCCCCTCGCCCCTCGGCCCCTCACCGTTTGGCTCGTCAATCCGTTCGACGACATCCCGGGCGAGGGCCTGCCGCCGCTGCGGTATTGGACGCTCGCTCGGATCCTCGCGGCCCGCGGCCACGACGTGACCTGGTGGAGCGGCACCTGGAGCCATCGCCGCAAGGCCGTGCGCATGGCGCCGCTGGGGATCCGCGAAGACGAGGGATTCTCCGTGCGGCTGGTCGCCACGCCGCCGTACACGAAGAACGTGTCGCTGGCCCGGCTCCGCAATCACCGCGAGTTTGGCAAGACGTTCGAGCGGCTGGCCAACGAGTCGGTCGCCTCGGGCCAGCTCGAGCGGCCCGACATCATCGTCGCCAGCCTGCCGCCGCTCGAGGGCCCCGAGGCCGCGCTGCGGCTCGCCCGGCGGATGGACGCGACCTGCGTGGTCGACCTCATGGACGTGTGGCCGGAGACGTTTGAACGGCTCGTGCCCGGGCCCACCTTCATCCGCAAGCCGCTGGCACAGCTCTTCTTCGGCGGCATGCATCGCCGGCGGCGGGAACTGCTCGCCGCGGCGGATGGCGTGTCGGCAGCGACGCACACCTACGCCGCGCAGGTGCTCGGCGAAGCGGCGGCCGATCTCCCCCGGCACGTTTGCTACGTGGGCGCCTACTTGCAGGAGTTTCCGCCGCCGCCACGATCGATCGACGCCGTGCCCCTCCCCGATGGATCGGGGGCGGCTGCGGCGATGCCGGAGCCGCTGCAGTGCGTGTATGCCGGCTCGCTCGGCTCCGGCCAGGATCTCGACGCCCTCGTTGCCGCGGCCCGCGGGCTCTCGGCCGCCGGCACACGGACCGTGCTCCACGTCGCCGGCACCGGCCCGCTCGAGCCGATGCTCCGCACCGCCGCCGCCGCGCAGCGTGGGGCCTGCGAACTCCGCATCCACGGCCTTTTGCCGCGGGCCGATTATGTCCGCCTCCTCGGCAGTTGCGACGTGGGCCTCGTGCTCGTGAAGCCCGAGTCACTGGTGGCGGTGCCTTACAAGGCCTGCGACTACGCCGCCGCGGGCTTGGCGATCGTCAACTCGCTGCCCGGCGAACTCGCCGGGCTGATCGAAGAACATGCCGCGGGCGTCGCCTATACCGCGGGCGACGGCGGGTCGCTCACCCGCGCGATCACGGCGCTGGCTACCGACCGCCGCTCGCTCCTCGCCCTGCGGGCCGGATCCCGCCGCCTCGCCGCCGCCGCGTTTGACCGCGAACGCACCTACCCCGCGTTCGTGGACTGGCTCGAAACGCTCTCCGAGTAGCGGCGCCCGGGGGTAACTCTCTAGCGGCGGTCTCTGGCCGTCGAATGCGGCCCGGTGGGTCAACGCGTATTCCCTCAGCTTACGCTTCGGGCTTCCCAGCAACCGGGCGCGACGGCCAGAGACCACCGCTCCAGAGCGCTCGGGCCCGTCAACGTTCCAAGAAGCCCCGGGTGGAAACCCGGGGACTCCGGGCATGAACACCACCCCGTCGTCCATGCCTCACGACCACACGTGACACCCCGCTTCAATCCCGCAATGCATGGCATGCGGGCTCGCATTCGACCCGGTGTCCCCCGGCTCCCGCCGGGGGCTTTTTGTGGCGTTCGCGCGCGTCAATCCGAAGGCCAAACCGGCAAACGCGCACGAACAAACGAACGACGCGGCTTCCCAACAACCGGGCGCGACGGCCAGAGACCGACGCTCCAGAGCGCTCGGCCCCGTCAACGTTCCAAGAAGCCCCGGGTGGAAACCCGGGGACTCCGGGCATGAACACCACCCCGCCATCCATGCCTCACGACCACACGTGACACCCCGCTTCAATCCTGCAATGCATGGCACGCGGGCTCGTATTCGACCCGGTGTCCCCCGGCTCCCGCCGGGGGCTTTTTGTGCGGTTCGCGCGCGTCAATCCGAAGGCCAAACCGGAAAACGCGCACGAACAAACAAACGACGCGGCTTCCCAACAACCGGACACGTCGGCCAGAGACCGACGCTCCAGAGCGCTCGGGCCCGTCAATGTTCCAAGAAGCCCCGGGTGGAAACCCGGGGACTCCGGGCATGAACACCACCCCGCCATCCATGCCTCACGACCACACGTGACACCCCGCTTCGAACCCGCAATGCATGGCATGCGGGCTCGCATTCGACCCGGTGTCCCCCGGCTCCCGCCGGGGGCTTCTTGTGGCGTTCGCGCGCGTCAATCCGAAGGCCAAACCGGAAAACGCGCACGAACAAACGAACGACGCGGCTTCCCCGCAACCGGACACGTCGGTCGGAGACCGCCGCTAAAGTAAAGGTCGAAGCCCAATGAAGAAGTTCCCCGTTACTTGCCACACCACGGCAATCGAAAAGGCGGCCTCGTCATGACGCATGTCCTCGTAACCGGCGCGCGGGGTTTCGTCGGCCGGGGGCTTGGGCCCTTCCTCGCGGCGCAGGGCATCGGCGGCACGGCGATCGGCCGTGAACTCCCCACGGGTCTGCCTGCCGGCTGGCACGGACTGACGCGGGGCGATGTGCTGGGCGGGACCGCGAAGATCGAGCCC
>Ga0315905_10008071_pt1 | contig 10637 bp, 7 predicted proteins | sample LakEriMetagenome_5_FD_203522 | JGI IMG/M metagenome (GOLD analysis project Ga0315905, IMG submission 203522) | Freshwater fungal communities from buoy surface, Lake Erie, Ohio, United States - Buoy 4 MA121 | ecosystem: Environmental > Aquatic > Freshwater > Lake | place: USA: Lake Erie, Ohio... | reverse complement strand
CCTTCCCATCCCAGGCCTCCCACGCCCACAGCTGCACCTCGCGAACTGCCAACTGCCGCAAGTCGGACGAGTGCTCCGTCTCTCCTGTGGAGCCCATGAACTCCAATTGCAGGCGGACGGCCTGGACGCGTGCGCCAACGACCTCGCGCTGTATGTCCTCCCATGTGAGGAGCTCTGCATTGCCGTAACCTTCCTCATCGAAGACTCGCTCTGCTAGGACGTCGCGGTCTGCATCTAGTAGGAAGATGCGCACAGGAGCTAGAGGTGTAGCAACTTCGAATGCCGGATACCCCCTGGAGCCGGTACTGCGGAGATCAGCCCATACTGTGATGCTCTCCAGCTGAACAGGAGCCTCGAGCTCCACCTCCCAAAAGGGCGACGGCTCATGCATAGTCCGCGAGGACCGGCCCGTCGGCCGCCCGCTCCCTGAGGCACTCTGATCGCCCGGCACTCCTCCGATAGCAGTGCTACCATCAATTGCCAACCCTGCATCGGCCCCATCAACTGTGGAGGACTGCACAGCAAGCCCTCTCCGCGCGACGTTCTGAAGGCGCCGCCGCCTCTGCCTCGGCTGCGGCTGTGTTGCGGGAATCATGCTGTCAGACTTGCTGCCCGCGTCACGCTCGCGAGGTGCATCACGGTTGTGCACACTTGTGGAAGATGGAGGGCGACAGACGCGTCCTGTGCCGTGGTCCACGAAGAACGTGACTATCGCCTCGCGGCCCATCTGTTGACGGGTGTGCGCATCAATGAGGAAGAAGCGCGAGACATGCATGCCCGCGGCAAGGTCGCTCTGGATGGTCTGGCCAGACTCGGGCACCACCAGCCATACATCAATCATGAACCCGTCCTCCAAGTCGTGCTTGCATATGGTTCCCGTAGGGCAATCGTGTTGGCCCATTCCTGGCGTGCCGGCAAGACTGCCGTCGAGCTTCCTCACGTACCCGTCGGTGAGCGTGAAGTCTGATTCGTAGGAGTGGCATTGCACCAAAGGCCCCTGGGTCTTTGGGTCATAGTCCAGAGGTGCCGGGAGGACCATGTCGTTGTCGCCCATGATGCAGTGCACAGTTGTCTCAAAACGCGCCAGAATGTCATGGGTACGGGGGAGTTTGAAGAAGCCGTCTGTCACCGACACCGACACATATGCATTGCGGCCATCTGTGAGACACGTGTCATCGGGAGGGAAGAGGATGGCCACATATCGTCCGTCTGCATCAAATGCCGGCTGATGCTCGCTGCGCCCTCCGCCGTCGGCACGCGGAGAAGTGTCCTCGGGTCCCACGCTTGGTTCAGCGGCGTGCCCGTGCTGCGGCACGGCGGGCCTCGGCTCCAACCAGTGGGCAGCACGATTGCTGTCTGCAGCGCCTTCCGCCTCCACCAGCCCGCCGGCCTCGGCCTCGTCGAATCTCGAGAGCCGGAAGCGGCATGGCCGCGCTGCGAGGCCCCGCCAGGGGCCTTTCCCCGCCGCGGTGATGACATGCTCCCCCGACGCCACGTTTTCGAGGCGCACAGAGCACGGCAGCCTGCACGAAGCCACATCCACTGCGTCCACGGCCACCGTCACCTGCGGGGCTCCAGCGCTGGGGCCGGCGGCCGCTGCGTCCGGGTCGTTCTGCACCTCGGGCAACGACAGGAAGGCATCGAGGTCCGCAGCCAGCTCGCCTGCCTCTGCTTCAACTCTGAGGCTGAGCAGCCCGTCGGGTTGCAATGAGGACCATTCGTCGCCCCTGCGCGCCCGCACGCTGATCTCGACTGTCTGCTCCGCAGCGTGTGCTGCTGGCGCGACCGTGTGGTCGCACGAACATGCCACGCACAGGCAGAACAACGCCATGCACGCTCTGCTGTTCAACATTACCACTCCCATTGTCTGTGTTTCAGCGGCGTGAGCTCTCCACGAACTTTTTGAAACACCACGCCTTCAAAGGAGGACACAGGATGATCCGAGAGCTCGCGCGCGTCGACAGCGGCGCACGGGGGGCGAGGCAACAGTCTCCGTGAGTGATCCCTCCGCGCTCGTCCAGCGGGTGCGCGATGGAGTCGCCCCTCTCTGCTTCCTCGACGCAGTGCGGGCTCAGCGACCATGACATGCCGAAGCCGCAGCCGGACCCCGATGGCCAGCATGCACGGCGCACTGGCTGGCATGATGCCGCGGAGCCTGCGCCCAACGAGCTGCAGTTTTCCTCGCGGCGCCCAGAAGCCATCAAGGTGCTGGGCCTGATGGCCCAGCAGGAAGCCGTGTTTGAGCGCCTGCTCGCCCGCAACTGCGCAGACGATGGCAGCCCGGCGCAGGACAAGAGCAGTGTCTGCCTGCGCTTCGCGGAGTCCCTACGGGCCTGCAAGGCTGCGGTATCCCATCTTCCTGCTCCTGCTGCTCCCGCGTTCGTTCGTCATGTTGCCATGCATCGCCTGACCATCCCCTGCTGCGTGCAGGTGGATGACGTGTTTGGCACGACGTCAGCAAGTGCCGAGTGGAATTGCCAAGTGGCGCCCAGGGACGGGGGGGCAGAATCTGCCGGCGCCAGGCTTGCGCAAAGAGCACAAGGACGTGTGCTGCAGGAGGCGCACCCAGCTTGCAGTAGATTGAAAATGCGGGTGCTGGTGCGGAGCTGGAGGAGCCTCGTGCTGCGGAGGCAGGACCGTCAGTCAGTGCTGCACTACGCTGAGACTCTATACAATCTCAACCTGACCTGCCGGGCCATGCACGCCTTTGTTGGGTTCGCGAACACTCCCTGCACCGAGCATGTCGCTTGTCAGACCACCCCTCCTAAACCCCAGTCTAGCCCTGTGGCAGCACTGCAGTCAATCGCACCTGACCCTCTGAGCGATGTCCCACCGGCCACTGTCAATAGCAAGAGGGGGCATCCTGGAAGCTCTCCAAACGCCAAGGCGAAAATTGCCATCAAAAAGAACATCCGGCTGATGCGGACAATCTTGCCTGACACACCTGGCATGGCAACAACGAGCGCTCTCAGGATTGAAAAGGTAGCTCACGTCCGGGGCGCGATTCCGAGGGATGTCATGAAGGTCGGCCCGGCGGCCGACCACGAGAAGACTGCAGAGGGTGTACCGTCAAGTCGCGTTAGCACGATGCCCCCTGTACCTCGACTTCGCGGGAAAGCACAGAATAACGATCGAGAAGACTCTGCGAGACGGGGAGACAAGGGACCTATGGCACGGCGTGCGGGAAGGGTGTGGGCGAGTCAGCCGGAGAAGCCGCAGGTGGCGGAAGATGTGGTGAAAAGGGACCAAAGGCGGCAGGAACGGGAAAAATTGTTGTGCAAAGTTGAGATGATGGAGGCGAAGCTGCTGCGAGAAATTTCGGCTTTAGACGCGCAGGTGTGTGCGAAGGGCCCGGCTTGAGGCCTCCGAACCCTCTAGATTCCCCCCCCTTTCCCACCCCTCTTCAACCACCCCACACACACCCTCCACCGTGCCTACTTGTGGGCATTTGAAAAAAAAAGAAAATGTTTTGTCACACCTGCTCAGTGCCATGCACTGCAACGAGAGAGATTGCGCTGACGTAATGCGGTGAAGGGTGCAGAGAGCTCGCCGTCTGAGCCCCCCGTCAAATTTCGCTGAAGGTGGCAACAGGTTTAAAGCTGCAGCTGGCGCGCAAGCAGGCGGGAGCGCCGGACACAGTGCTGGAGGGGCAGAGAGATCATTCTGCCATGATAGAACGGAGGCTTTGGAGCACCGATGCGCCGAGGAGATGGAGGAAGAGAAGGACGGGATTTTGCTCGATCACAACGTCATGAACCGAGTAGACTCGACGCGCAATCGTCGGGATGAAACGTACCAAGATGCTTCCGCCCAAGACCATGCTCTTCACTCGCATGATTTTCAGCCAGAATCTAGGGCGTCGCTGCGTGGAAGTGGAGAAGGACGCCTGGCAGAAGATGCAAGGGGGGCTGCAGGTGGCCGGATTAGTGTTGAGTGTTGTTCAAAGCTGCCTCCCACAGAAGCGCAGTGCGTTCTGTCATCTGAGCAAGTGGGAACTCCTGCGACTAGCGGCGGCGATAGTGTCGACAGTGGAGGAATTGCGGCTGGGCATGCGGGGGAGGCAGCGAAAGGGAGACGAGAAAAAGATGTTGCAGAAATGCATGCCGAAGAGTCACACCTCTCACAAGGCGAGGGCTGGGCCTCTGATATCGAGGACCAGGTCTCCCTATACTCTCTGTAAAGTGAGTATCTGCGACAAGATTCCTTCAAGCTCTAACGTCTCAAGCGTTTGGCAGGAAAACCGATCGCCACAGAAGACGCACCGGGACCGCGCAGTCACGCAAAAGAGACCTACCGTAGTGTCAAAAGAGACCAGCGAATCCAACCCCTTGCTTCAAACGGCGAGGAAATCGGGGCTAGATGCTGCTGTAGAACCGTGCGGAAAACATCAGTTGCCGCCGACACAAGTGCAGCCACAGGAGAACGAGCATCAGCGCCAGCAAGACGCAGTTAACGTAAAGAAAGGAGGACACTTGCACGAGTCCAAAAACGTTGTCAGTGCACATTCTGTGCTGCGCTCGTCGTTGAAGAAGGACGCGGGAATGGGATTGGGGTGTGAAGAGCAGCTGGAGGTTGGGTGGATTGAAGTGGGAATACAGAGAGCGACGACTGACGAGGAAAGGCGTGATGCTAATGAGACTGATATGCACGAGACCGATATGCAAAGCCATGCAGCGTCGCGCTGCGAAGCAGGGCAGCAATTGCTGCCGCCCAACAAGTCTGTGGCTCATGGAGAGGAGGAATGGCAAGACCAAATAGAAGCAGAACCGCAGCCAAGGCGGCGATCGCCTGTTCCAACGAACTTTGGAGAGCGCCCGCCGCTGGGCGTGGCCAAGATAGGTGGATTGGGTTCGACCGCATTGTACGAGGACAATGGGCGGAAAGGCCCAGAGGGAGACCGCAGCAGCGATGACTCCCAGCGATGCCCTCAGGCCTGTGCGCCTGAACCTCGCTCACAGCCCACTTCGGCGCACGGCACCCCGGCATCCCCCTTAGCTCATCCCTCGTACAGTGCCCTGGCAGCCAGAGCATCTTCTGTTGCACGCGTTAAGCCACCGCGTCCGAGGACTCCGGGTGCGGCACACTTGCATCGGACGCCCAATCACAATCCCGACAACACCCCCGAGAACCCCCGGCATACACATGCCGCCTGCTTGCCGCACGATCCCGCGCCGAGCGCATTGTGCTGCGGGTCCTCAGATGCTATGCGCTGCTCTCTGGAGAAATCAGCGCACAAGCATGTAGTTGCATATGCTGCCATGCCAGCACTAGACCGGTCGGCAGTGGGTGAAGGTGGTGAGAGGCCCTTGCAAAAGGTGTGTTCCTCGGCGACAATGGTCTCTCAGTGTCCGCAACAATCGGCAGCACCGCCCCGTCCGAAGATCTCACAAAGAGACAGACGCTTCAATGGAGGCGTAGGGCCAGCAGCTAGAGACATTGCGGTGGAAGGTATGCGGCATCACATCTATAATGTGTGTGTGTGTGTGTGTGTGTGTGTGTGTGTGTGTGTGTGTGTGTGTGTGTAAGTAATATATATATATAATGTATATATAAAATACATAATATGTATTATACATGTATGTATTTGTGGAAGGTATGCGGCATCACACCAAGCTAGGCTCTCTCCTGCCTTCCTGTGCCTGCCCGCAGCTTTATGGCGCGCAACCGCCCCCGCATACTTGGCCGAACGGAAATGGATACGGGACGTATGTGACGTCGACAGGGATGCCGTATGCCGGAACAGCCTACCATGGCAGTGACGCGTCGATTGGGCGCGAGACGTGCCTGGACAGGTTAAGCGACACGGCTTGGGGTTGGAAGGTGGGGCCCAGGGCAGATGCACAGGGTGAGCCAGCGGCGGTTCCTAGATATCCGGAAGGCATGGACAAGACAGTTGCTTGCCTGATTGGAGATGGGCAGGTGCGCAGCTCAGGAGAGTGGAAAATGCAAGATGTTCATGGCAATGCACCGCGGCCCAGCTATCGTCTCGGCCAGTCCAGCATGGGGCGTACCAACAGGTGTGGACCGTCTGAGATGCCCTCACAGACCTTTGGCATGGCGTCGCGGGCTGCGCGTGCTGATGGAGAGGGCCGGAACCGCGCTGCAGGCCTCAATAGGAAGGATGGCGCCAGGGTTTCCTGGGAGGATGAGCAAAGGGGTGCGGGAAAACTGGCCCAGGCGAAAGACGCCGGCCTCCTGAGAGGTGCTCGGCACGCCCGAGATGAGGACGATGCGCCACTGTCAGACTCTGACGACGCATGCCATTTTCATTCGAATGATGACGATGATTCTTTGGAGACAGAAGCGGTAATGGGGGGGGGATGTGCGCGCAGGAACGAACGAGTATCGAGTGAGAATCCCTTCGCAAAGTACCTCCGTGGCAGCAGCAGTGATGTGGTGTCAGAAAGCGAGGACGAGCACGGCGTTGACCAGGATGCCCGGGTCTCGGAAATGAGCGACCAGAAAGAGGTGCGAATGTCGTGGCGCGAGCGAGAGCAGGAGCTCATGGGCTTGGCCGATGTCGCCAATAGTGCCCTTCTCGCTCGCGAGCAGCCTTATAATGACATCGAGTTGCCGTGGATCAAGGTTAGTGTGTGTCCTTATGGCCGGTCTCTCCGTGTGTGTCCGTGTCTGTGTCTTTGTCCGTGATATTGTGTCGTAAGCCTGCGTGCAGTTGATTCTCTCAAGAGTGAGAGGGAGAAAGAGAGAGCTTCATTAGGAACTGCTCCATAATGGCGGGTCTGAGATTGTTGCGGCAGGCATATCGGATTGCCATCCAGGGAAGAGCTGGCCGACGGAATGCCGCTTCAGGAGGTGAGTGAGTGGGAGCTGCAGGATGGAGAGGCGGGGGTGGGTGCAGAAAGTCGGCGAAGTAGCCCAACTTTCGGAGCCCCATTCCGCCGCTCAGAATCCGGACGCACTTGCATAGTAGTTGCTGAGTAGGCTACAGGTACCTACACAGAGGTGCAACCGCGGATGGTGCTGCCACTCGTACTGACCTATGGCCTGGTATGATTGGCTGCAGAGAGAGGGTATGGTGCAGCAGGCGACGTCACGTTCGAGGACGTGCAGCGCTTCTGGCAAGTTAGAGGCTGGTGACCGGACAAACTAGGCACGTACCACGGGGTCGCGGGGCAGATTGTGAAGCATGCATGTAATTAATCAATTTAGGTAGAAACATAAAGGTCACGGCCCCGTCGTTTCTCCTGTACATTTTGTGTTTCGGCACTACGGCTGCACTGCTTTGCCCAGCGCGCCAGCAACTTACGTCTCCGATTTGGAGTGTTCCTTCGCGCACCTGCGCGTAAGCATCCCACATTGTATGCCCATCGGCCAGTCAGATGCCCGCTGGCCGCGGCACAAATTCTGAAAAGGCTCATTTATAGAGACTCTGAGGTGAAATATACTAGGACATTGACTTTTCAGATTTTTCCCGCACATTGCTGATCAAATCCGGAGCCTGGCAAACTGCTCCTCCAGCGAGGGTCCGGACAGATCCCACAAGCACAGCCGACCATCCAGCCCGACACTTGCCACCTTGGTAGCCTTCTCCTGTCCCCCCCATGCCGGGCATGTGGCCAGATCTGTGATGCTATTCTGTTGTCCCGCACCCACGCGTGTCAGTGGCTAAAACAGGCGATCAAAATGAGGCGCAATTTGGTGTCCGAAGTCGAGCCATTCGCAACCACCTTCTCTCTTTGAGAGTGCGCCATTTCGGGTTTCAAAGAGAGTTCGTGAGTGCGGGTGGTGGTGCGAACTCGAGTACCTGGTGTGCGGTGTTGACCACGGAGCCCCCGGCGCTGCTGCCATTGCTGCTGCTGCTGAAGCTACCTTGGGTTGTCGCAACCTGAAACTTGTTGAAGGCGGCACTGCGCGCAGACGTGGTGCCCGTGCTCTTGGTGCCACTGCTCTCGTCGTCGATTTTCACCCCTTGAATCCACTGCGCGCCCTTGCGCACAAACACGCACGGATTGCACTCGTGGCCAGCCATCAGGAGTCTGTCGTTGGAGAGGAACAGCATGCGCAGGTGCGGCAGGCCAGAGCACTTAACTTTGACGATCGACTGCGCGCTTGGCGGCGCACCCTCAGTAATGGGCAGGAAGCTCACGGACGAGTCATGCGTTGTGTAAGCCAGCACGTCGCTCGTGGGCGAAAAAGACATGTCGTGGACCCACGCGTTTGTTTGTATTTTGATGATCTCCTGACCCATTTTCTTGAAGCTCACGTCGGGCCCAAGTATCTGGGAGGGCTTTGAATCCACACCCTTGACCGCGGCAGCAAATAGCCGCACTGTGCCGTCGCTGGAGCCCGCGGCCAGCACAATGTCCGACTTGTGCCACGCCACCGCAAGCACAGTGGACTCAAACCCGTCAATGAGCTTGCTGACCCACCAGTTGTTCTCCTCCTCGTAGTAGCAAACAGCGACGCTGTTTTGCCCGCTGCCGACCGCAAATTTCTTCTCGTTGTGGCTCCACTTGACGCAGGTGGCGGCGCGGTGGATCCGCAAGTGCACCAGTGTCGGCTTCCAGCCGCTAGCACGATTCCCGTCCCACACGTACGCGTTGCGGTCCTGCGAGCACGACACGAATCGATCCGAGTTCTGCGCCCAGTCGATGCTAGTCACGAGCTGGTCGTGCTCCTTGAGCACGCTGATGGTGTTGAACCCGCTCCCCGAGTACTCTGCAATGTGCACCTCGTGGCTGTTTGGGCTGTACGCGAAGAGCGTGCCGTCGCGATTCACTGCCATACATGACACAGGGCGCGGTCGCTTGGTGTTGTCATCGAGACACAGCGTGTGGACAGACACCGCCGCGCCCCCCGCATTCCCGCCCGCGGGTTTCGGTGGCGCCCCTGAGGGCGGAGGCGGCGGAGGCGCCTCGCCCCCGCCCTGCTGAAACATAGCGCGGGCTGCTGAGACCGACATGCCCTTCCCTTTTGTGGCGCTGAGTCACTGGGAAAATAAAAAAAAATATGATTTTTTTAACCGCGAAGTCTAATGGGGCTGAGTCTGATGCCGAGCGCACTGACCTGCGTGGTGATGAAACCCATTTCCTCGAGGGGTGAAGACGGGTTCACTTGCTCAGGGATTCGGGCGGGGAGGGCCAGAAGACTTGCGAAGACAAGAGATACGGAGCCCTGTATGATAGCTGCCTCTCTCTCCTCCGCTTCCGGGGGCGTGCTGATGATGATGGTGCTGTGCTGCCTCGCAGACGGGGGCTCCGGGGGCAGTGCGGGCGCAGCAGACTACGTGCCCGTCGGCACGCGCATGGATCGGCATGTGCAGCGCCACCTGCTGGCGGAGTTGCACGACATCCAGCTGTCGACGAGCTCCTCTGACGACAGCCTCGAGGGCCCGGATGCAGGGCTCACGCCTGGGGGGGGCTCGCAGGTCTGCGAATCACTGCCCGAAGCCGACCTCGATTTCCCCCATGAGCCGGTTGTACGTGTGGATGAGAGCGCGTGCGCAAGCCCGGAGTTGTGCTCTGCGTGGTGTGTGTGCGGGGGGGGGGTGGTGAGAGAGAGGGAGAGAGAGAGAGAGAGTGCGCGTGCGTACGTGTGTGTATGTGCTTGCTTGCGCTCACGAGATCCTAGCTGTGAACTTACAACCAGTTTTACATGATGACGGGCCTGTGTCGGCAGATCATGACGTACCCAGCAGAGGTGATCCTGCAAGGGGCCATGAGCCCGGCAAGGGTGTATCGCAAGCATGCTGGCCCGGTCCACTGCCTCGCGGTAGGTAATGTTATTATTATTATTATTATTATTATTATTATTATTGACACGCTCTGTAACCGCGTGTCTATCTATAGATACACGTTCTATCTATCCAGAAAACATTCTATCTCTACTGTCGACACGTCTCTAACACATTCTACTGTCGACACGTCTCTAACCGCGTGCACATGTCTGCACCCCCTCCGGTATTAGCAATAAAACAATGTTAATCCGAGCGAAACATGACATGGGTTTAGGGTTTAGGGTTTAGGCAACAATGTTAATCCGAGCGAAACATGACAACGACAGTACTCTGTACTTTGGCAGCCGCAGGGTCGCAGAACCCACTCTTTTTCAGCGGTGCAAGCGACGGCATCATCAAGGCGTGGGCTCCCAGCGCTGTGCGTTTCCAGGCGCAAGACGGCAGAGGCCAGGGAGACCTCGACGCCGGTGTTTCAAAAAACAAAATCATAAATGTACTAGAAACCCACTTATAAATCATGCTTTAAAGAGAGGAGAAGGTGGCCTCGACGCGGGCGCGAGTGCATGTGACAGCAGGTTTACTTCAGCGAGTGCATGTGACAGCAGCGCTGACAGGGCTTACTGTTTAGTGTTTATGGTTTAGTTCAGCAAGTGCATGTGACAGCAGCGCTGACAGGGTTTAGGGTTTAGGGTTTAGGGTTTAGTTCAGCGAGTGCATGTGACAGCAGCGCTGACAGGGTTCAGGGTTCAGGGTTTAGGGTTTAGTTCAGCGAGTGCATGTGACAGCAGCGCTGACAGGGTTTAGGGTTCAGAGAATGTGACAGCAGCGCTGACAGGGTTTCGGGTTCAGGGTTTAGGGATTTAGTTCAGCGGGTGCATGTGACAGCAGCGCTGACAGGGTTTCGGGTTCAGGGTTTAGGGATTTAGTTCAGCGGGTGCAT
>Ga0315905_10008070_pt1 | contig 10639 bp, 11 predicted proteins | sample LakEriMetagenome_5_FD_203522 | JGI IMG/M metagenome (GOLD analysis project Ga0315905, IMG submission 203522) | Freshwater fungal communities from buoy surface, Lake Erie, Ohio, United States - Buoy 4 MA121 | ecosystem: Environmental > Aquatic > Freshwater > Lake | place: USA: Lake Erie, Ohio... | reverse complement strand
TGAACATGTGTGCGATCCCGCCCCTCCCTTGTCTCCTCTAGACTACACCTAGATGCCCCAGGGGTTCACAGCTAGCTTGTCTTCCCGCCGTTTGGAGTCTGTCATGCATGGACGCTTGGGCTGGTGCGTCGTCCAGTGGCTCTTTCAGGGATGTTGCTCAGGTGGCAGTCTGGGGCCTTCAGCTCATGCTGCATAGAGAGCAGGTGGATTAAGGAAACACTCCTGACAATGCGTACTCTCAGGGTGACCAGGAGTTAAACGCATCTGTGGGTGTCTGTTGAACTGGCTCGCTCGCAGATGCGGCCGTTGCCTGCCCCCCCCGCACGCTTCTCTGCGATCCTGACTCTTCCCCACCTTGTTCATCGTACTCTGATATTTGCGATGCGTCGGAAAGTCCCAAATACAACTTTACGTACCATCTTAATTTTCACAATTGCCGTAATCGTACAATAGTTGACTAACCTACAACTTTTAATCCATAATCCCAGACAAAATTCAGACTGACACACAAGAAATCCGAGACCAGTAAAAAATACACTTAATAATACAATAGTTGACAATATTGTAATATCTAATTTGATCCAGTGCAAATTTCTAGGTCGCGTTAAGCCCCAATTCAGAACCTAGCCCCAATTAGTGCCTTTAGCCCAAAATTAATACATTAACCCCAATTTCACCCGACCATGTGCATTCTGGGAAGAAGAAACGACTAAGTTACCAAACTTAGAAAAAATCTACAACAATACCCAAAATTCAGATAGGACAACCCCTTGAAATTACTTATTCGGTTTATTAAACAAAGTTGAGACGGACTAAAGTACAAACATCTTGTACTGGTGCTCGAATCATCAACCGTGTCTGGTAACATAGTTACAAAAAAACAATACACAACACCATCCCAGTGTACACTTGCACCCACTCATCCATCCGAGTCCTGCCCTGCCTGCATTGTAGGAGTGAGAAGGGGAAACCCTGATTGAGAGCCCCGAAACGCTTTTGGTATTTTGGTTATACCTCTGCCAAACGTCCTCGGTCCGAAGCACGAGCGACAGCAGAGGCCCCGTAACTCGAAAGAGTTCCGGATAGGAGAGAACTGGGAAACCTTTGCCATGACCTCCGACGTGGGCGGCAACCATCTCCCTGAATCACTTTCTGGGCCCTGTAGATGATTACGTTACCACGAACTAAACACTCACAAAGTCACAAAGTCACGACTGTGGAATATTCATATGACTCTACGCAACCTTCCTTGACATCCGACTCCCACTCTCCTTCTCCCAACATGATACACGGAACGTACGTACGTGGATGGCACACGAGATGATAGAGGAAGACAAACTCTTGAAAATGATTGTGTGTTCCCATCACAGTGCATCGCAAGATACACTGAGGAATTGTACGAAGTGCAGGGGAATACTAATCATGCGCGCGCTTCGAGCCCTCTCTCGCACGGAGTCTGAGGAGGCTTCTAGTCGGAGTTACTGTGCGCAACTCACGATCTATCGTCCCCTTTCCGCCGACCGTATGGTCGACGGTGCAAGGGTATTTCTATTAAGAACAACAATGAGGGGGGACTACTCCAAAGTCCAAAAAGGGAGAACAGATCATTGCACAGCTGTCTCCGCTCTGACGTCGGAGCCACCCGCGCATGCTCCATTCGAACCTAGCTTCTCGCAACCCCAAGAACAGACCACAGGACACTGTACGATGACTTTTTGTTGCACAGTACAAAGGTCTTCGGTCCTCGTAGTAAAGCGTCCTGAAGTCCCTTGTTGCAGACAACCCACGTCAGAGTTTTTCCCCCTGACTTCCAGAACCTTCCTCCTTCCTTGAGATTGAAACACAGTTTCCAATAAACAATCGACACGGGAGGTCACGGTCCTTTTGTCTTGAGTTTGTTGTCGAAAGCTGTTTTTCGCTTTGAGCAAGACCGAGTTGAGACACCCCCCCTCGCTCCAAGGAGCGTAAGAAGAGCCACGACAACTTGTAGATGATAGCCATCATCCTTGAGTCTTGACGTTGATCATCTTGCAAGTACTTGAACTACATTTTTGAATGCAGGATCGCTTCTTGATACTTGTCAAACATGTAGTAGAGAGAAGATACTCGATGTCAACGGATGAACTTTTAGTACTGTGGAGAGACAAACAAAAGCTGTAACGAAAACTGACAAAACGAAAACTGACAAAACTGACATTGACACTGACACCTGTATACACATGCGGTTAGTCTGACTCTCACCCCCCCTCGCTCCGTGGATCAAGTGAATGAAATCGAATACTGACATTGAGAATAATCGAAAGAAATTGAAATTGAGTTAATTCCAGACAACTGACAAACGACGAGAAATCGAAGAGCAACAGAGATCGGAAGCAGAATTAACATTCGCCATGTATGACACGTCCCATAGAGTGTAGCTGAGATCGGAAGCAGAATTAACATTCGCCATGTATGACACGTCCCATAGAGTGTTGAACATACATTACGATAATGAGACATGCAACTGATTAGACACATGAGGCATAAACACGCTGGTCGATAGGAACATTAGTCATTGTGTGAAATGCGCCGGACTCGAGAATAGTTTCAGCAGTAAGAGGAGGTTGACCTTTGATATTCTGATCACATTTGAGAAAGACGCACTCATCACTTTCTAATTGTTTAAGACCACATTTGGCGAATACCTCTTTGCACAAAGGAAAGTAGTTGATGGGTGCCTGTTTGAGTCCGTAAATTGTTTTCTTAAGTTTTAAACACTTGCCTTCAGGGAGAGGATAACCAGGGATGCCTTTCAGAAAGACCTGCACTTCGGGAGGCAACGACGCAGAAATAAAAGCGGGAAAATCTTCGGAAACTTTGGGACGCTGTTTCGCATTGTTTCAGATTTCCACTCGACCTGTCAGGGCTGTGACATAGTAGCAACCCCAATGCACGCTCCCTCTCGCACTCCCATTCTGCTCCCCCTCCTTCTTTCACACAATCTCCCTACAGCCCACGTTCACTAGTGCGTGATGGGCAGCATCATCCACACAGGCCTTGGCTCGTCGTCTTTCATAGCACATGTCCTCCACTCTCCTCCCCCCCCACGCGAACAGCTTTGTAATAGGTCCTGCAGTAATGAAACACACACACACCTCGATCGTGGGCAGGCCCGGCTGGCCCAGCACGGAACACTCGAGAATCCGTAGTGGGTCATTTTTGTGGAAGAGAATCGAATTGTCAAATACTGTGTTGTAGTCTTGAATTACTTGTTTGGTGTTTCCTAAAATAGTCAACTTCCTTTCCTGGCTTCTTTTTTGGTGTGAATGGCCCCGTTCGCAAAAAAACCTGGCTCTGCTGAAAAGTCACGTGTTTTTGCGTTTACTGATAATGGGGTTTCCACAAGAATCCCAAACGGTGCGATTTGATTCGGAGCGTAAACAGTACAAAAGCGTTTCCCTTTCAGCTAAACGTTCTGGGACGTCGGCAGCTCTGACAGGCCAGCTGTAGGTGAAAGACGGGGTCCAGGATTCGAACGACAGTGTTACTTTATGAAACGAGCTTGTGAACACAGAGGAACTAACCAGCACCATGCAGAATGAAATATTCTGAGTTACCCAGCTGCTCAGCAGTGGGGAGGACCATTGACAGGTAGCACGCGCGTGACTACGACACACGCATCAGCAGGACTGAGTCGATCTGGGTCCAGAGCATAGGACCCAGCTTGACGCACGGAGGGCACACGACTAGGAATGTCAGCTGGGTTCGCCTTCCCAGGGACGTGCAGGAGTCGAGGAGTGGCCGAAAGGCCCGCAAGCAGTAGGTGGAGGGCGTTAGACAGAGACGCCATCTCGGACGCGTGACTGCGGCACGTTGTCCACCCATACCAGCAACTCGGCCACACCAGTAGTGTCAGTAACTACTGGCGCACCCCGCTGCTGTGTTACCAAGCGGCTCGACACTTCCTGGCTGTACCTGTCGATCACTATTGCAATGACTACGCGACGCCCGACTTCGCACTGGCGGACCTCCCGACTGCCTCGCAGCGGCAGGCCTCTCGGGGCTGCACGACGCTCTCGGACTGATCCTCGAGCCTGCCAAGCATCAACCCACTAACTCCTCAAACGTGTTTCTTGGGGTTGTGTGCGACGTTGCATCGGCTCACCACGCGTCCCCGGTCGTTGAGTTCCGGCCCTCGTCCGGTCGCACAGACCGCGAGATGGCCATGCTCGACCACACTGCTGTTGAGGGCCTGTCAGCCCACTCAGCTCAAGTCATTAAGGGGAAGCTTGTCTGGATCTTGCAGTCTGCCTGGGGCGGGGTAGGGCAAGCCGCCGCCCAACCCCTAGTCTCCTGCGCTGGGTCCAAGAACTTCTTGCTCCCTGACGGTCGTCCGGCGCCACCCGAGACCCAGTTGTGGACTCCGGAGCTTGCGTCCATGACCCAGTTCTTCCTGACCCTCTTCAAGTTTCTGCCCCCGCTCAGTCGGACACTCGGCGCACCCCCTCGAGGTCGGCTGCTGGACACGCGGGCTTCCCCCCTTGTCAGCCCGGCCGGCCATGGCCGTCCTGCCTGTGCAGAGACGGAACCAGAGCCATCCTCTCGCACCACGACGATGCTGTAGACAACGACGGACATAAGAGCAAACTGAGATTTATTGCAGTCGGAAAACCAGTTATACCGAACTTCTTTTTATCTTTCACACACGTATCGTGACCACGATACCAAATACCCAGTATATCGGACTCTGTCACGTCACACTGTATCATACTTCGGTCAAACCATCAAGTTTCGAGAACCTTCTCAGGAGTGTGACAACAAGGAGATGCATGTTCAGAAAAAAATGCATGTTGGCATGAAATGACAAAAAAATTCATGTCAACATGAAAGTCACCATGTCAACATGCAAGTCACATGTCAACATGCAGCACCTTTTCCTGATGTCTCAGACACACGCATACCAGAATCCTATTCCACGCCCCTAAAACCAACCTACTCCAACTGCCCTATTACCTAACCCAACACTCCCCTATCAATGCATTCCCACCACTACGAGTTTGAATGCAATGTCACGAACACTTTTCAACACACGCACCAATCTATGAAAACCTCCCGAGACAGTTACCATGATAGACTATGCAATTACTACGATCAACAAGCTCTGGGCAACGAAATCCATATTCTCCTCCATTGCCACATACTAAAAGACAGCAGAGACCCCATACTAGCGCACATATCAGAAGCCCTCGACACATTCGACCAACCACCCATAAGAACCCTCACGGACGCGCAGATCATATCAGTCCTCTGCGGAGAAACCCCCAAATCACTACCCCTGAAACTGCGGCACAGATGGCACCACCTCCTCCTCACATCCCTCCTTAACTTCTCCAAGGACATAGAACATCATTCTGTTCTGTAATGGGGACCTGACCTTGTCTTTGGCTTGGTGGTGGCGTCTGCTGTGGGCTGTTGGGGGTATGGGAGGTCTGGGCAGGCCCCTGGCTGGTGTGGATGGGCTGTGGCGTCTTTGCTGTGGTGCTGTTGTTGGGGGGCCGTTTACTGGCGGCTGGCCATCAGTCTTCCAACGCAGTCCGTCGTTGTTGGTGAGGTGGGGCGATGCGTGGGGGTGCAGTGGCGGGCGGGTTGCTGCGTGGGCGTCCTCCGGACGGGGCCAGTTGCAACAGGCGTGCGGGTTTACAGCAGTGTAAGTCATTTGTAGAAATGTGCATTGTGAGCTGCCTCAGTGTATCGTCAGCGTGCGTATGTGGGCGGGGGGCTGCAACATGGGGCTGCCCTCGTCGTCGTTTGCCTTGCCGTCGTGACTCTCCCGCCCCGCTCTACCGCACCAGTGTGACGCTGGTTTTGAGGACACTGACCCAGGATCCTATATTTCTTGCACTACTTGCGGCAAGTACCAGTCCACTGCAGGATCCTCAGTCTGCATCAACTGCGCAACAGGAACGTACGTCAATGTCACGGGGGCCACTACATGTCTCGAATGTAGTCAGGATTCCTGTCCTTTTCCTGGTACCTTTGAGTTCAGCAGTTGCACCCCAAAAACGAACAAGGTGTGTAAGGTCTACGTGCACAACGTCCCTACAATTGGGAAGATTGTCTCTTCATTCTGGGATCGAGTTTGGGCGGAGTAGGACCGGTGTGGGGTCTTCGGGGGGGGGGAAGAGGGGGATGGTGTGAGGAGTGGGCCAGGAGCGGCTAGGACCATCCTACTTTTTCATACCATTAGTGCTAGGCCCCCTAAACAGCCTCGTATGGTACGTACCTTCCTTAAGGTACACACGCGGCCTAGGCTGGCGGATGCACTGCTGTGCAGAGGTTACTGAATCAAGTACCAATAAATAACATCATCTCATTGCATGTGTACAGGTGCCTTTCGTGTTTTTGACATGCTTCGTGGTCGTCAAAATCTCTAAATTGATGTCGGTGGGAGTCGGCGAAAATTGGAAATATTGGCGTGGACGATGTCGTTTCAGATTTCACCACTCTCTCCCTGATCCCCATCAACAACCCCTTCTTCTTATTCTGGGTGTCCCTGACCAGCCTCCTGTGCTCTGTCGCATCTTCTCTTGTCTTGTCATTCTACTCGAGGATCAACCTGCCCTGGACAACACGAGCTTTTATTTTCCTTTCCGGCACAGCAGAAGATTTTGGGCAGGATTGGCCAGAGAAATGGAATTCAATAGTATGGTTGTGTGTTGAAAATCTCCCGCAACTTGCAGTCCAGTCAATACTTTTGTATCTACAGGGGGCCCAAGGTTCACGGGGTGGGATTGGGCGATTTGGGTTCAGACCTTGGTCTTTTCCCTCCTGAACATGGTCATCAGGCTTCGAAAACTAGGCAAGCACCTTCGGAGAAAAGAGATTGAAATGGTGGATCACGGATCGGGTAATTGCAGGGGCAGTTGGACCTGTTTTGGCTGTGGTTGCGGTGTGACGAGGTGCGTGAACTTGGTCACGTCACAGACGAAGTCATACAGATAGGTTGGTGACATGCGTGAAGAGACTTTGTACGAGGCGGAGACAGAAGCCGAATTTGTGTCAGAGCTACTGAGGGGAGCAGGCTTTGAGGCAGGCCCAAGAAAGGCAAAAAAAAGACCTCGGGGCTTAGAGTTGGTAAGATGGGTGCGGGAGAGGAGTCCCTGCAGGGACGCCTTGTCTTTTCCATAACCCTCGCGCAAAAGAGAGTGCGTCCACCAGTTTGGATCATCCTTGTACTTCACGCTGAACTTGTCAGCGTGAGGGCCCTTCTTGTGTCAAAGGCCTTGATCACTCCAACCTCCCATCCACTCTCGAACTTGTGTGCGATGTGCCTTCCGCCTGCTGCGTGACTTCCCTGTTGCATGCACACACACAAACAAAAATCAGAAAAAAAAATGCATATTCTCGCGAACACATATCCACGTCGCGCGCGCGCGCGCACACACACACACACACACACACACACACCAACAAAGGAACACATGCACACGACACCTTCAGAGTCTTGAAGACAATGTCTTGAGGCCTGCGCTTTGTGACAACACAAAAAAAATTATTACAACCGCGGCCGTGACCTTAAAAATAAACACTCAACACACACACCCGGGCCGGTTGAGATTCAGCTATGATAACAGGCCTGTCAGAAACATATTAGCAACACGTCAGCAACACATTAGCAACACGTCAGCAACACATTAGCAACACCCATGCCAGTGTCAGGTCGCACTGCGGCATGTCTTATCGCACAGTCGTTGAAATAAATAACAAATTGAAACTCATGCTTCGACTCGGCATAATCAGTTGCCAGTCGTGCCTCATTTCTGTATCCCCCTATGACTTTGTGACTTTGTGACTCAGTGTCCGTGGTAACGGAATCATCCACAGGGCCCATAAAGCGATTCAAGGAGATGAATGTCGTCCACGTCGGAGTTCATGGCTGGGTCTCCCCTGGCTCTCTCCTATCCGGAACCCTTTCGAGTTACGGGGCCTCTGCCGTCGCTCGTACTTCGGACCGAGGACATGTGGCAGAGGTATAACCAATGTCTCGAAGTTGGCGGGGCTCTCAATCAGGGTTTCCCCTTCTCACCCCTAATGTCCCATTTCAGGGGTTTGCGAGACGGTGTGGAATACAAGTTTTTAGATCGTATTCAACACCGTCACCAGTTACGGAATCGCAATTGAGATCTGTGATGGTCAGGGTTTCCCCTTCTCACCCCTACAATGCAGGCAGGGCAGGACTTGGATGGTGGCTGCGAAGAAGTGTGTATGTTGCATACAGTGGTGGTGTTGTGGGGGGGTTGGGGGTGTGAGGGGGAAGGGGGGGGGAGGGATTTGGCAAGACGCTCCGGAATCCAAGTTGATAGATTGTATTCACAAGACCATCTTCAGCAATGTATTAGAAGCCGTTAAAAACGATTATTTTTGTAGGCTTGATCTTTGTCGCCCAAGTATCTATATTTGGAGAGTTCTGATCGTCGAATCTTATGGTTTGGTTGGCCCACGGCCCTCATACCGACCAGAGTTGTGTCTGTTTTTATGTTGGTCGCGTTTTTTTGTTGGTATCGTAGTAGAGTTTCCCTGTACTGGTGTAAGAGCTATGGTGTCCGTCCCCGCAAATAAATGGTGTTAATCGAAGCAGCCATTGGCCGACGCCCTTGCCCTCCACAGCGTTACTAGGACACCATAAGTCGTCTTATCTCTGCTTACTAGGTCATTATGTTTCTTTTGTCTCGGTGGTGTTGTCGGTGATGTCTGCCTCTGTTTCTTTTCCTCATTTGCCGTGTGTGACTCCGCGTTCCCGCTACTAACGACCGGAGTGTCGTCGTCTGGTGTCTTCGTTGTGTTTGATTCTGCGTATTCGCTGGTATATTCTTTTGTTCTTTTCGCGGGTCTGGTGATGTCGGGCCAACTTGTGGAGGTGTCTTTCAATGTGTCAATGTCTCCTAGAGGTGTGTTCGGTGTATTCGGCTCTGTGTACTCATTGTCTGATCCCCTTCTTCTTTTTGGGTTCCTGTGGTTCTTGGGGGAGGCTTCCGCTTGTTGCCTTGAAGAAGTCCCTGGTTCTGTACTAGTGGTGACCTCGTTCGCCGGTGCAGCCTGGTTTTGGAAGCCATGAGTATGTCGCATGACGGCCCAGAATTCCGCGGCGGCTTGTACATTCTTCTGTTGTTCACTTGCCTCGAGTTCATATGTCTTTTGGCGTTTTATAACTCCTTGTAACTGTGACTCTGATGAGCGTTTGGACGCCAGTAAATTATCGGCGCTCGTTTCGGCCTGGTGGGGTTGTGGAGTCTGACTCTTGCATATGGTGTACGCGGGCCCATCGTGTGTTTGAATTTGGTCTCTGTAGGCAATCATGACTCAGGACCCAGTTCCCTGACCAGACGCGTCATCCTGTGGCCAGTAAAGCCATACCAGGCCCCCGCGGCCGTTATTGACTGTGAGGAGGTGTATCAGAGATTGCCTCGTAGTCTGGTGTTGTTTCCTCAGCACTCCTTCGGTGGCGGTCTTGAAGGTTTGCTGTGGTGCCAAGTCCTGCGCGATGTTCAAGGTCATACCCTCCTGTCTTGAGCCGTCGACCGAGGCGATGAGGCAATCTCGAGGAGTGGTGTCGCATTGTAGCTGAGCTTTCGCGAATGTTGCCGTGGTCTCGAAGGCTTTCTCTACCTGGGTATTGTGGTAGTGTAGTGCCGCCGGGTCTGCCAGGAGCATGGCTTCGTTGTCTGATATCATTCGATTTGGGTATTTGAGGGCTGTTGTGTCTAGAGTTAAGATTATGTGTCCCGCTTTTTGTGTTAGTTCCGGGATCCTGATGAGGATTTCAGCGTCTTTTCTAGAATAGAAGGCTGCCTAACCGTCTTCCGATAATCCGTGTTGGTGTCGTCCTCCAGCTGAGTGGATGCCGAGGATAGTTCCACTAGGTGAGTTTTGTCGGATCTTGTTGAGATCGATCATTACGACGGTGTTACTTCCTCGACCCTGTCCTCCGTGTGCGTATTTGTAAGCGATCATTCTATCGTATGTTGCGTGTAGGTGTCACAGTAGGAAGGGGTCATCCCGTTGTGCTTGTCGACTGCCGATTCGGCTGAGATTTGTGTATTATAGCCTTTGGGGCGAATTGTTCCGGTCTGTTTCCACATTGATTTTGATTTAGCATTTAGGGCCATCCAGGCAATGTGAGCGTTTGTAATTGTCATAATTGCCCGTGTTCTGTCAATGGAGTGCGTTTGCTCGTGTGCCTTCCATTGGAAGGGGGGAGGGGCACTTGCTGGTAGTCCCTCGTGGTTGACTTCCGGGGCGGAGAAGGTAAAGGCAGATGTCGAGGCCGGGATAAATTCCTGATCATTAATTACGATGGAATCGAATGCGGAAACCGTGGTTCCAGAGATGTCGATGCACAGGTGTGTTGTTGTGTCCTGTAGTTTCCTTGTGAGGGCATCGACGGGCCGAGATTTATCCCTGTGGTCTCTTGGAGTCGGGCTTTGGATCCATTGGTTGCCTATATGTGCGGTCAGCAGTGACTTGCATATAGGAAGCGACAACGGCGATCCCATTTACGGGATTATTTATTGACACTAGCTGAAATTCACGGTCTAGTCACGGTGTTTGTATCTAGTCACGGTGTCTGTACACACGGTCCATATAGGCAATTTTGTTACGA
>Ga0315905_10008069_pt1 | contig 10639 bp, 6 predicted proteins | sample LakEriMetagenome_5_FD_203522 | JGI IMG/M metagenome (GOLD analysis project Ga0315905, IMG submission 203522) | Freshwater fungal communities from buoy surface, Lake Erie, Ohio, United States - Buoy 4 MA121 | ecosystem: Environmental > Aquatic > Freshwater > Lake | place: USA: Lake Erie, Ohio... | reverse complement strand
CGCTGCTCCCTTGCCTTGTCTTTGATTCAGAACGAAGCCCCCTCCGTTTTTTTTGCGCGCGCGCACCGCCGCGCGCCCTCGCGTGTGTACCTCCCTTTTCGCCCACGACGACGACGACCGAGCGCCGGGCCCCTTCTTTGTGCCCGCGGCGGTGCAGGTCATGTGTGTAATGACGTTTTTTTACACAAATGTTCAGTCAAAGTAGAGCTCGAGGCCCATGCCGTCTGTGTGTGTTGGGGGGTCGTGTGTCGAGGGGAGGGAAAAGCGGGGGAAGGGGTGGATGAGTCGACGCGCCTCTCGGCGCCGCGCTCGCCGCGCTCGCCGTCCTGCCTGCAGACCTCACCGTGGATCTCGTAGTCGGCCAGCGTGATGTGGTCCTTGTAGATGGTGTACCACTTCTGGATGCGGATCTTCTCCGGCCGCGTGCCTGTTGGGCGTTGGGGTGTTTGGTTTTTTTTGGGGTGGGGGGGGGAAAGAGGGGCGGCGTTCGGGCGGCAGGGCGGGAGAGAAGACTCTGTGGAGCGGGGCTAGCTGGCCGCCGGGGCAACCAAGCCCAGCCCCGAACGCACCGATCTGCGCCGCCACCAGCTTCTTCAGGTCTCCGACCGTGTCGTCCTCGTTGCACTTGACGCGCACTTTCTTGCCGAGGCGGTCGTTGAGCACCACCTCGATCATCCCTCCCTTTGCGCGTGCGAGGCCGGCGGCGCGCGCGGCGCGCGTCGGCGTCGGCGGCAACGGCGGTCGCGCAGGAGGGAGCGCCCGCCGCCGCCCTTGCAAGGGGTCTCTGAGCGGGGGCGCGCGCAATCGCCAAGTCGCGCAGAGGGGCTGTTTGGGGCGTCGACGAGGGGCTGTTGGGGCGTCGAGCGCGCGCGCGCGCGGAGAAGCGGAATCAGACGACGACGAGAGCAACAAGTGACCTGCCGCGCGCTCTCTTCACTCTCTTCTCTTCTCTCTCTTCTCTCTCGGCGGATGCGTGCGTGCGTCGAGTGGATTGAGGCTGTGTGGGTGTGTGTGCTCTATGCGTGTGTGGCTCGAGCAATCGAGGCGGGGCGACCAAGCTGAAGCAGCAACAAGCGGCGACGCTCAGGCGTCGTCCTCGTCGTCGTCGTCCTCCTCCTCCTCCTCCTCCTCCTCCTCCTCCCCTCCGCCCCCTCGGCCCCGCCCCCCCGTCAGCTCTCCCAGCACCTCGGCCATCCCGGGCGCGACGCCCAGCCCCACGTGCGCGATCCACGCGCGCAGCCGCCGCTCGATCGCGAGCGCGTCCGCCCGGCCGCCGGGGTGCCGCTGAATCGCCGCGCGCGCCGCCGCCCACCGCGCCACGCGCAAGGCGCCGCCGCCTCGGCCCGGGCCCGCCGCGGGCGGCAGCGCGACGGGCTGCGCGTCGACGGCCGCCTGCGGCACGGCTTCGGCCGCGGGCTCGCGCGCGCCCGGGGGCAAGGCGAGCGACCAAGAGGGGTTGGGCGCGGCGGCGGCGGCCAGGGACGGCACGCGGCCGAGCGCGACGTACTCGGAGGGCGGGGAGGGGCCGCCGCCGCCGCCGCCGCCGCCGCCATTTGCCGCCGCCGCCGCCTCTGCCCTAGCGCCGTCGAGCGCGGCGCGCGCGGCGTCCGACAGCGGCACCCACGCGCCCGTCTCGTGGCACAGGAGCTGCGAAGGCTTGTAGTCGCCCTTGTAGCGCATCTTGTGGCACGAGTGGATGTAGTAGCCGAGGTAGTAATAGCGCGGGTTGAGCGGGTGGAAGGCGGGAGGGGCGCTGGCATCAGCGGCGTCGCGGGCTGCTGCTGCTGCTGCGGCCCCTCGCGCCGCCGCCGCCGCCGCCGCCGCCACGGCCGCGTTGGGGAACAGCAGCCCGCGCCGCACCCACTCGATCTCGCGCAGGGCGGTGTACCGCCCGAGGCCCAGGTGCGCGTAGTCCGGGTCCCAGAACACGTACACGGACGACAGGCAGCCGGGCAGCACGTCGACGACGGCCACGGCGACGAGAGGCCGGGCGGGAGGGCGGAGGCGGCGCTGGGCGGGGGCGGCGGCGTCCTTTTCGTCCTCGCCGTCTTGGTCGACCGGCACCAGCCGGTAGCGCTGGTGGTACGAGCCGTAGCCCCTAGGGGCGGGGGCAAAGGCGCGCGCGTCGTCGACCGCGGCGCCGCGCTCGGAGACGAAGCCCGGGGCGGTGGCGGCGGGGGGGCGCGGCGGGGCCGCCCGGGCGCCGCGCGCTGCCGCTGCTGCCGCCGCTGCTGCCCCCTCGTCCGGCGGCGCCGCGTAAAAGAGCGGCGTGTCGACGAGGAAGCGGCGGTACGAGTCGCGGCTCAGCGAGGCCGGGTCGTCGCCGTGCTGCGACGCCTGGTACCGCACGTAGAGCGCAAACGCCTCCTCGTCAAAGGCCGCGGGCACCGTCTCGACTTCGAGGCGGAAGCGGCGGCGGCGGCCGGTGGTGGAGGAGGGGGCGGCGGCGGCGGCGGCCGTGGAGGGAGCGCCGTCCGCAGCAGCAGCAGCCCACCCGTCTCGCCGCCGCTGCCGCCGCGGCTGGGCCTGGCCGTGGTTGGGGTTGCGCGCCGCCGCGGCCTCCTGCTCCGCCCCCGCGCGCACAAAGTTGAGGTGGCCCGTCGGCGCCGCCACAGCGCGCAGCCCTGGCGGCAACGGCGGGGCAGCGGCCGCCGCGCCGTCGCCGTCGCTGTTGAGCAGGGCGGCGACGCGCGCGGCCACCTCGCCCGGGCTGGGTCCTGCCGCCGACCTGGCCTGCTGCGGGCTCGCCGGCGCGCTGCCGCCGCCGCCGCCGCCGCCGCCATCGCCGTCGCCGCGCAGCCGCTTCTTTTGCGCGGCGGCGGCGGCGGCGGCGGCGCCCTGCTCTGCCGCCGCCTCGCCGTTGCCCGCTTCCGAAGGAGGAGGACCCTTCTTCGTCTTCTTCTTCGTCCGCAGCTGCGCGGCCGCCACGGCCGCCAGAACGGAGGGGGACGTGTAGGCCGTGCCGGGAGGGGCCGCCCGGCTGCCGTGGGCGTGGCGCGCAAGCGGGAGGACGCGGGCGGCGGGGGGCGGGGTTGGTGCTGCTGCTGCCGCGGCGGCCGGCACCCCCACCACCGCTTCGAGCGCGCGCTGCAGCGCCCGCTGCAGCGCCTGGCACTCGGCGTCGGTGGCGCATGGTGAGGACGGCGACGGCGCTGCAGCTGGCCCCGCGCCGCCGCCGTCCTCCTCCTCCATCGGCGCCGGGGCGGCGTCGTCGTCGGCGGCGGCCGGCCCCGCTGCCGCCCCCGCCCCCGCCGTCACCGCGCCCGTCTCCAGAAACCGCCCCACCCGCGCCAGCGCGCGCCGCTGCTCCCGGTCCGGCGCGAACGCGAGCGCGTCGAGCCTCACCGTGTACTGCGGGCAGCACGTGGCCGAGTTGCGCGGGCGGTACAGAAAACGCCCCGAGCGCCGCCACCCCTGGTCGAGCAGGCGCTGGTAGTGCCACGGCGACAGGCGGTGCGCGAGCGCGCCTTTTTTTTTTTCGTCGTGGGTTTTTTTTCGTTGTGGTTTTTTTTTGTTTTAGTCGGGGTGGCGGCCGGTCCATCAGCGGCGCCGAAGCGCTGGTGCGGAGGGCGCGCACGGGGAAGGAGAGAGGCACGGGGCGAGCGCTTGCCGGCGCCGCCGCGGCGACGACGACGACGACGCAGAGGTGCGCGCGCGCACTCACCCCACCGCGCGCTCGTCTTGGGTCGCGGCTCCTCCTCACCGTGGGCCTCGGACGCGTCGTCGCCGCGCGACTTGCAGTAGCCGCACTTGGAGCGGTACGGCCCGCAGTCCTCCACCAGGCTCAGGCCGCCCTCCGCGGCCGCCATCCCTTTGGGGCGCGATCGAGCAAGGTCGTCCCTCCTCTCACAGCTGCTTGTCTCGTTGGTTCTCTTTTTTGCGCGGGCGCAGCCAGGACCGGGGCGCGCGACCCACGTTGCCGCGTGGAGGCGAAAAAGGAGATCGAGTCGAGGACGTTGTGGAGGGTCTTTACATCGCGACGCTGGGAGGAGGTTGGTTTTCGCGCTCGACGCCGCGCCGAGCGCCGCTCGCCGCCGCCGCCGCCCACCGCCCACCGCCCCACCACCACGGCACCGCAAGCGACGCCAGCGCCCAGACGCCCACGGCCAGCGGCAGCAGCACCGCCTGGAGGGCCACGGACGGGTGAAAGGGCGCCAGCAGCGCGCATGCCACCTGCTGCCAGCTGCTGCTGCTGCTGCTGCCGCCCGTCGCACCACCTGCCGCCGCCGCCACCACCGCCCACGCCCCCGCCCACGCCGCGCGCGCTGCGGGCGCCGCCGCCAGGGCCGCCGCCGCCACTTTTCCCAGGGCCGCCAGCCGCAGGGCGCTGGCCGAGACGAGCGCCGCCTGCCCCGCGGCGCTGCTCGGGCGGCAGCCGCACAGCAGCAGCGCGAGGCGGAGGTAGGCCGGGAGCAGCAGGGCTGCTGCGGCCGTCAGGGCGAGCGAGGGGCCGGGCGACGGCGTTGCTGCTGCCGCTGCTGTTCCTGCTGCCGATGATGAGACAAACGCCAGCGCCACAAACGGCCCCACGCCCAAGAGCGCCAGCAGCAGCTGCGCGACGGCCTCGGCCACGCGGGGCGGCGGGGACGAGGAGCGCCGCCGCCGCCGCCGCCCGCCGCCCCCGCCAAGCAGGCGCAGCGGGCCGCCCACCGCCGCCTGGTACGCGCGCTCGGCCGCGCCGCCGAGCTCCTGGAGCGGCGGGATGAGCGCGCCGCCCGAGAGCGCCAGCACGCACAGGAAGGCCGCGGTCTTTGGTTGAAAGGGCGGGGGGATGTTGTTGTCGGGGGGGCACGCGGAAGCGCTGTTGGCGGCGGCGGCGGCGGCGGCGGCGCTCGCCGCCGACCGCGCGCGTCGGCGACGCGGCAGCGGCGGCGGCGCGGACAGCGGCTGCGGCGGCTGCGGTCGCGACCCCCACATGCGTAGTCGCGGGGCGGCATCCTTGGCGGCGGGCGCTCTCGGTAGTGTTTGCATGTCGATTGGTTTTGTTGTGGGTTTGACGATCGAAGTGATCCTGCCTTTTTTCGCTTTCTTCTTCGCCTCTTGCTCCTGCCCTCCCTTCTCTCCGAGAGAGCGCTCTCGCCACCATCGCCTGTTCACAATCCAAGCGCCACCTGCGTGCGGGCGCGACATTCACGCTTCGCCGCCGACCGCGTGCGCGCATCCATCCATCCCATCTTTCACCCCCGGAACAGCACTCCAAGCCTCAAGCCGGGGGGGCGACGCACGCGCGCGCGCATCGCGCGTCCCTCCCTTGCTCGACACGCCCGAGAGAACGCCGTCTCTGCTCTCCTCCGCGCGTTTGCGCGTCGCGCGTTTCCCTCGCCGCGCTCGCCAACGCAGGCGGGGCTCGCCTCGTGCGCGTCCCGCCCGCAGCTACGAGGCCGGATTGGCCGTTTTGGCGCACGAATCGACACCGACCCAGCCACGCACATGTGCGGCGCCGGCGCCACGTCGCCACCCGGCCGCCGCCGCGGGCGCGCCGCGCCCCGGCGGCCTCCGCTCGCCGCGCTCGCCGCCCTCGCTTCCGCGCTCGCCCCCCGCGCGTCGTCCGCCCAGCTCATCTTCCCGGGCGACGTCGTGCTGATCGTCAACGGCGCGCCCTTCCAGCACCCGTTCGCCTCCATGCCGGCCGCCTTTGGCCCGCGCCTGCCGCCGGACGGGCTCGAGGGGCGCCTGTTCCGCGTCGAGCCGGCCGACGCTTGCTCGCCCGTGCTGCGGGCCTCCTCGGGGCGGCGAGGCGGCGGCGGCGGCGGCGGCGGCGGCGGGGCCGCGGACGACGACGGCGGAGGCGGCGACAAGCGGCGGGCGCCGGAGGAGCCGTGGGTGGCGCTCGTCGCGCGCGGCAGCGGCAGCAGCGGCGGCGGCGGCGGCAGCCGAGGCGGCGTCGGCGTCGGCGTCGGCGTCGGCGTCGGCGCGCCGCCGCCTTCTCCCCCGCCGCTGTGCACCTTTGACGTCAAGGTGCGCAACGCCGAGGCCGCCGGGGCCGCCGCCGTCGTCGTGTACGACGTGGGCTCGGACGGGGGCGGCGCGGGGGACGGCCGCGGCGGCGCGGGCGACGACGATTTCGCGGACGAGGGCGACGACGAGCGCCTGGTCGTCATGGCAAAGCCGCGGGGCGCGCCCGACCCGCGCGTGCCCGCGGTCTTTGTCTCGCGCCGCACGGGGGCGGTCATGGCCAAGCTCGCGGGCCTGAGGGACGCCTCTTCCTCGTCGCTGTCCTCCGCCTCGCCCGCCGCCCTCCGCGGCCGCGAGCGCGACGATGCCCTGGACGTGCGCGTGCGGCTAGAGCCCATCGCGCAGCCCTCTTGGCAGAGCGTCGTGCTGTCGGTCGCGCTCGCGATCCTGGGCGTCGCCGCCATGGTCGCGTCCTTTCACCTGGCGCGCGTGTGGGGCGACGCGTGGATCGCCCTCGCGGAGCGCACCGCGGGCGGCGGCGGGGGGGGCGGCATCGGCGGCGCCATCGCGGCGGCCGCGGCCGCGGCGGCCGCCGCGGGCATCGCCCCGCCGGACGAGGGCTTGAGCGCCGAGGCCGTCGACGCGCTGCCGCTCGTCGTGTTTGGCGGCAAGGACGGCGCCGCGCGCCGCGAGCGCGAGCGGCGCCTGGCGAGGAGCTTTCTCGGAGGAGGCGGCGAGGCGGCGACCGCGTCGGCGGGGGGCGGCGCCACCGCGCCCGAGGGGCAGCAGCAGCAGCAGCAGCAGCAGCAGCAGCAGCAGCAGCCCGCGCCGTGGCTGCTTGGGTCGGTCGCTGCGGCGGCGGCCGACCTGGCGCGCCGCGCCATGGGCGGCGGCGGCGGCCAGCCGGCCAGCACCAAGCGGCCCGGCGACGCGGCGTCCACATCCGAGCCCTTGCTGCCGGAAGGCGCGGACGACGACGACGACGAGGAGGCGGCGGCAACGGCGGCAGCAGCAGCATCGGCCGCCCCCGACTCGCGCCTGTCGTCGCGCCCCGGGTCGCCGCCGCCCGCGGGCATGGTGACCGGCAGCGACGACTGGGCCAGCGACTACTCGACCGAGGCGATGGCGCTGGCCGCGCTGCAGGCGCGCGCCGAGGCCGGCGAAGGAGCGGCGGCAGGCGGGGACGGCGGCCGCGGCGACGACGACAACAAGGGCGCCGCCGTCGTCGGCCGCCAGCGCTCCACCTCCTCCTGGGCGCGCGGCGGCGCCACGCGCCGCTCGTGCGCCATCTGCCTCGAGCGCTACGCCCCCGGCGACGAGCTGCGCGCCCTCCCCTGCGGCCACCGCTTCCACGCCGCGCCCTGCGTCGACCCGTGGCTGCGCCGCAAGCGCTACTGCCCCGTCTGCCGCACGGACGTGACCGGGGGCGCGGGCGGGGGCGGGGGCGGCGGCGGCGGCGGCGGCGGCGGCGGCGGCGGGGGGGGACGCGAGGGCGACGGAGGCGGCGCCGCCGCCGAGACCCCCGCCGCAGTCGTCGTGCCCGAGGGCGGCGTGGCCGTGGACGTGGCGCCGCTGCCGCCGCCGCCCCCCGCGCCAGCTGGCCGGCGGCGGCGGGGCAGCAGCGGCGGCGGCGGCGGCGGCGCGTGGCGCGTCCTCTTCGGCCTGAGCCGCGCCGCGCCGCGCGAGCAGCAGCAGCGGCAGCGGCAGCAGCCGCCGGCCCCGACGCCCCCGATCGCCATCCCGACGCCCATCCCGGGCCTAACCCCGGCGCAGTCGGAGGCCGGCAGCGTGCCGCGACCCCCCCCCGTGGCGCAGCGCACGAGCACGCGCGCGGGCCGCGCGGCCGCGGTCGAAGGGGCGTCGGCTGCGGTCGGCGTCGCCCGGCTCCCGCCGCTGCCGCCGCCCCCGCCGGCCTGAATGCTCCTCTTTTGCTTTTTTTTTGTGTACCACCACCACCACTCCTGCCATCGTTTTTGCAGGTCTCGCGGTGCCTTATTTTTTGTCATTCTATTGTTTTTGTACGTCTCTTCCCGAAACCTGCCTCAACCCGTCGTCTTGTTGGTCGTCGCCGTTGGTGCCGCCGCCGCCGGCGGCTTGGCCGCCGCCGCCGCCGCCCCCGCCGCGTCCTCGCGCCGCGGCCAGTGGCTGACCGTCTCGACGTGCGCCGCCTTCTTCGCGACCACCCGCGTCGCCAGCTGCTCCTTGCCCGCCGCCGCCGCCGCCGCCGCCTCGCCCGCCGCCCGCGCGCGCTGCGCCTCCGGCCCCGTCCCGGCTTTCTGCAGCAGCGCCTCGATCGTCGGCAGCGACGCTGCGACGCCCCCGCCCCCGTTCCTCTTCTTCATCAGGTCCGACGCCTGCAGCTGCACGGGCTGGCACGCCATGATGATGGCCGCGCGCGCGCCGGCAAACGGCGGCGGAAACGGGTGCGGGAAGCCGCACTGCGCGGTGTGCAGCAGCGCGGCCTGCGTCGTGCCGCGCACGGGCGTCGACACGTTGTCGTCGTCGATGGCCACGCACGCGAGGCCCACGGGGACGCGCCCGATGGGGCACGAGGCCACGGCGTAGGCCATGCCGCCCGCCAGGCGGCAGGAGCCGGCCGAGCCGCCCTCGTTCAGCATGTCGGCCTCGACGCTGCACGAGCGCTTGTCGGCGCTCACGACCACCGAGTAGACGCCGACGTCGGGCGCGACGGCCGCGTTGACGGCCTCGAACAGATTGACTTGGGTGGCGAGGCCGCACCCGTCGATCGGGTCGGACATGTGGTCGCAGCTGTTGGCGTTGTTGTTGTTGTTTTGGAATGATGGGGGTTGAGCGAAGGCGCGGGGGCGGCGGCGACGCGCGATTTTGTTTCGTGTTTTCGCAAGAAAAAAAAACTCACAGCTTGCAGTCGCCCGCCTTGACGGTCTCGCACGCGCCCGTCTTCATCTGCTGCTGCTGCTCTTGATCAGCCTGCACCGCGCTCTCGGGCGACGAGGCGCCGCGGGGGGGCGCGCCATCAGCCTCCTGGTTCGTTCCGACAACGCGCACTTCAAACGTGGCGTCCGCGACCGCCGCGGCCGCGGACAGGAGAAGGACGAGCCCGAGCGCGAGCTTCATACTTTTGGCGAGTGTGTGTGTGTTTCACGATGCGTCGTCGCTCGCGCGTGCGTGCACGCGCTCTCGGAGCTGATCAGCAATCGAGCCCGACACGACGATTCGGTTCCGAAATTTAGCCGGCGCCGCCAAACGTCAATACCGCTCCTCCCCGTCCTCGCCGCCAAACCCGGGCACCGCCCCGGCCGCCGCAGCCTCCCGCCTCAAGCGCGGCAGGTCCCACCAGGGGCAGTACGGCCACCGGTGGTGCTCGTAGTGCAGGTTGAAAAAGTAGGCCTGCACCCAGAGGACGGCGCTGGGCCACGGCGCCGAGCGCGCGCGGCGCCACGGCATCTCGGCCGCGGCGGCGTCCCCCCTGTTCGCGTGCGCGCGCAGGGCCGCGGCGTCGGGGCGGTGCGGGCGGTACGTGCCCCAGTAGAAGAGCTGGAAGGCCGCCAGGACCGCGGAGGCGCACATGTAGACGCACAGGTTGGCGTAGGGGGCGCCCAAGCGCATCAGCGCGACCGTGGCGGCGACGAGGCGGAGCCACTGCCCGGGGGACGAGTAGTGGGCCATGAAGGCCGCGAACCAGGGCAAGAGGCGGGCGTCGCCGGCGTGGTAGTCCGGGTCGTAGCGCAGGAGCGGGGGGTCTATTGCGGTGGGCTGCTGCGGCCGAGGCTGCGGCTTGGCGGCCGCCTTTTTGCCGCCGCCTCCACTTGGCCGCGCGCCCGCCCTCCTCGCCGCCGCCGCCGCCGCCGCCGCCGCCCCCTCTCCACCATCCACCTCTCCCTCCTCCGCCGCCGCCCCCAAGGCCGCCGCCACCTTGGTCCTCCCCGTCCAGTGGTGGTGCCGCCAGTGCTCCTCGTGCAGCTTTGCGTAGGAGAAGAAGGCGTAGCACGTGATGGCGGCGGCGCCCAGGGCGTCGTTCAGCGGGCGCCAGCGGCGGCCGCACACGGCGCCGTGCATGGCGTCGTGGGCGGTAACAAAGAGGCCCATGTACAGGTGGGTCAGCGCGGCAAAGGCCGAGAGGCTGACCCACCAGGGGGACGGTGGGGCGTCGAGGCTCCCGCTGCCGGCGCCGGCGCCGACGGGCGCGGGCGTCGCTGTGAGCCGCACGCAAAAGTGGCAGTAGTAGAACGCGGCGGCCCAAAGCGTCAGGATGGTGCAGGCGGAGAGGACGCCCTTGACGTCGCTGTGGGGCGGGAGGCTGTTTGTTGGGTGGGTGGGATGGATTGGGGGGGGGTTTGCGGGGTCGGTCGGCTTTTTTGCGCGCGAGCGAGAGGGCGACGACCCGACCACGGGCGCGCGCGCGGCCGGCGGCGGCGGCGACGCCAACCACACAGCCGTCTCGGTTGCTCTCTCGTTCGCTCCTGCGCGCGCGGCTTGGAAAGATTGCCTGCCTACGGTCTCACCGGTACACGTATAGGGACGCCGCAGCGGACTTGTCGAGGGCTGCGGCCGAGGGGACGGCGACCGCCGCTCCTCCCGCAGTCTGAGGCTTTGCGCCCCCCCGAGCCGCCGACTTTCGCCGGATCACCGCGCGCGCGTCCACGGCCACCGACGCAGACTCCTTGCTGTCCGTCACCCTCCTCGAGGCTCGCCGGCGCGCCGGCGCGCGCTCCAATAAGAGGGGGGGGGAGCTCGCGTCCGTGGTCCAGGCTGGGAGTCCCCA
>Ga0315905_10008068_pt1 | contig 10639 bp, 13 predicted proteins | sample LakEriMetagenome_5_FD_203522 | JGI IMG/M metagenome (GOLD analysis project Ga0315905, IMG submission 203522) | Freshwater fungal communities from buoy surface, Lake Erie, Ohio, United States - Buoy 4 MA121 | ecosystem: Environmental > Aquatic > Freshwater > Lake | place: USA: Lake Erie, Ohio... | reverse complement strand
TGTACTTTACAGAGAATGACTTCTCTCCGTAAGATCCGACGATGTTACCGTCAATTACATTTAAACTAATCATATAAGATTTTGTTATTGTTTGTATTACAAATTTAGTGAAATAAATGACTCGAACTCTTTTATTTCTTCAACAGGAATGGTCATTTCGAGTAACCCTTTTGCTTTAAGATACAGCTGAATCTCACGTTTAGTGTTCTCATCCTCATACTTGTAGTTAGAGATTTGAGAAAGTACGTGTTGAGAAGTTTCTGTGAAATCTTTGTAGAAAGATATCATCCCTTCTAACCCTGGAATACGGATCTTTGCTCCTGGAATATCAGATGCTATGAACAACTTACTCGATGTATCAGCAATTGCTTCTTTATCATCAGGAGAAGTCATACATACATACTCTAAGGCAGCCATCTTATTCAATCTTGTGAACACCTCATCAATTACCTCGTGAGATTTACCCTTCAACTTGTAAGATAGCTTGTCTTTTACATAGTCAAGCTTCTCATAGATTTGAGCAAACAAAGGATTAATAGACTGTAGGTTCTCAAAGAAAGGTTGAACTCTCTCAATATCCATAGTATGTGCAGCATAGTACATTCTAAGGTAGAAGCTACAAGTAAGATTGTCGTTTTCATCTACAGCATAAAAGAACTCGTCAATATGCTTGATATTCTCGACATTCTTCACCTGTTTTACATTGGCTTCACTAAGCTTAATTAGCTGTGGAGTTGTGAAACCTTTAGTAACGGTGCTTCCCATAGAATATGTATTCAACTCTCCTTTTCCATTCATAAACCTACTTGGAGTACACATATAAAAATGCATAGGGTCATTTCTACTAGTAGAATAAGGAGGAGTGTAAGTAGCTCCAGGGTAGATGTCACAAATCCTAGGGGCAAAATGATGCAAGATCTCAGCAGCTAACTTAAGTTTATCAGCATCTGCATCTGTACCGTAATAAATTACAGTCTTAGTTGCTCTAAGTTCAGATAACTTTGGCTCTACTTTATCCCACACAGAATCATCCCAGTCATTAGCATGTCTTGCAGTAGCAGGACGAACAGTATAACCTACAATCTGCTTGTTCAACTCACGAAGTTCAGCAGGAGTAAGTTTAAGTGTCCCTCCACCTGTAGCAGCTAAGTTTTCCTCTTCTTCTTTAAGACTAGCCTCAAAGTCATCGGGAACTATTATAGTATCATAAAGTCTATAGCTTTCTGATTCAGATAAATATTTCTCAACTTCTAATTGATTCTTCTTAATTTTCCCTAACTGAGCTTCAAGCAGTACCAAGTCCTCTGGTCGTGTAGAAGGATCATCACACTTGTCCTCTAAATCTTGAGTGGATTTTTTCTTGATAGATATAAAAGAACCACCATTCTCCTTCATAAGATATGCATCTTTAAGTCTGGTAAATCCTTCTTTTCTGAAATACACCTTAGCAATGTCAAACTTTTCCCAAGTATCAACATCAGTAGTATTAGAAACTATCTTAAACTCTCCGTTCTCAAGCTTATTAGTCAGAGTGTGAAGCTTGACATTAAACCCTTCGAATACCTTCCCCATGTGCTCAAACTTGATTCGTTTGTTCACTGGATATACCGGCTTCAAAGATTTAGTATCAATGATTCTACTCATAGACTGCAGCACTTTACCATTGGTAGAATAATCTTCTGCAATTCTTCCTGAGAATACTACATTCTTACATGCATCTACCCATTTCAAGAAATCTGTCTCGTTCAGCTTCTCTTGCACAAGCTCTGTTGCCTCGTCACCTGCTTTAATAATCAAGTTCTGAACAAACTGTTTAGTGTGGTCAGACCAGATTACTTTCTCACGGCTCGGAGTAACATCGACTCCATCTTGAATAACTACTTCTTCCCCTTGTTCATTCTTGTACACTTGTCGTATAGGACACTTCAGACCAACTGCCCCATATAACTGCTCCATCTCCAACTCTCGGAAATCCACGTGACCATAGTTAATACCAGTGGTTGCACCCTCTGCTTTAACAATGACAATGTGTGGACGTGCATAGTAGTTACTCTCAGTGATAATCAAATGCTTTGAGTTGTAGATAACACTAGGCTTGAAGTCGATCTCACGTTTGTAGTCGTTCTCTTCAATCACATGAAATCTAACATTGCTCAAGTAAGTTAATTGCTCACTGACTGCATCTAAGAAACGATCTGCATTGTGCTTCTTTACTTTGAATGAAATCTCAGTTCTGTTTAACTCGTTAGCTGGCTCATAATAGACTTTAGTCCCATCAGTAAATGTGATGTATGGATTCTCTTGGCCTGTACTAAGATTAAATCGTGGAATTAAGAAATCAGTCTTGTAATTAAAGCAATTTGCTTTGAATCGTTTCCCATTATAAACGGTTTCAATAGTGTAGAAGTCTACACCGGTAGATAATGCAACCTTAGCACCCAAACCGAAGGCACCAAAATTCTCTGAGGTATTACGTTTAGTTGAGTAACCTAGTTCTAGGATACCCTCTAATCTTCTACCCCCGATACCAACACCATAGTCTTTAATTGTGAACTCGTCACAATATCCAACTCCAGCATTGTGCTTGTAATAAACGTCAACGTGGTTATTAACTAGATCAAGGTTAGTTATGTTATAATAACTAGCATCGAAGTTACTGTCTTCGTATTGCTCACCTTCTCGGCTAATGTAATAATCCTCCACGGTTTTCTGACCAGTCAATATCTCTATAGCAATCTCCTTCTCTCGTTGAGAATCGCAGGCATTTGTTACCAGCTCTCTGACAGTTGAAGGGATTGGAGTAGAATACTGAGTGGCTTGTAATATGTCAAACACTAGTTTCTCTGCACCACGATTAATTCGTTTAGCAACACCAGTGTCTGAACCGACAAATTCATTGTCAATTTGTTTGATACTCATAATAAGTTTCTAGCTTTTTTGTAATCGTGTTGAATCTCTAATAATTTCTTAGTACACATCTCTTGTGGGATAGGGAAAATTCTTTTAATTGCATGGGTATTAGTAAAATCAACAGACCCTTGTTTAGGGTCATTAATTTTCTTGTACAACCATGAAGAATCTCCATTTGCAATCTCTTTCTCATAGGCATGACTATGCCAAGCACCTCCTATGTAATAATAGTAGATCTTGGCTGCAGATCTCATGCTATCATAAATAGCATAATGCATCCCATTACCAATAGAAATAAGAATTAAATCTCCTCTTTGAAAAGTATGTGGCTTAAGATAATCAGAGTCTTCATTAATAGTGAGACTCATAACTTCTTAATTTATAGCTCAGAAATGAGCTGAATTACTTGTAAAATTTGTTTTTGATCTTTTGGTAAGAATAATGGGCAGACAGAATCATTGTCCATTAAATGCTTTTTGAAGTTCTTCCAAGTGTTTGGGAACCTGTCGTTAGCAAAACCTTTACATTCTATTACCCATAGCAGCTTACCATCTGCATCGTGACTCACAAAGTCTGGTGTGTATGAAATACCTCTAATCTTATCCTTACTCTTGTCTGCAAATTCTTTAGTCGTAGCTTTGGTTTCAAAGATTGGACAAGGATAGTAGAAAGCCTCAGTCAATTGATAAGAATGTTCCTCATACGTAAAAGCAACTCCAAGTTCTTTTAACTTTCTGTAACAAAATACCTCAAGCATAGATTTAAACTTAATTCCATCTACTTCTTTTGGTTTAGCTTGAATCTTCCCTTTACCTTTTACTCTTGCTCCTGGTTTAGGTCTAGCTTTTTGAACAGTGTTAGATCGAATTCTTTGAGTCTTTTTTGCCATTGCTTACGGTAGTTGTATTTGTACAATCCTTTTACCTATTTCTATTCCATGATCTTTCATCAGGTCAGAAATGTCTTTGGATTTGTAATGTGCTGGTAAAATTACATTAATTAGATTGAATTCTGCACAAATTTTATTAGCCATTGTCTGGCCTGGATTTGTCTCCTTCTCAAAATCATTATCGTAAAGTACAGCTACAACTTGGAATCTTTCTTGCAGCTCATTAATTAGCTTTCGATCAGGCATTTGCATCTCACTCTGTAGAGCAATAGCTTCATATCCCAATACATTAAGGCACATGACATCCTTGAGAGAAGAGGCTAGAAATACAATGTCTCCACTGTCTTTTAGTTGCTCCCACCCTTGAATGTCATCTTTAGAAGTGTTGCTATACCACTTACCCTCTGTTTCAAATGGTCTATAGACTTTGTAACGACCATTAATATTATATACATAACTAGGAGTGTGGCAACGGTAACGGGCTTCATTAATCCAAAAGTAATCAATTGGTTCGACACCAAATTTAATCAATAAACTCTTACTAATATGGAATTTTTCCCAGAAATCTTTATCTTCTAATGACCAACTTCTTGACCTCTTTGCAAGTTTAGTTGGACGTCTTTCAATAACTTCTTGAGTACCATATGTAATAGCTATTTGAGTTTTAATAACAGTTCCAGCTTGTAAACCAAGCCCGAAATCTGTGTCAATAACTCTCATTGCTTCAGAGAATGTTAAACCAAATTTAGCTTGTATGTAAGAAAAACAATCATGGCTTTCTCCACTACCGAAATCTTTGTAAATAACTTTACCTTTCCAAGGTACAATCGAGCATGTAGGGGATCTATCCTCTCTTAACTCACTGCAAAACTTGTCACCAAAATTCTTAAAATTGTGACAATAATACCTGAATATATCGTACTCAGATATCTTACACAAAATAGAATCCTTATGCAAGTATGCATCACTGCTTCTTGATTCAATCATAAGGAGGCTAAATTAAAAACAAAAGGGGTCATAATCGACCCCTATTGTTCTTTTGTTAGAAACTAATTACATCCAAGCATCGTTGCTATCGTCGTCAGCCTTGAATGGGCTTTCGTCTTTAGCATCAGCTACGATCATAGTTGGAGAATAAACCCCGAACTTAAGATCCTTTGTGTACTCAGCATTGAATGAACCGTAATCCTCGTTAAGAGCCTTAACAAACAAGCTGTCGTTAGCCGGCTTAAGACGGCCGAAGTGACGGTTATAAACTGTCTGATACTTCTCGTCCTTAACACCAATCAACACACGAAGTTTGTTAGCAGCTAATGCTTTGATTAATTGCTTCAACTCTTTAACATCTCCCTTCATGATAGCGTCGATAGTATCGAAGCTAATCTTACCACCATTGGCTACGTTAGCCCATGCCTTAGTGAAGTTAACAAGTGTGTCTTCTCCAACATAAGCTTTACGGCTTGTATCAGAGTTCTTCCACCACTCATATGCAGGAGCTTCTTCACTCCATGTCATCTGACCTACGTTGTTAATCCACATTGCCTTACCGTTCTTTGACATACGGTGCTCAGGCTTGGTTAAGATGTCGAATCTTACAGTGATATTTGGCTCCTCGTTACGAAGATAAAATACAATCTTGTTGTACTCTTCTCCATTGATTTCCACACTGTACTTCGGCTCTTCCTTAGCATTAATTCCAATCTCTTGGAGTTCTGCTTGAGTAGGGTTAACCGCTACTACACTCACAGCTGCAATACCAGTGTATAACTGATACCCACCACCTGCTACTACTTCTTCTGAATTGTTTGACTCAATTGCCATTTTATTTTGAATTTAAATTAACGAAAATATGCTGTATAAACTATGTCCTGTTGCTGCCTGAACTCTCAGTTACTGATAGCCTCAGTTGCTGCTTGATGATCTTGGATAGCTTCCATTAGATCCATTTGATTAGGATCAACGTTATCTAAATCATTAGCATTAGACTTACTGATGATAGTATCATCTACCAATGTAAAACGTACAGCAATCTTCTTACGAGCACGAAGACCTACCAATTTAGGGTGCTTGAACAACTCAGTAACTTCAGCTTTAGTCAAGTTATACTTAGTTGCAATACCATCACGATCGATACCATCGTTTAAGTCGTTGATAATTCCTGTTACCGTCAATACGATAGGACCTTCAGTTGTTGCATTTTGTGCAACAATTGGATTTTGTTGAATGTTAGCTTCGATAGCCATTTTTTTAAGATTTTAAAATTAGTAATTTGAAAGTTTGTCGATTATCATCTGATAATCATTGTCAATTTTACCTTCGAAAAGGTTTTGTGGGCTACGAGCAGTGTTGAAGCCGTTATTCTGAGTCTCTAGAATGTATTTAGGATTACCTCCTACCATTTCTACTCGTGAATAAAGAACAGTCTCCATCTTACCCTCTAACTGCATTTTAGTACCTAACTTACCTAAGATCTTAAGACGTTCTTTGGTGTCGTTACCAACCTTATAAGTTTCGGTATGACCAGTGATAAATGCATATCTCTCATCGGCAAGTAAGCCCTTGCTTATCCCCCCTTTGATGTGGTTAATTATACCAGCATAATCTGTTGGGATTACGTGATACGGAGATCTAGGTGCAGCTTTCTTGCCGTACTCAGCTTTGCCTCCCTCCCACACTGGATTCTTGTTGTCAGCATTATACCAGATGTTGGTATTAGGGGCAAGAGTTCTCATTCCTGAAGACTTACCTGTACCAGGCTCTCCTAAGATTAAGATGATCTCGAATCCTAACTGCTGAATGTCTGACATGAAAGTATAAATGTCTTGACCATAATCTTTCCATTGATCGTGGCCAGGCTTCTTTTTATCTCTCATAAAATCTTCATTCTGTATAGCCGTCAGTGTGTCTATACAAATGCTCTTGATTAGTTCCATTGAGTCAATTTATTAATTTACTTTTTAACACGTTCTGTCAAATTGAATGTTGACAAATTAGCTTCGTAGGGAATCATACCCAATTGACCATCACGATTCTTCTCGATATGACAGGCTAGCAATCCCTCAGGATCCTCTCCACAATAGCTGTCTGTAATACCGTAAAGGTCGAATGGTCTTTGTAGCATCATCACTACGTGAGCATCTTGCCCAATAGAATCACCACCAAATAGGTCTGTAAGTTGTGGTTGATACTGTTGTTTGGCACGATACTCTTGCTCGATATTCCTGTTTAGCTGTGACAACAGGATAGAAATACTACCCATTCGTGCTTGCAACCACATACATGTCTTCGATACTTGATTCAGCTTCTGAAGCTCTGTGTCTTCTGAGCCTAGAATCAATCTCGAATGGTCATAAAGATTAATGATTGTGTGTTCAGGGTGCTTTTGATACACTCTGTTGTTAATCTCTTTAATCTTCACCATGTTCTGTGGAATAGAGCAGAAGAAAATAGGATACTTCCTATAGCTGTCTACTGCATCTTCATACTTCTTTAATCCATCGTCAGATAACTTTTGGTCGACACTGTATAACTGTGAAAACTGGAGTTGAGCCTTGTTCGATGCAGCTCTCATGATCTGCTGATAGTCAGGCATCTCGAACGTCCAGTACAGTACTATTACTTTCTTGTCTTTGTTCTTATCTAATACATCAAAGATTAATTGGTTTGAAAATGCAGATTTACCTACACCAGGACGACCGGCAATAACGTACATCTTACCTTTCTGCAAACCTCCAAGAAGATTCTTATCCAATCTCGACCATCCAGTAGGGAAGACAATTCGTTGCCCTGTTTGAGCAAGCTTAATTTCTTCTATTGATTTGTCTACTGAATGAGAGATGTGTCTAAAATCCTTTAACGAATCGTCAAAGTTGTCTTGTGATTCTACTTTCTGAGCCTGATGACTCAGTTGTTGATTTTGATTCTCCATCACTTAAATCACTGTACTTCTCCCATGTGTGATTATTAATCCATGTTTCTAGCTGCTGCATAAATCCTAAGTTATTGCCTCTCTTACGTAATAGGAGCTCTCGTTGCAGACACTCTATAACGTGTTCGTGCTTTTTCTTGTCCTTTCCTATGTATTTGAGATAACGGGATTTTGCCTTTGCATTTGCCTTAGAGCTGGGATCTTTAGCTCTAAGTATTCTGACTGCTCCATTTGCAATTACTTTGAGTGGATAGTGAGAAAGGAGGCCGTGCCATATGACATCTTCTGTACTTGAGAATTCGTCGTTAAATTTTTCTCTCAATGTACATTCGTCCTCCTCTCCCAACTTAATCCAACCGTTGGTTTGCAATTTCTCACGGTCAATAATTAACTTTAAGTCACTAGAATCAAGGTCACGACTAAGCATAGATAAGAATAAAAACTCATCAGCTGTAAACCCATGATTTACAAGCTTTTCTGTATCAATTTCAATGATCATAAAAGTTTCTTTTATACTTTCTATAAGTAATCGTATTCAAATATAAGAAGAAATATCCGAACACCAAACTATATTTGATAAACTTTCAATAGAACTTCTTAACCACTTTTCTTCCTGAGAATCTTTTACGTATAGTATCACTACCTCACCAGTTTTATCTGGGCTAAGTCGTAACAATCTACCCACTCTCTGAATCATGGCTAATGCTTTGCTATCAAGGCCACAGATGATTCCAAGCTGTGCATCAGGTATATCGAATCCTTGATTCAATGCCTTTGTAGAACACAGTATTCGTACCTCATTTTCTCTGAAATCCTTGAGAGCTTTGTCCTTCTCTTTCTTACCAAGAGCTGAGTGATACCTAGCTGCATTGCAACCATTTTCATTCAACTCTGTATACATTTGATTGGTGAACTCATTAGTTCCGGCAAACGTTAGTATTTTCTTATCTGCTTTAGTCTGAGCTATCATAGCAGTATAAAGAATTTTGTTATGAGCCTTCTGAACTACTTCCTTCCTATCTCGAATAGCTTTGTAGAACAAAGTTGCATTCTTCTTCTGTACAGGGGTTGCATTAGGGTCCTTCAATATTCTACCTGCTTCCTCGAAAGCATTGTACATCCCAAGATGATACTTATAATGAACAAAGGCATTGTTTGCAGCTTTGTAAGCATCTCTCTCTGAATCTAACAATGGAACGGGGACACAGTGAATAGTGTAAGGGGCCACTAATCCTTTCTCTACACATTCATCTAGGGTAATGGTATAAACCGTTGGGGCTATATCATCAAGTAAATCTTTGTACTCCTCCTCCTCTGGGGCAGTAGCAGTCATACAAAGAAGTCTTTTGTGGTTATTTTGAAGAAAGATCTCTCGATAGATTGGGGACAAGCCAAGATGCACCTCATCTGCTATTGTAACAGTGTACATCTTATCTCGTAGTTTATGAGCCGATGCATAACAAAGAATGTCTATACTCTCTAACACATCTTCATAACCCCACTTCTTGAACTCTTCTTCAAACTGGTCTTGCAATTGATTAGTAGGGACTAAGACCAAGCCTCTACCTCCATGTTTACGAATCATAGCTCCACAGGCAATAACACCAACACGACTCTTTCCGAATCCTGTACCAGCTATAACAGTACCTATGTAGCCTTCATCTTTCCAAGCATTCAATGCTTTCTTCTGCTCCTGATCTTTAATCAGTAAGAGTTTGCTCTGTACTTGTGACATTGTCTTTAGATTTTACGTTAACTAATAGGTTACCTAGCATTCCATTGAGAGTCTCTACCTCTTCGTTAAGCTTGATTATTTTCTCTATGATGCTATCTATTGTGACATCATCAATGTGAGGAATAAAATTAGCTCTTGCATACAAACTAGAAGCTCTCTCAAACCAATCCTTGTAAGTTTTGTCTACAATCATTAAGTCATCGTGCAGTCTAAACATATGCAAAGCAGAAGTTCTATCACGAGTGATAATCTTACCAATAGCTACATCTCTAAGATCTGTATAAGTAAGAATAAGATTAGCAACTAAACAACGTCTAACTACATGATCTCTAACTCTACTGTTAGTTAAGAATTCAGCTCTCGGAATCGCAAACAGATGTTCCACTATCTTCAGCATCATCTCTGCTATGTCCTGTGGGTCTCGTGACTTCGTAAAGCTTATCGAGGAATCCCGTGAAGCTTCTATCATAGCTAAGATTTGGCTCTTCCTTCTTGTTGAGTAAATCTGTTTTACTTTGTCCTTTTTCTTGATCATTTGTCATTTGAATTAACTTTAATTTTTTCGTTTGGTAAATAATATTCACATTCTTTTTTCTCTTCATCCCATGGTATTTCTACAAAGAAAGGTTGCCCATGAGGATTTGCCTTAGCTGTATGTCTATAACAGTTAAAGGCAAGAGGGCAATTAACCCCCTTACACATCGATATGTCCGGCATTATTTCCCGTACTTTTCGTTAAACTTAACCTTATCAAACTTAGGTCTCTGAACCTTGTTCTTAGAACCTTTAGGACGGCCAGGTTTCTTTGTGGCTGCAGAGATTTTGAACTTTAATAATTCATCAAGCTTCTCTTGATAAGCATCTACATAGTATGTCAAAGCATCGTTCTTAGCATCAATAATATCTTCTTGATACTTGATTTCATCTGACATTCTTCTAATTACTTTTAATCCAAAAGCAAATACTACTGCCGTACAGGCCAATAGTAATGATAAAACTGTGATTGCTGTAACCATTTTTGTTTAATTATTTAATTGATTAAGTTCTTCTTCTGTTGGGTCTGTTGTAGTACCTACAGTTTCTAAGTCAAACAGTTTCGTCGTGTCTTTTTCTGGACAATGAACTGTAATGTTTACTGGTGCCTGCTTACATGAAGCAAACACGAGTATAAGAATGA
>Ga0315905_10008067_pt1 | contig 10639 bp, 9 predicted proteins | sample LakEriMetagenome_5_FD_203522 | JGI IMG/M metagenome (GOLD analysis project Ga0315905, IMG submission 203522) | Freshwater fungal communities from buoy surface, Lake Erie, Ohio, United States - Buoy 4 MA121 | ecosystem: Environmental > Aquatic > Freshwater > Lake | place: USA: Lake Erie, Ohio... | reverse complement strand
AGGACGATAGCGAGAGAGAGAACGACAAAGGTGCGAGCAAGGCGGCCACGACGATTAAGAGTAACCGTAGACGGATTGGCTAAAAAGCCTTGATTTACAATGCTTTGCGAGCCATATGTAGATAGTGTCATTGTGCTCATAGTTCTCAGCTCCTGCTACGCCTTAAACCTTGGGGAAGGTTTTCGAACACTTGTTCGATAGGAAAACCATACAGCCCCCCACCGACATCTGCAAGAATAATTCGAACATTTGTTTGAATTTATCCCCAACCTGTGGAATAATCTGTGTATGGCCAAAAAAGAGACCCCATCCAAGCCTGAGCTGACCACCCGCCAGGTTTCCATCCTTGACTTCATCAAGACATCATCTGAATCCCAGGGCTATGCCCCTTCCATGCGTGAGATCGGTGAGGCAGCAGGCCTGAACTCCCCCGCATCCGTTAAATACCAGCTCGATATCTTGGAGGAGAAGGGCTTTATCCGCCGCGATGCCGACCGAGGCCGCGCCATGGAGGTCGTCCTTCCAGATTCAATGACGGGCGCTGGTGCCCACACAGATAAGACTCGCTTTATTCCACTCGTTGGCTCGATTGCAGCAGGTGTTCCCATTACTGCAGATCAACAGGTGGAGGAGACATTCCCACTTCCTGAATCCCTCGTGGGCAAGGGCGATCTCTTCATGCTCAAGGTCAAAGGTGAATCCATGATTAACGCTGCAATCTGCGATGGCGATTACGTTGTGATCCGTCAGCAGAAAGATGCAAATAATGGCGACATCGTTGCAGCGATGATTGATGGAGAAGCAACGGTAAAGACATTCTCACGCAAGGGTGGCCACATCTGGTTACTTCCTGCAAACGATGACTTTGCACCTATCGATGGCGATGGCTCTGAAGTATTAGGAATTGTTACAGCAGTACTGCGCTCGCTCTAAATCATTAAGCGATTTAAGCTCCAGGTAATACTTTCTATCTCACCTGCCACGCGACGCGCATCATCGCTAGTGGAGCAATCAATTACAAGGTCTATCTCTTCACCTGGCAGCAGCGTGATGCGCTCTTGAGATACTTCCACGCGATCTAGCGCCACAAGCTCTGGCAAGAGTGAGAGCTCATGGATAAAGCACTTCGCACTCACATGCACCTTCACACAATTACCCACAATCTGCGCGGCTAACTCAACCTCATGCGGGCAGACTTTTTTCACAGCGCTATCGAGTATGCGACGCGCTGTGCGAATGCCATCGAGTTCGGCGATGAGATAGCCATCTAGAGAGCCAATACCTGAAAAAGCAAAGAGTTCGTCTACTGCATATGCAGATTGAGAACGCGCGCCAAGGGATACATCGCGCGATGCGCTCTCAAGGATCTGCCCCTCTTCACTGACCAGCCAGATTTTGAGCGTGTGGCTCCAGGCTTGATGTGTGTCATTGATCAAAATCAATCTGCGCCCTACTCCTGAAAAATGCAGAACACGCGGCCTATAGGCCTCACGCATCGCATACCAACTCAATTTGCGAGAGGAGGCAGAATCAAGAACTGCCCAGCTAATAGCAGGCCACATATCGTTGTATTGCCAGAGCACTGACCCTGAACATGTTTCATATTGGGATCTAAAGTGTTTCAACCCCACTTCCACAGCTCTTGCCTGCACAAGTTGCGCTGCAAAATACCAAGAGTGTCCTTCGACTATCTTCCTATCAAATTCACGGACCAAACCCTTTGCAACCTTATCCATGCCAAAGAATGCCTTCTGATGGGTTGCAACATCAGGATCGCGTGAATCAAGAGTTGTCTTACCAATTGCTTTCGTTAAGGTGCGCCAAGAACCAGGTCCGTTATATCCAAACTCAGCAGAAAATGATGGTGAGTACTCTTCATAGCGTTGATACCCAGTGTCATTCCAGACATCCCAGATGTGATTGGTACCGGAAGAGAAATCTTTCACATCTTCTTTCAAAGTGGAAAAAGGAGAGCCTGGGATATAGGGACGAGATCCATCAAAGGCGGCAAGGGATGCAGGCAGAGTATCCATATAGAAGGTAGAGCCCCATGCCTTGCCAGCCAGTGGTTCCCTCCATCCCCAATGCTGGAAGCCTTCAATACATTCATTGCCACCGCACCACATCACAAGACTTGCATGTGTAGAAAGACGAGTAATTGCTTGGTGTGACTCTTCTTCAACTTCAGCAAACATCGCTGGTGTCTCAGGGTATGCAGCACAGGCAAAGAGGAAGTCTTGCCAGACAATGATTCCGAGTTCATCACAGATGTCATAGAAATGATCTGATTCATAGATGCCACCACCCCAGACGCGAATGGCATTGACCTCAACAGAGTAAAGATCTCGAATTCGCATCTCATACTGCTCTTTGCTCACACGATGCGGGAATGGATCATCAGGAATCCAGTTGACTCCCTTTGCCCACACGCGCTGCCCGTTCACGCAGATGGCAAACATCTGACGATCTCCAAAATTGCTTTGATCAAGGCTCACATGTCTAAAGCCCACTCGCTTAGTAAATTCATCAACGATATTGCCAGCCTCATCTTTGAGATAGATGCAGACCGAATAGAGAGTTGCTTCACCAAAGCCACGTGGATGCCAGAGATCAAAGCCCTCACAGGCAATGCTTTCATCGCCACCAAGCTTGGTATGAACAACCTTCTCTCTCCCATGGCCACTAATGACTACTTCAACATCTGTGGCACTTCCGCGCCCCACCGTGCGCACGCGAAGGTGTGGCACACCATCGATCACATCACTGACAATCCCCACTTCATCAAGAATTCCTTGATCCCACTGTGTAAGCCAGATGGGTTTCCAGATTCCACTGGTGACAGTGATGGGACCCCAATCCCAACCAAAGCTGCATGCCATCTTTCTAAAGTAGTTATAGGGCATGTCATAGGGATTGGGATATGTACCCATCTCATTTTGACGCTTCAGCGCTTCAGGAAGAGGTGCCTTAAAGGCCACAGATAAATCAAAACCACTTGCTGCAACATCGGTAACATCTAGAACAAATGCGCGATGCATATTCTCACTTTGTAGCTTCACAGCGCCATTGATAGACACTGTTGCCAAAGTATCAAGGCCATCAAATTTCAATTCATATCTGCCACCTGCGCTATGGCCTGCCACCTTTGCCGCATAGAGTGAATCCGCATTTCTAATCCACTCTTGCTCACTTTCTGTTCCATCAATGCGAATATCGCCAAGAAGCCCTGCTGCAATAAGGTCTGTGTGGATAGAGCCAGGGATAGTTGCAGGTATTACGTGGTGACCACTAGGGGCTTGGATATCGAGAGAAAATCCTTGAGATATCTCTTTTCGTACTACCTTCATTACTTTCGGCCGAAATCATCTTCTAAGCGAACGATGTCATCTTCGCCAAAGTATGTTCCTGTCTGCACCTCAATAAATGTCACACCGTTTGTTTCAGGTGCTGCCATGCGGTGAGCAACACCAATTGCAATATCCACTGATTCACCAGCCTGCAATGTCTTTGTTACTCCATCGATAGTCACAAGTGCTGGCCCCTGCGTAATCAGCCAATGCTCAGCACGCTTCTCATGGGTTTGATAAGAAAGGCGAGCACCGGCTTTGACGGTGATCTCTTTTACTTGAGAGAAAGTATTTGTATGAAGAACTTGGTAGGTGCCCCAAGGGCGCTCTGAGAATTCCAACATTTACAGCGCCCCCTCACGTTGATCTGCTGAGATAAATCCAACCAGTCCTGCCCCAATAAGACCTGAATCCTTACCAAGGGTCGCGCGCTTTAATGAGATAGGCGACGGGAATTTAAGGCAGGCGACCTGCTTTTCAAAGTGGCTCTGCAGTGGTTGCCAATAGACATCAGCTGCATTGATAACACCGCCGCCCACAACGATGGTGTCGAGATCCATAGTTGCAACAGCATTGACCAGAGCTGTGGCAAGAACTCGTGCACCTTTATCTATGACAGCAAGTGCTGTGGCATCTCCCTTGCGGGCAGCCTCTGCAACATCTTCAAATCGTTCCATCTTCGCATTGCGCGCCATATTGGTTCCGCTGGCATATGCCTCAACGCAACCACGAGCACCACATGCACATAAATCTCCATCGATGATGACAACTGTGTGTCCAATAAATCCAGCATTGCCCATCGCACCTGGGAAGAACTTTCCATCAAGGACTGTTCCACCACCAATACCGGTTGAGACAACTACTCCCAAGAGATTAGTTGCACCACGTCCTGCTCCCACGCAAAATTCTGCATAGGCGAGTGCACTGGCATCACCAATGAGATGAACCTCTGTAATTGCTGACACTGATCGAACAAAATCAACGAGTGAGAAATCAACCCACTGAGAAATATTGACGGGATTGATGGTGCCTTTGAACTGGTTGATGGGACCTGCTGATCCGATACCAACGCCGATGACTGAAGAGGGGGCTTGTGCCAACTGTTCACCGATAGCTGCAGCAAGACTCTTATTGAGCTCTTCCATCGAGTGAGCCTGCGATGAGATATCGGTGCGCGAGATAACTGCGCCGTCGCGAGTAACAAGGCCAACTGCGACCTTGGTTGCTCCGATATCGATAGCTAGCGCTAACTCATTCATTACGCGATGGACTCCTTTATCCCTGCGGATTCTAAACCAGGTGCGAACTCGGTATGGACCAGTTCGCCATATTTTTCTCGTGAACCTTTATCCCAAATAACTTCACATCCAGCAAAGCTCACATTGGTGCAGTTAACTGCCTCGATGGCACTGTGAGGGCGCTCAACGAAGTTGGAAATATCGTTGGGGCGCAGATCGATTCGGTGATCCCACTTCGAGCGAGATCCCACGCGAGCTCTCACATCTATGTATTGCACGCCATCGATGAGTTCAGGCCGCGCTGCCCAATTGAGAATTCCTGCTTCAGTATCAATATCCAGATTCTCAAAGCGAATATTCTTCACAAAGCCTTCAAGTGCACGCTCAGGATTTCCATCCCCCACATGTCCTGGGTCATTCCATGAGAATGCAGTCACGTGGAGCGCTTCACCATGGCCCCACCACATCGGTGAGAATGCTCGGGTCTTCACTGTTGAATTTCTAAAGACGCAGTCAAAGATGGTTCCGCCTTCGCGAGCGCGCACAGCAAAGCCGCGATGTGAATCCTCGACAGTGCAATTTTCCACCAAGACGTTATGGATATCCCCTACTGATTCTGTCCCCAGGGTAATGGCCCCTGAAGTGGTCTTCATATAACAGTTATCGATGGTGATAAATGAGACATCGCCATATTGGGCAGTACCAGCACATGATTTTAGAGAGATGCAATCATCGGCTGTAATGAGTGTGCAATCTTTAATCAGCACATGGCTACAGCGATCGATATCGATGCCATCGGCATTGGGCACCATAAGGTCAGTCAGGATTTTCACTCGTTCAATAGTTGAGTGATCACAACCTGTAATTCGGATTGCCCAAAATGCAGGATCTTTCAAAGTGAAATCAACGAGCTTAAGATCATCAGATTCGATGATGAAAATCGTGAAGGGGCGCTCCAGGTATTGGCTCTTTCCTCCCACAGGTCCGCGCATTGAATGGATATAGCGGCCGCGCTCTTCTATAAAGTTATCGGCATTTCCATCAATGGTGCCAGGGCCGGTAATGGATGCTTGATGGGCTTTAAATCCTGAGATGAATGCTCGTTGAGGCAGGACATATTCATCGACTGCGCCATCGGTGATAGCTGAAATTAAATGCTGCGGTGAGTAATCCTGGTAATCGCTACTTGCCAGCAGCACTGCGCCTTGGGCCAGATGCAGTTCAACACCTGCCTTGATCTGCAGGCTGCCCGATAGGAATACCCCTGCAGGGATTGTGACCCGGCCACCGCCTCCGGCGCTGACCTGGTCGATGGCAGATTGGATAGCTGCGGTATTGAGTATCTGGCCATCGGCGATGGCCCCACAATCAATGATTACTAGATCCACAGAATCCACCTTAGGGCCGTTGGGGGTGAAGAGCTGGCCAGGTCGGCAAGAATGCCAAAGATGGTAATCCTTGTCAATAATTTACCGAAAACTCACCCCTAAGCGTTGAACTGCATAATAAGCGCTCATTCTTGGGTAACAATTAGATAAATTTCGTGGCGCTTCATTGACAACCTTTACCATATCCCCTAATTTTCACTGCAATGTGAATGAAATTCACCCGGGTCCCACCAGAGCCTTATCTAGTGAGATCACAACCCTAAGAAGGAGAACTATGAAGCTCAGCAATCGAAGCCTCGTCGGGGCCCTAGTAGGAGTCTTTACTTCTGCTGCGGTGATGACCGGGCTCGCAATGCCTGCATCGCAAGCTGCAGACACCATCAATATCATCAGTCTCTATAAGACCTCTGGAGGCCCAGAAGCAGAAGCGATGAAGTTGCTTATTAGCAAATTCGAAGCAGCCTCTGGCGCAAAAGTTAATTTCACTGAAGCAGGCGAAGGCCTTGCAACTCAGTACAACTCAGATCTGCTCGCAGGTAAGGGCGCAGACCTCATGATCGTTAACCTCTTTGACGGAACATCTGCATGGCTTGAAAACGGTGCATCAGTTCCTGTTGACGGTTACGTCAAGCAGTGGGGACTCGACAAAGTTATCCAGGCAGATGCTCTCGCTGACTGGTCAGCAAAGACAGGCTCTGGCGCAATTCAGGGATTCCCATTTGCGGGATTCACATGGCCTATTTGGTATAACAAGTCACTCCTTGCTAAGGCAGGAATCAAATCTGTTCCACAGACAACAGATCAGTTGATCACAGCAGCTAAGGCGCTTCGCGCTAAGGGCATCGCTCCAATCGTTGTCGGTGGTTCTGACTGGTCAGGTAACAAGCTCTGGTCACAGATCATTGAGTCATACATGCCACCAGCAGAGGCAAAGAAGGTCTTTGCTAACGGTGGATATTGCTCAAGCAAGAATGCTATGAAGGGTATTGATCTCTTCGTGAAGCTTCGTGATGCAGGCGTATTCGTTAACGGTATTGAGGGTTACACCGCAGACCAGATGAATACTGCTTACTACACAGGTAAGGCAGCGATCATGCCTGCAGGTTCATGGGCAATGCCATCAACACCTGCTGCCATTGCAAAGGTCACTGAAATGGGCGGTATGCCTGTTCCAGCTGGCGCTTACTACAAGAAGCCAACTGCATTCCAGGCTTACTCAGCTGTCGGCCTCTTCGTTGGTCCTAACGGATTGAAGAAGCTATCCCTCGTTAAGCAATTCGTTCAGACTCTCTACAGCGCAGATGTTGTAGCGAAGTTCGTGAGCGATGTTGCAATCGTTCCAGCAACAAAGACTCCTTTGACTGCTTCTTCACTTGCTAATGCAAGCCCATTGCTTGCACAATCAGTAACAGCACTTCCTTCAAAGGTTTCATACGCACTGTTCCCTGATGCATATGTTGGAGCTAAGGGCACACCACTTACAAAGGCAAGCGCACTTGCATATGGTCCTGGCGTTAAGTCAGCGGCAATCTGTAAGGCAGCCGATGCTGCATATAAGGGCTAGTCACCTCCTGTCTAGCTAAACCCTGTAGAAGGTATAGAGGGGGCGCTCTGCGCCCCCTCTTATCTATAGTGTGACCTGAATTAATTGGCGTAATGAATCGAGAAGTAATGGCAAAGATTAAGAGCGAGAAATCGATCATCTTCGCTCTGCCTGCCATCGCGCTCTATGCAACATTTATGATCGGCCCGCTCACTGCGATGTTCTACATCAGCACCTTGAAGTGGACCTACATCATCGCTCCCCCATCATTTTTAGGTCTTGATAACTATCGCAATATGTTTGAAAGCGATGCATTCTGGACTTCTCTCAAAAACACCATCATCCTCGTGGCAACACTTGTTCCAGTGATGATCCCTCTCGCCTTTATGGTCGGTTACTACCTCTCCCTGAAACCACGAGGCCATCGGATTCTGCGTGTGCTGATGTTTACGCCAGGGCTTATCTCCTTGAGCGCAACTGCCATGGTCTTCTTTGCAGTCCTTACTCCCCCAGGACTTCTCAATGGAACCTTAAATAATTTGGGATTTAGTAACGAGAACACTGCCTGGCTTGGCAATACTCGCACCGCACTTGCCTCTATTTGGTTTATCAATCTCTGGCAAGGAATTGGATACACAGCAGTTCTTATTACCGCTCGCCTTGAAAGTATTCCTCGCGAAGTAATTGAAGCCGCTCGACTTGATGGCGCATCTAATTGGAGTCGCATGTGGCGAATCTGTTGGCCCATCATCTTGGATTACATCGGCACAGTCACCATGCTCCAATTCCTCTGGACCATCTTTGGTGGCGCAGGGCTAATCATCCTTCTCACCGGTGGCGGCCCTGGATATGCCACAACAACTCTAGGTGTCTTGGTCTATGAGAAAGCATTCTCTGAAAACCAATTGGGCTACTCACAAGCAGCCGGCGTAGTCCTCTTCGCCTTTGGTCTCATCGGGATGATCTTGATCAAGAGACTGATTAAGGCAAAGGATTAAGTGATGTTTAAGAGAAAGAGCACAGGTGAAGGAATGGCACTTCTTCCTGCCCATATCTTGGTCTGGACATATGCAGCCCTTCTTGGAATTCCAATCTACTTCGTTATCGTCTCTGCCTTTAAAGATAACATCGCAATCTTTGATACACCTCTTGCTCTGCCTACCTCGCTCTCCTTCGATAACTTCGTTGAGGCATGGAACACCGTCAAACTTGGTCGAGGTCTGATTAACTCTTTGATAGTCACCACGATGTCAGAGCTTGTGACCCTAGCTCTTGCCCTTCCTGCGGCTTACGGAATTGCCCGCAGCAAGGGCAAGATAGGGGCGCTCGTTGAGCGCATATTTGCGCTCGGATTTCTCATCCCTGCCTTTGCGGCCCTTGTCCCCACACTTCTGCTCTCCATCAAATTAAATATGTATCAGACCCTTCCCTTCTTCTCACTCTTTCTCTCAGCAACCACACTTCCTCTCTCAGTTATCTTGCTCGCTCAATTTATGCGCACCATCCCCAACGAACTTGAAGAGAGTGCAATGCTCGATGGAGCAACTCGTTGGCAGACTCTGCGCTATATCTATCTGCCACTGACTCGTGCAGGAATCGTTCTTGTCGTGATCTTAAACTTCCTCACCTACTGGAATGAATATCTCTTCTCTCTCGTTCTCCTTGGATATCAAACATCAACACGTACTGTTCAAGTTGCTCTACCAGTTCTGGTTACCAATAACACGCAGTACGGCGTTCTCTTAGCCGGAACTCTGATCAGCCTTATCCCCGTCTACATCGTTTACATTTTCTTCCATCGCAAGATTGAAGGGGCGCTGCTCGCGGGGTCTATCAAGGTATAGTTGCGGCGGAGGTATTACACGTGGCACATGCCCCTCGCATCACGCTGAAAGATGTTGCAGCCCTTGCAGGCGTCAGTATCAAGACCGCCTCTCGCGCACTCGCTGGCGAAGCTGGAGTCAATGTTCAGACCCTTGCCACCATCAAAGCTGCCGCTGAAAAGCTTGATTACCGCCCTAATAGGCTTGCCCAGCAGCTGCGTGGAGGACAGACAACCCACGCCATGGCACTTCTTATCGGTGAGCTCCATAACCCCTTCTATTCAGAGGTTGCAGCAGGCGTTGAATCAGTATTGCGCCCACAAGGCTTCGATATCTTCATCGCATCCACCAATGAAGATGTGACCACAGAAAAGCATTTGATTGAAAACTTCATCGAACGCTCTGTTGAAGGAATCTTTATCCTGCCCGCATCACAAGATCACTTCTATCTTGAGAACGAGCGCCGCCGTGGAACTCCTATCGTCTTCCTAGACCGCCCGCCCGTCAACGTCCTTGCAGATTCAGTCACCCTTGATAATCGCAAAGCATCACGCGATGCCATTGAACATCTCTTTGCTCAAGGTCATCAGCGCATAGCAGTTCTTGCCGATGCTGAAAATGTCTGGACAGCGCGAGAGCGTATTGAAGGTGTGCGCGATGCCTATAGCAATAAGAAGATTCAGCTTGATGAGTCCCTCATCATCAGCGGGGTAGTAACACCTGAACCAATTCTTGCAGCCCTCACCAGATTGCTGAAGCTACCTAAAGATCAGGCCCCGACAGCAATCCTTGCTCTCAATAACCAAATCACTGTGGGTGTGATCTCAGCACTTCAAAAGCTCAAGACCTCACTTGGCTTGGTTGGCTTTGATGACTTTGAACTTGCTGAAGTTCTCTCCACCACCGTCGTGCGCCACAGCCCCTTTGAATTAGGCCGCCAAGGTGCACTGCTTGCCCTAGATCGCCTGGAAAACCCCAACCGCAAGCCAGCACATATCGTGATGCAGGCAGAGCTTGTCGATCGTGGCTCTTCCTTCACGATTAAATAAGACATGCCAAAAGATCCCTCCCGCGAGGCCCACTTCCCCGCTATCGAAAAGCGTTATGGGGAGAAGATGTCCTACTGGTTTAAGGTCATGAAGGAAGTTAAGGATGATAAATACCCAGAGCAAATAGCCCACTTGCGCGAGAACTACGGCTTCTCACAAGCCCATGCCAACGCCCTTGTCATGTTCTCACGTGGCTCCACATCTTCTAAGCGCCATGCCACCCCAGCTGATTACTACAAAACTATTGATCC
>Ga0315905_10008066_pt1 | contig 10640 bp, 10 predicted proteins | sample LakEriMetagenome_5_FD_203522 | JGI IMG/M metagenome (GOLD analysis project Ga0315905, IMG submission 203522) | Freshwater fungal communities from buoy surface, Lake Erie, Ohio, United States - Buoy 4 MA121 | ecosystem: Environmental > Aquatic > Freshwater > Lake | place: USA: Lake Erie, Ohio... | reverse complement strand
AATTGCGCATGCAATATGAGTGCAATCCACTGGCGTTTATTGTAGAGCAAGCTGGAGGCAAAGCGAGCGATGGTGCACAGCGCATTATGGACATTCAACCGCGCGAATTGCACATGCGTTCTCCTCTTTTCATCGGTAGCAAGCACATGGTGGAGCGCATAGAGTCTTTGTTGGCTAAAGAACAAATCAAAGTACAATAAATAGGCGTGTCGGACAGCATCGTAATCATACCTACCTACAACGAAATCGAGAATATCGAACGCATGCTTCGCAAAGTGTTTTCGTTGCCGAAGTCATTTCATGTGTTGATCGTGGATGATGGCTCACCAGATGGTACAGCGGATAAGGTCAAAGAACTTCAGAAGGAATTTGGTGACGCATTGCATTTGCATCAGCGCTCTGGTAAATTGGGTTTGGGGACCGCTTACATAGCCGGTTTCAAATGGGCCTTGGCACGTTCCTATGCGTATGTGTTTGAAATGGATTGTGATTTCTCTCACAATCCCGATGATTTGGTACGCCTATATGATGGCTGCGCAGTTAGTGGCGGTGATATGAGTGTGGGATCTCGATATGTGAAAGGAGGCGGAGTGAAGAATTGGCCAATGAAACGACTAGCCATGAGTTTTGGTGCGAGCTTGTACGTGAATACTTTATTGTGGCTGGGCGTGCGAGATAGCACGGCAGGATTTGTGTGTTATACCCGTAAAGTCTTACAGACCATCGATTTGGACAGTATTCAGTTTATTGGATATGCCTTCCAGATCGAGATGAAATACAACGCGAAGCAACTAGGTTTTCGTATTGTGGAGGTTCCTATCACTTTCATTGATCGCGAGCTTGGCACAAGTAAGATGAGCATGAACATTTTCAATGAGGCGGTCATTGGGGTGTTGCGTATGCGCTTCACTCGTGTGAGTCGCAGAAATCAATCTAAATAGTACAGCTGCAATGAGCAATAGTTATCAGATTCTTCATGGACAAATCGTAAATGAAGGCCAGATCGTGTACCGTGATCTTTTGATTGTGGATGGTTTTATCGATCGAATCGCTTTGCCAGGAGAGCTTGGCAACTTGCCGGATATTCCGATCATCGATGCAACAGGCTTACACATCCTTCCTGGTCTTATCGATGATCAAGTTCATTTTAGGGAACCAGGCCTCACGCACAAAGGCGAGATAGCCACGGAAGCGGCCTCGGCAGTGGCTGGAGGTATTACCTCCTATATGGAAATGCCGAACACGTCACCACCTGCAACGACCATCGAATTGTTGGAAGCGAAGTATCAACGTGCGTCGGAGGTATCGCTTGCGAACTATAGTTTTTTCATGGGAACTACCAACGGCAATGTATCGGAATTGCTCAAGGTGAATCCGCTCGAAGTCTGCGGAATAAAAATATTTTTGGGCAGTAGCACGGGCGACATGCTTGTGGACGAAGAAGCGGCGCTAGATGAGATATTCAGCAAGGTGAAAATGCTCATCGCACTGCACTGCGAGGATGATCCAATGATCAAACAAAATTTACTAGCAGCACAAGCAACTTATGGGGATGATATACCAGTGACGGAACATGGACGAATACGCAGTGCAGAGGCTTGTTATAGCTCCTCATCCAAAGCTGTAGCGAGGGCCAAGAAATTTGGGACGAGGCTTCATATTCTCCATATCAGCACAGCCATTGAGTTGGAATTGTTTGATGCCAATACACCATTGGAAGAGAAGCAGATCACCTCTGAGGCATGCACCCATCATTTGTGGTTTACGGATGCCGATTATGCCACCAAGGGGAACTTGATCAAGTGGAATCCTGCAGTCAAAACCGAGCACGACCGAATGAATATTCGGCAGGCAGTGATTGATGGTCGAATTGATGTGTTGGCCACCGACCATGCGCCCCATACATTGGAAGAAAAATCTCAGCCCTATAGTAAGGCCCCAAGCGGCGGGCCATTGGTTCAGCATAATTTGCTAGCTTTATTGGATCTATTCCACCAAGGGGTATTCAGTTTGGAATTGATCGTTCAGAAAGCTTGTCACAATGTGGCGGTACTCTTCCAGATCGACCGCAGAGGCTATATACGTAAAGGCTACCATGCCGACTTGGTATTGGTCAATCTACAGCAGCCATATCAAGTCACCAAAGAGTCCATTTTGTCTAAATGTGGTTGGTCTCCTTTCGAGGGTCACACCTTCCATTCAAGTGTATCATATACCTTGGTCAATGGCGTCCTTGTTTACAATCAAGGTGTATTGAATACCGCCATCAAAGGCCAACGACTCCAATTCAACAGATGAGGGGAGCATTCACATATGGATGGATTTGCCTCTTGTTCTTCGTTTCATGCCAAGAGGCAGCAGCCCCGCAGGTTTTAGAAAGTCAGAAAATGATCGATATTTTGACCGAAATCCGCATTCTAGAGGGCTCGTATTCGGCAGTTGTAGCCAAGCCGGATACCCTGAAACCATATATGTCAAAATATTATCAGTTGATTTTTGATCAATATCAAGTAAGTCCCGATTTTTATTACCAATCATACGATTATTACATGGCGCATCCCGAGCAGATGGAGTGGATTGAAGACAGCGTGATCAATCGAATTTCGGATCGTTTGAATCGCTTACAACACCCTTGAAGGCTGGCGGCTATCAAAGTATTTTGCGGCAAACAAGATTTCTGGCTCTAGATCCCACGTGCGATTTGGAATAGCAGACATTAATTTTTGATTGTCGTAGTAGAATTGAATCGATGCATTTTTCACCGTTTCGCGGGTAATGAGTGCTTTTTTTCCGAATAGAAGCTCTTTCAACCATTCAGCTATTCGGGCGATCTGCATGAGCATTGGACTTGCTAGTTTATTAGGGGCTGGACAGCCCAGTGCAGCCGCGACATGTTGAAAAAGCCATTGCATACTTTCGCTTCGAGTCACCAAAATAAAGGCCTCGTTCTGTGCCTTGGAATGTGCGAGTTCTACCATGGCGAAGGCACAATCTTTGGCAGAAATAAAACCCGTTCCACCGGGAGGATAATAGGCCAAACCTTCTTTGATTTTTTTGAAAACACTGGGACTACTTCGTTCAAATGAGCCGGCACCAATAATGAATCCGGGGTGGACGATCAAGGCTTCAATACCTTCTTGCACTCCTCTCCAAATTTCGAGATCAGAAAGGTGTTTGGTGATTCCATAATGGGTATTGAATGCAGAGTTCTTCCATTCGGCATTTTCGTTGAGTGTTTGCCCAGGGTTACTTTTTCCAAGCGATGCAATGCTGCTCACATGAATGATTTTGATTCCCCCCAGGGACAATGCCGCATTCACCACATTGGCGGTTCCTTGCACATTGGTTTCATACATGATTGCACGATCCGTGGAGTGATATGATACAATTGCTGCGGTATGATATACCGTGGAGCAGCCATCAAAGGCGCGGATCAAAGCATCGGTGTCTAACACGTCGCAGATTCGCCATTGAATGGATTGGATCTGTTCTTCGCTGAAACCCATAAATCGAAGCAGAGTCAAGCTTTCCTCTGTGCTTTCCATGGATCTGCAACCAGCCACTACGGGCATCGCACGCTTTAGCAATTCACCAATGAGATGAGCACCTAACATGCCAGTGGCACCCGTGATAAAATTCATTGTGCTAAATTAGTGGAAGTCCTACCTCTTTTGTGTCAGGATGGGAAATCAAATTATTTTGTGATGCAATTGCCATTGCGCACCACGGTGAACAATACATATGGTCTTGTTTTATTGAGGTCAGGAAATTCTTTGAGTCTTACACCTTTGCCAAGGATCACGTCGTCGTCGCTGCGCTGAATGATTTGAAGTGTGTAAGGGTCGTAGTAGGTAATTTCATAGCTGTTGCATTGGCCCATGTTGGCAATGGTAGGAGCGATGCTATAGCGATATGGAATGTCGATCCACGGCATAAATGAGATGCCATCTATTCCATCCTTGAATTTGCTTTCCCATTGTGTGAGAATGGATTTTGAATCCAAGGCATGAAATTCCTTTACGGGCAAATTGGCGGGGTTCCAGGTACGGTTCATAAGGATTCCGAAAGCACAATATTTACCTGATGTATTATTTTTCATATACACCACTTCCATTCGCCGTGAATTGGGTGCGCTGCTTCCACCCTCATTCCAATCCACTGACCATGTGGTGTCTTGGGCGAGGTCGGTCATTGGGAAAATGATTTCGTGCATGAATCGATTGACCTGACCAAACATTTTCCATCGCGGATGTTCATACATCATACCCCAAGCCATACCCGAGGTTGCATATCCACCAAAGGCATTGCACCAAAGGTCTTTTTCAAACCAGGCATCATCCGTATTCTGGGCGATATCGTTGCCATTTTCACTATGCACTACAGGCTTAGTTACACCGGGATATCCAAGATACTTGCGTTTGCCATTTGTGGAGGCTAGCGGACATTGCAGCCGGTACCATTCGCTCGAGAAGGCCTCATCGTGATTGGTCCATTTTTTCCATCGATCGAATGCCGTGTCATATGAGCTATGTGCAATGATGTCGATGTGCGGTGAAATCTGCGCGATGTCGAAATAGGGATCATCGCAAGGCGGTATTTTTCCATACATCTCGTTCATCATAGCTGTGCCGGTATAGGAGCAGGCAACTAAATGTGATTGTTGTAAATCTTCTTTGATGAAGCGAGCCATTTGATCTGACCATTGACCCACATGATAGCGTGTTTGGGCAGTGTGTGTGTAGTCACGGCTTTCCGGGAGTTGGTTGATGAGCCAGCCCCACCAATCATCGGGGTTGCTGGGATCTCCTTGGCGATGGCCCACGTTGTTTGCTTCACTGAGAAGTTCCAAATGTAAAATGGAAGAGGAATACCCGTAACGAGCAAAAAAATACCTCAACTTCTTTTTATAGTAAGATTTGGATTCCTCAGAAGAAAAGAAAGAAGCGGGTTCAGCGTCGCATTTGGTTTTGCTTCGTTCAGTATAATAGCAATATCCTGAATTGCCTTCGTTCCAACGGTCTAGATCTGTCCAGTCCCAAGCGGCGCTAAAAGAATGGGTGAACTGTGTGTGAAGGAGCATACACAATTCCACTTTGAGGTCCAGTGTATCAGCTTTGTCCAAGAGTTGATCCAGCTCCCAAGCCATGAATTGGCGGTCGTGGTAGTTGTTTAATTTTTCAAATTCAAAGTCGTATGAAATGGGCGTGAGAATGGTTCGAAAGGCATTGGCTCCAGCCGCTTTCAGTGCTTCCATTTCTTCCAGCATTTTGATGAATGAAGCAGGATGCTCTACTTTTTTTCGGACATCAGTTGAAGGAGATCTCCAGAAACCTTGGCGCCATTCATTGCGAAGTCCGCAACAGGGATCATCGTTTCCGTCGTTGTAACAAGTTGCACAGTCCTTGTTGCTCCAGCCATTCACATCTTCCGAAGAGCGCAACTCACAGGTACAGAAATGTGCGGTAAGCAGGTTTTGACCCACAGGAAAAAACAATTTACCATCGCTCCATTGGTAGTATCGGTGATTTGGTGATAACTCTAAAGAACCCTCTGTGGGTGCGTTTGAAGTCGCCAAGAACGCGAAAGCCTTGGACTCGAAACTGCCATATCCTTGTACGTTGGCGAAAATTTTGACATAATGCCAACCCGCTTGTTTGGCTGCATAACGGAACCGAAATGGATGCGGTGTGGCGATGTCTTTCCATGTCCATGCATTCACATCTCCTTGTGTTATTCTTTCCATGTGCTGATAGAAAAAACCATTGATGCGGATGGACTTGCTTGATTGCGGCGTCCATATTTCAGCCCAAACATCCACTTGGTCGGGATCGTATGGATTGAGTCCGTTTTTACCGCCACCATTTTTTCGAAAGAAATCGGAGATGGCCATCATTGCTTTTTCATTCAAGCTCATGCTCCATTCGGTTTTCTCGTACATGCGCACCTCATATGTTTGAGGTTCATGCCAATGGCCATCGACAGGCTCCCCTTGAATAGTCCTGATTTGTGCAGGGTGCACTTTATCTGCATCGGGACATGGAGGTAGATCCAAGGGGTTTTGAGCCACAGCATGCAGCGTGAGCATAAATTGGAGGAGTGCAAATACAGCTTGTTTGAATCTCATGGGTGCAGGGCATTGATGCATTCAAAAATAAATCAATTGGTTGAGTGAGTTGACGCTTACTCAGTCATTTTTATATGATTCGGTTTAGTTTTGTGGTCTTGAAGGAACGCTCCGCTCATATTGATCAAATTCTCAAGCGACTCGACCACAAACCGGGCGTCTATCAATATTATGACGAGCACGGTCAGATTCTATACATCGGCAAGGCGAAGAGCCTTAAGAATAGAGTGACCAGCTATTTCAATACCAATTCACATGAAAGTGGGAAGACTCGGATTTTGGTGCGCAAAATTGCCGATATTAAAACCATTGTCGTCGAGACCGAATTGGATGCGCTGCTGTTGGAGAATTCACTCATAAAGAAGTATAAACCAAGGTACAATATCAATCTAAAAGATGATAAGACCTATCCGAGCATTGTGATTGTGAAGGAGCCCTTTCCACGCGTTTTTCCTACTCGCCAGCGAGAACACAAGAATAGCGAGTATTTTGGACCGTATGCTTCAGGCAAAATGATGCACGCTGTTTTGGACTTGATCAAAAAGTTGTATCCCATACGGACATGCACCTTGCCGCTGTCGTCCAAAAATATTGAAGCGGGGAAGTTCAAGGTATGTTTGGAATATCATTTGGGCAATTGTTTGGGCCCTTGCGCTGGCAAACAAACTGAGGAATCATATGCATCAAGTATTCAAGGCATTCGGGATATTCTCAAAGGAAATTATTCCGATTTGATTCGAGGGTACAAGAGACTGATGAATGATTGCGCGGCGCGATATGCGTTTGAAGAGGCTCAACAATATAAGACCCGCATCGATACCTTGGAGCTCTTTCAAGCGCGCAGTACCATAGTGACTGCTGACATTCATAATGTGGATGTCTTTTCGTTGGTGAGCGATGCCAACGGCGGTTATGTCAATTACATGAAGGTCAACAATGGAGTAATTGTGCAGAGCTACAGCACGGAGATCAAAAAGAAAATGGATGAGAGCGAAGAGGAGATGCTGACGTTCGCGGTCATTCAAATAAGAGATATTTTTCATAGCACCAGTGATTTCATACTGGTTTCTCACGCATTGGATCTGCAATTAGAAGGTATTGATATTCATCTACCGCAGCGCGGAGACAAACGCAAGTTGATCGATCTTTCCCTGAAGAATAGCACTCAGTATATGCTTGATGCGCAGAAGCAAATTGAGTTGGTGGATCCAGAGCGGCACACCAATAGGATATTGCAAACGGTACAAAAAGACCTCCGACTTCAAACGCTGCCGGTCCACATCGAGTGTTTTGATAACAGTAACATTCAAGGAGCGCATGCAGTGAGTGCATGCGTGGTATTCAAGCAGGCGCGCCCCAGCAAGGCGGATTATCGCATCTTCAATCCTAAGACAGTTGAAGGGCCGAATGATTTCGACACCATGAAGGAGGTGGTGTACCGCCGATACAAGCGGCTGCAAGAAGAGGGCGAGTCTTTGCCCCAATTGATCATCATTGACGGAGGCAAAGGCCAGTTAAGTGCGGCGCTTGAGAGTTTGGATGTATTGGGTTTGCGGGGAAAAATTGCCATCATTGGAATTGCCAAGAAGTTGGAAGAAATATATTTTCCTGGCGATTCGTTGCCCATTTATTTGGACAAGCGCAGCGAGACCCTCAAGCTCATACAGCAGCTGCGCGATGAGGCCCATCGTTTCGGAATCACGCGTCACCGCAATAAACGCAGCAAAGATGCCTTGCGCTCAGAGCTCACAGAGATCAAAGGCGTTGGAAATCATACTACTCAAACCTTGTTGGTTCATTTTGGGTCAGTGCATGCTATAAAGGAAGCGAGTTTGGAGGAGCTCGAAAAGGCTGTGAATAATCGCGCTGCGGGTATTGTGTATCGTTATTTTCATGGCCAATAAAAGGGCTTTACGAATGTGATAAATCTTTGATATTAACCCGCACTCCAATATCTTTACCCGCACAAGCTTATGTCCAACGATTCAACGCAACACCGCTGTAAAGTATACCTTTCGGATGAAGGGTTTGGGCATATCGTTCGTCAGCGCGCTGTAGTGGAGGAGCTTATGCGTGTGTTGCCAAGCACACAAGTCACGGTGCAAACAAGCGTGCAGGCTGAAACAGCGCAACGGTACATCGAGTGCGATCATTTCATCCGTCGTTTCAATAATATTCTATGGGATAAGCAGCCCAATGGTTCCCCCGATTTGCCAGCGATCACCAAACGATTTTCAAGCTATCTCGAGACTTCGAATGATTATATCAAATCGGAATTGAGTGAATATGATTACGATTTTACAATCGCCGATTTTGTGTATGAGGCCTTTGAAGTGGCGGCATTAAAGCGAGTTCCTGCATTTGGTATAGCACATTTTACGTGGGATTGGTTTTTTTGTAAATTGTATCCACCGCCATTGCATACCGATGTGGTGCGTCATTTTATGAAATTGGCGGAGCAAGCTACGAGGCTCTATTTTCCGCCATTCACTCCCGAAGAAATTTTACATTATCACAAAGGTAGAGCCAAGGAAGTACCGTTGATTTTGCGTCAGAGTATGTCGCCCAAAAAGCTATATGATGACAATCGTTTCAAAGTGTTGATCATGGACAGCGGTGCTGGAGTGCTTGCTGAATCCATTCGCAAAGCCCTGCACACCGTCAAGGATTTAAGCGATTATACATTTTATGTATCGCAAAAATTGTACACCCAACAAGACAATGTAAAAGCCATACCCACCGAAGAATTGATGGTGGACTATGTGGCTGATATGGATTTGGTCATAGGTCGCGCGGGATTCAATACCATCAGTGAATGTGTAGGGTTGCGCACTCCTATGTTGCTCATTGGTGAAGCAATGAATCCAGAGATGAATGAAAATATTTTGATGCTTAAACGGCAACATTTGGGCTCCTTCATTTCTATGGACACCTTTGAGCGAGGATTAGACAAGTATTTACCTGCTTTCATTAAGCATGAGTATGCTTTTATCAAGGCAGAAATGCAACAACACGAGATAGCGACCAATGGCGCCGAGGTCATTGTGCAAGATATTTTAAATCATCTATGAGAACCATTGCGATTATTCCAGCGCGGGGAGGGAGCAAGCGATTGCCCAAAAAAAATATTTTCCCTTGGCATAACAAGCCATTGATGGCATATACCATCGAAGTCTGCCAAGCGTGCCCTTTTATTGATGCGGTGTATGTAAGCAGCGACGATGAGGAGATATTAGCGGTGGCGCAGCAATATGGTGCCATACCATTAGCACGCCCAGCGCATTTGGCAGATGACCATGTGCCTAAAATTGTGGCAGTGCGTCAGGCTAGTGAAGACCCCGCGGTTGGTATCCTTGATCGAGATGATATCATCATTGTGGCGCAAGCGAACTCGCCAACAATGCAAGCCACACAATTGGAGCAAGCATGGCAAATGATGCAAGCACACCATCTTTGGGAAGTCATGAGCACAAGTGCTGATGGAGTGCAGAATGCCGCATTTAGACTGGTGCGACAACATGCTTTATACAATACATTTTTAAGCGCTCATTGCGGTTTTATAGTAGCGGAGAATCCAGACATTCATACCTTGGAAGACTTAGAAGCATTGGACAAGAAATAGAAAATGATAAGTAGAATAAAATTAAATGGCGTCCATGCGCATGGTTTCCATGGTTGCTGGCCAGAAGAAGAAGTGGTGGGTGGTGCTTACATTATTGACGTAGCAATTGACTACGATTTCACTGCCGCCGCACATGACGATGACTTGACCAAAACCATTGACTACGTTGCCATCAAGGAAATTATTTATAGCGAAATGGCAGTGCGTGCGAAGTTGATTGAGACGGTAGCTCACCGCACGCGAAATCGTATTATCCAATCGTTTCCAATGCAACGAGGCGTTTGGGTGAAGATCACCAAAGTAAATGCACCTATGGGAGGACATGTTGAGAATGTCAGCGTCGAAGTAGGCTAATACATAGATCAATGAACAAACAATTGCAATTGCGTTTTTTGGCTGAACCTAGCGATGTCAACTTTGGTGGAAAGGTGCATGGAGGTGCTGTCATGAAGTGGATAGACCAAGCAGGTTATGCTTGTGCTGTGAATTGGAGTGGCGGTTATGCAGTTACAGTGTATGTGGGTGGCATTCAGTTTTATGAGCCCATTCTCATTGGCAATTTAGTGGAGCTGAGCGCTCAAATAATTCATACCGGTAAGACTTCTATGCACATTGCAGTCGATGTGTTTAGCAAGAACTTAACATCCAAAGATTATATTCACAATACACATTGTATCGTCATTTTTGTTGCCATGGACGAAGCAGGTAAGCCAAGAGAGGTGCCTCATTTTGAAGCGATCACCGACGAGGAAAAACGCTGGCAGCAGTATGCCATCAAGTTGATGGATTTGCGCAAAGACATCAGCACAGAGATGCGAAGTTTTCGACATGAAGAGTAAGAACCAGAACTTGGTCGAACTCTGATAAAGTCCACATTCGTCGAGCACCCGCAAC
>Ga0315905_10008065_pt1 | contig 10640 bp, 12 predicted proteins | sample LakEriMetagenome_5_FD_203522 | JGI IMG/M metagenome (GOLD analysis project Ga0315905, IMG submission 203522) | Freshwater fungal communities from buoy surface, Lake Erie, Ohio, United States - Buoy 4 MA121 | ecosystem: Environmental > Aquatic > Freshwater > Lake | place: USA: Lake Erie, Ohio... | reverse complement strand
GCAAGAATCATATTCACTAACCCGTCTAGTAGAATATAGATCCATGTGTGTATTTTTACAGACTACTATGGATAAGTCGTTAGTTCGTGATACTGCTCGTGGTATTGTATATGAACTAATGCATGAAATTACAAAGGATAAAAATAAAAGTGGAATTTTAAATGCATTATATACATCCATTCAACGAGACCTAGTATTCAGCATGATTCTTAATACGAAAGAGCAAGCTACTAAACAAGAATCTGATCTGCGTACTCGTGAACGTGAAGTCTTTAAGCAGAGAATGCGAAGTATGAACGACACAGAACGTGAAGCTACTAAGATGTTATTAGATATCGGTATCGCTCCATATATTATAACAAATGAAGATCGTGAGATTTTTGCGAGAGAATATAAACTACCTGATCCTGAAATAGAATATGAACGTGCAATGCAAGAACAAGATATTGATCGTCCAGAAGAAGGATATAATGCATCACGTGATGTAGAAGATGATCAAGCTGCTATTGTTAATGGACACGAACAGCAGGTTGATTATGGAGATTATGGTGATCGTCGTGAAGATTTAAGAGATCGTAATTATGAAGCAGTTGCGGATTTTGACTTTGATGAAGGTTATGGTGTATAGTACAAATGTATGTTTATCTGTCTTCACAGAACGGATTTAATGATATACTGTGTAACATATCACGCGTAATAGAATATTGTGTAAAAAATAACAGAACTTTGTTAGTAGACACTACTAAGTCTTGTTATGGTATAAATTTTTCAGATTATTTTTATTTTAAAGATATGCCTATTTCTATAATCACAGATGTAAATACTATTCGCGATATAATCGCAGATGAGTCATTAAGTATTCATCCAAGTAACATTACAGATAGAAATATTGATAATTGGACATTTATATGGACACCGAGAAGTATATATACTTTAAATAAAACATTACTAAGACTACCAGTAGATTCATGTAAAGAAGATATAATTATTCATTCAGTATGTGGTGGAGGACCTGGAATTGTATTATTTAAACAATTGTTCTTTAAAAAACATATTATAGAGTATGTTAAACAACAATTTGAAAAACTACCACCCAAATATATTTCTATTCATATACGAAACACTGATATAAAATGTGACTATAAACTATTATACCAACAGAACATAGATTTAATTCATTCATATAATACAGTATATATAGCTACTGATGATCAAAATTCGCTAGATTTCTTCAGATCCCAAGGATTAAATGTAATAAATTTTACAGAGTTTCCATCTGTTTCTACAATTAATTTACATTATTCATCTGTATCAAGTGATACTAAGATAAAAAATATGATATGCGACATATATGTTACAAGTATGGCAGATAGATTGTTATCAAACTCAAAAGGTGGATTTATTAAACTACTTCGGAGTATACGTAATGATACAACTATATTTGCTGATAAGATATTTTAAGACATCTTCATCTTTTCAACTCGGTAATTACGTTTGTTGTATAGAGAAAGCCTTTCCTGAAACTGACGACGAAATGCTGGATCAACGATGTCAATAATGAGTGGGTGAATTGTACGGGTTGTTTTTTCTGTCCGTAGAATTCGTCCAACAATTTGATCGACATCAGGGCGAGGTGTTGCGATGATGAGAGTATTGAGTTTTGCGACATCGAATCCTTCTTTACACATAGAATAAGTAGCAATTAGAATTCGTTTTGATTCACACCATTCTGCTCGTTGAGCAGATTTAACATTTCGTCCTAAAATACATGCGGTTGCTTGAATATCGGCTGGAAGCATATCAAACAATACTTTTGTATGATCTACTCTATCTGTAAGAACAAGAATTTCTCGTTCATTTTCGTGATATAGATCTGTAAGAAGTTCTACAAGTAGTTTATTTCGAGGAGCATATTCAACAACTTTATTTACCATAAGTGATGTGAACATGACACCAGCTTGATTATAAATAATATCATTATAAGCTGAATCAGTTGGTTCAAATTCATATACTTCAACTCTTACCTTTTCATCTACTTTATCAGACGTATCTGACTTATAAAGTAGAGGACCAAGAAACCAATTAATAACATGCATTAGTCTATCCTTGCGATCAGGTGTAGCAGAAAGACCTAACATATGTTTACATGTCAATTTAGGAATAGCTTGCGAGAATGCTTCTGATGCTATGTGATGACATTCATCAACAATAAGAAATCCAAATCCTTCAAATACCGTTTTAGGATATTCTTTCATAGAAACACTTTGAAGCATCGCTACAACAATATCACAATTTTCTACGTCAACTGTCTCTCCTTGGATACTTCCAATACGGGCGGACGGGAGGAAAGCACGGATACGGTCTGTCCACTGGTCACGCAAGAAGGTATTGTGAACCAAGACGATAGTAGGCAACTGTAAGATTGATGCGATGTATAAGGCGCAGACTGTCTTACCTCCTCCAGTTTGCAGGGAAATAATTCCATCTCGTGGTTCGGGTGTAAGGTAGGACTCAATGACTGGTTTTTGTGCTTCCCGAATAGTCCCAGAAAACTTCCAATAAGTCCCATTTGTTTTATTTATGTTACGTGTTGTACTTTTAAATGGACCATATTTATCAATACCATAGTGCTTTGGAAGATATATATGTTCATCTGTTTCATAAAACACCGGATATTTCTGAACATACTGCGGCTTAACAAATACAGATGGAATATATGGTTTAACAGTAAGTAATTCCTTAAGATTTTTTAGATTTAACACATCCTTCTTTGCGAGTTGGTATCCGTGAATAGTTAGTGCCATTGAACTATTTAATAGTTGGAAAGTTTCAATACGTTTTACAATAAAAACTCAATTGATATGTATAAATGTTCTCGCCAGCACTTGTAGAGTTTTTAGGAACGTCTCTTCTTATTGGAGCAGTATCTTTCACAGGTGTTCCTGTATTAATTATTGCGGCATTAGCAGTTGCAATTGGTCTTGGTGGTAAAATATCAGGAGGTCACTTTAATCCTGCAATAACTATGTGGGCACTTATAGATGGTAAAATAGGCAAGGCAAAGGCTTTGTCGTATATACTTGCTCAACTTTCTGCCGCTGCTTTTATATGGTTTTTTGGATCAATGATTAAGATATAAAACGGATTTTATACATTCATATTATTCTAGAATTAATGGATTATTTACAAAGTTGTATTAATACAAATAGCAAACCAGAATCAATGGAAGACGAAACAATGGATGAAGTGACTGGATATTCAAATACAGAAAAATATGAAAATTATCTTGAAATTGTCAAGACTCTTGAATTCATTGAGAATAATGGACGTATAACAGAAGATTGGATGGAAGAGAATCGATGGGTAATTGAGAAGTGGAGAGATTGGATACAAGATTATTCAGAGATTAATCCCGAAGTAACTTCTAAGTATTTCAGGAAAGCTTGTTCTGAAACTGAAACATTAATACAATATCTAATTAAATCAATTAGAACAACAAAAACGTTTGATGTAAAATCATATACACTTCTTCTTAGAAAAATGAAATTTGTATGCGATACTATATTTGATGATATGGAAATGGAGAACTTAATGAACGGTTTATCTTTAAAGTAAATTCCTTTGTGAAATAGCAAAGATGAGTCGTGTTTTTGACTATAATGGATCAATTGTTGCTCCATCAAATCCTGTAAAACAATTAAAAAGTGTTAAGAGGTCACTCATTATTGATTCAAGTGATCGTGATATCAAAAAGTTTCCTACCAATAATGATGTTACAATTTATCTACCACGAGTATACGAAAATGTAGTATCTATACGTCTTATGGCCGCAGAACTTCCTGCTTCACCATTAGTATTAAGTACAGCAGCTGCTGTACCAACAACAACTCTATATTACTTAATTGATATTGAAGGGCTAAATAAAACAGATGAATGTTCACCTGGTGCTGATAGATCTGGATTTCCCGATGGTCATTTTGCTAAAATTGCTGTTTATAATGGGACTACTTCGCCTGTGTTTTACAGTGACAATTCTGCTCAGCCTAACATAGGAAGTTATAATCCTCCAATTGGAAAACTAGATAGAATGCGTATTCGTTTCCGAACACATTCACATAAATCTACAGGAGATAGTATTTATTGGAATGCGTCTGGTGCAGAATGGTCTTTAACATTTGAAATTGAAACTCTTGAAAATTCATTTGATCAATTCTCTAGTTTTGAGACACGTGTTATGGATCGCGCAAAGTAAAAATGGTCTTTCGACTCTTTTATTTTTATTTTTATTTTACTTCATCCAGTATTTATAGTGTGGCTTCTGTAAGAAGGTGTCTTAAAGACTTGAATGAACCGTCCGAAGTGCGTAAGTATACCTTCATACCATCAGGCATTTCAGATAACCTAGAATATACATTATCATCATATGGAAGTGTAATGTCAATCTTAGATTCAGGATCACTTAGTTCGTAATGATCACGATTAGTAATATAAGCAAATACTATTGTGCTATCAGCTTTCTGAACTAAACACGTATGTCTCTCGCCATAATGCATATCCGTAAAATGAAGCTTGTTGAGAATATCTCCAAATCGGTCTAATGCATTATACTCAGGAATATCTACTGAAACTGGCGCAACATAACCTAGATAGTTTAGGAGATGTTGCAGAGAAACGTACTCGGGACCCTCATTATCCTTCATATGAACACGGTTGACACCATATAGAATATCGTCAACTGTAAATCCAGCATCGCTTGCCCATTCCTTAAGTGTTGTAAACTCTCGTTGAACAACATAATCCAGCCACTTACCACGATAGGGCTTACAGTGGCGAATGTTATTAAGCCTTTTTGCACGATAATACTCCTCTTGATTAGTTACAGTAAGTTCTCTCTTAAGAAAGAAATAAGGATTATTTACACGCCACCACTGCCTAGTATCATATCCTGCTACCTGACTAAAATTTGCTCCAAAATGACAGCCGTCCCACTTGTTGATTAGAAATTGATCCATGTTTGACATTGTTATCGTAACTGATATGGTTTAGATTATAAGTCATATCAATCCGTTTTTAATGAATTTATTATTTCATACGCTTACCTAAACTTACAAAGGTATCAAGCGTAAACAGAAAGAACACACCAGTGAATATATACAACATCATATCTTGCGATGATGGTGATTCATAACCAACCTTATTTTGTTCGATCATTCGCATAATCTGATTTAACTTAATATCATTAGCTGCTTCTTGAAAAGAAGGAGGAGAATAGGCAAAATCCGTTCCACTATTAGAAGGATAAAATGGTTTAGTAAATGGAGTTTTGATTTGAGATTGGTTTGTCATATGCTCGACAGTATTTCCAATCTTTGCAGGACCATAGTTAGCTTCAGCTTCTTCTTCTGAACCAACGATCGGTAGACTATTGCTTAAATCATCAATAGTCTTTCGATGTCTCTGTAAGGCAGCTTGTGTACGATGAACGGGTGTAGGAAACACACGTCCTTCGCGTTCAGCATCACGAGGTTCTTCTTTTTGGCTATACTTAGAAGCCATATTGTGGTGCTTTTTAGGGAATGAGCTTCCCCATACTTCTTCTAAACTTGCCATTACCCACTTGTTGTGAGACAGATAGAAAAATATTAACATTCGGTTCAAACAAATGAGAGTATCTGGAATAGAACTTGGTATAGTCGCACTGTTAATTGGATATGTTGCTTTTTATACTCATCCTGCACCCACACATATACAGGATTTTCTATCATCACCAGTTGGAACAGTTATAGCTCTATGTGGAATTTTAGCTGTTACAGTATATAGAAGTCTAATTGTAGGAGTGTTTCTTGCTATTGCCTTTGTAATGACAGTGAGCGGAGTTACAGAATATATGGATCCTAAGGAGCAAACTCCTAAGACTGCTCCATCTGTTCAACCTAAGAGTGCTGGTGTAGCACAACCAGAAATGGCAGGAGCTCTTAAAAGTTTATTGGCTGGAGTAGGAAAACCTGCTTTTAAAGGCGACAATCGTCTTTCAGCCTTAGCTCAAAAAAAGGGATCTCCTCCTTTAAGTTCTACACCACCAGTCATGCCTCCTAAATCTAGCCCACCCAAATCCGTTGAACATTTTGCGTCTTTCTAAGCAAGGATGCTAGATCATATTAATGCGATTGGAACATCGCCATTTTTTCTAGGGATGATGATGTTACTTCTAAATGTTGGAAGTAGGTTTATTACTCATGAATTAAGTGACGACGATAAAGAGTATAGTCAGAATATTCTTCTTCGTAGATTAACTATATTTGCAGTTTGTTTTGTAGGTACACGTGATATTGTGACATCTATTTTGCTAACTGCTGGTTTTGTTATTATTGCTGGAGGCCTATTCAGAGGTAAAGGACCATTTTCTCGTGAAGGAATGGAAAATCCTGATCTAGCAATGCGTGCAGCTGCCGGATTAGCTGGAAATGTTGATCAACCAGGTTATAATAGGGAAGAAAAGCCCATGTTTAAGTAATAATGACTTGTTAATATAAAATGCCTACCGAAGACTATAGCAATAAAACACGAATCTCTAGAATTCGAGAGAATGTTCTATATCTTGGTAGAACTAAGGCTGGAAATACTGTAACTAGTTCAGTATATACTTCGCGTGCACTGGGTGATGTGCCAATTAAAATAAAAAATTCTTCAGGTGTTAGTGTAGTAAATCGTTCATCAAACTAGTGGTCTGCCTACATTTGTACTAGTTATACCTGCTAATACTTATAGCTTAATAGTTACACTATTTTTACCAGTTGATCCCCCTTTTTTACTTCCAGTTACTGATGGAGGTGTCATTTTGACACTTTTTGTTTCAACATTAGCATTGACTGATTTCAATAAATCATCAATATTAATAGGTCCCTTCATTTCCTTCATTGCTGAACTAGGTGGTGTCATAGCAGCAATAGGTGGTTGCGGATTAGGTTTCGTAGGTTTGAATCCCATGACTTTAGGAGTTTGTGGTCTTACATTCGTCTGCTGAGGAGGTGGAGGAATCATGCCACTCATGAAATTAGAAAGACCGGCCAGAGGATTTGAGCTAGGAGCAGGAGCATATGTAGCTTGTACTGGAGGTGGTGCAGCCTTCATACCCTGTGTTTGTTGTTGCATAGCAGCCATAGAAAGTTGACGAGCAATATCGGGATTTGACTTCAAAATTTGTTCCATATTAGGAATGGGTGCTTTCATTGCCATTTGATTCGTTAGATGAACCATATATACCATCATACATGTGCGAATAGGAATTCTTACAAGAGGATGCATCTTCAACTTATCACCATATAAATCATATAGCTCTTCGAAATCTTCTTCCATATCTCCAACATTCATTTGAGCAGATTCGGATAGTCCATCAAGCTTTAGACCAAATGCTTGCATTAGAGGTACATTCTTAGAACTCCATTCCATAGCAGACATCCCAGTAATATACCAATCGCAAAATTGCTTAATAGTCTGGTCCATAGCCTTCTCTTTACGAATAAATTCAAGTTCCATCTTCATTTCATCAATAGGTGAATCAAGAGTGAAACGTTTGCGCATTGGAACACCAAGTTTCTGTAGACGATCAAATTTACGAAGAATTTCATACTTCTCCTTCATGACATATTCTTCTGACATACGAGGACCAGAATTACCAAACGGATTTGCATTCATGTTTCTAAATCCATCGTTAGTCTCCATAGGACCGGCATCGACAAAAGATGGTACAAGTCTGGGAGGCTCAGGGGCTGCGTCTGCCTCACTAAATGAAGGTAGTTCGATACTTGCTAAATCGGGGAGTCTAATATCACCAGATGATTCTGTTATTTTAGGATTCGTTAGGAAGTCAACACCAAGTATGTCAGCCATTTGTTTGAACTTACGAGTCAGTTATGAAAACTAGAACGCATAAATTAATTTACAAATGGAGGATGGGTTATATGAATTTCATCGCGTTTTAGAAGATTTTTCATATCGATAACACTTGGAATCTTATCCTTATTTAATTCTCTTGAAGATTTAAAGAATTTTTTATGTATATATGTACATTCAAAGACATTTGGGATTACAATACCTTTATGAGTTCTTGTTCCACAACAATTATTTGCGTGAAAGTGAATTAGATTATGATTATTATTAATCTTAGCAAAAACATCATTCTCTTTAGATGTAAACGGATTATGAAATTCCATAACAATCTGATCAAATTTATTCATCTGACTATCTGTTAAACTATGTAACCAAGGTATTTCTCCACCTTCAATATCCATCTTGACAAAAATATTGTCGTTTTGAGCAATTATATCATGTAGATTTGTAACACTATTGGTATTCTCAGATCCAATATTTTTTTTAACAAATTCTATTTCACTATTCATTTTTGGTAAAACATTGATAGTTCCGTCAAATGCAATACACTTAATATTGAATTTTTTGACAAAATCTTCCTCAAATGATATATCACGCGCAATTCCTCCTGAAAGTAATATTGAATAACTTACATCAGGAATTTCTGCAATAACATATCCACCATCATATTCTTTGCCCAATCTAGTCTTAGGAAAAGGACATGAATAAACTGTTAGTACTGCGGGATCCATATTATATACGAAATTTATTTATTATAATGTAAAACGAATTACTAATTTATTCTTCTTGATAGAAGTATCTAAAATGCTCAATATAGTAAATATTAATTCTTCTCCTCCGGAAGTAGAAACACCCTTCAAATTTTCACTTGATCCATTTCAAAAGCATGCAATATATGCAATTCAAAAAGATGAAAATGTTCTTGTAACCGCTAAGACGGGTTCTGGCAAAACACTGGTTGGTGAATATCAAATTCACCATTCTCTCGCAAAAGGTAAAAGAGTATTCTATACAACTCCTATCAAGTCTTTAAGTAATCAAAAGTTTCACGATTTAAAGCAGATGTTCCCTAGTGTTGGAATTATGACTGGTGATATAAAGTTTATGCCACAAGCAGATGTGGTTATTATGACTACTGAAATTCTACGTAATTTATTATTTAAACAAGGCACATTTACAGAAAATGTAGGTATTACTGCTCATTTGTCTCTTCATAATTTAGATGCGGTAGTGTTTGATGAAGTTCATTATATTAATGACCCCGATAGAGGTAAGGTTTGGGAAGAATGTTTAACTCTTCTTAATCGTGAAGTAAATCTTGTTTTGCTTTCTGCTACAATTGAACATCCCTCTAAATTCGCAAAATGGTTGGGAGATATTAAACAAAAACCTATTCATTTAATTTCGACCGAATATAGAATTGTTCCATTATCACATCAACTTCCAAACAAAGAAATTATGTTAGATTCAAAAGATGTCTTTAATCGTAAGGCATATATTGAATGGTTCAATAAGTTTTATAGTGATATAAAGGAAGAACGTCTTCATAAAGAACGTGTAGCTGCGCGTCAAGAAGGTGAAGATGTTGTAAAAAGAGGTGATCATTCTACTAGCTTTGTAGATCGAATGAATAAACTGATTAATGAGATGGATATTCCTGCCTTATTCTTTGTATTTTCTCGTAAATTATGTTCTGATCTAGCAAAGAAGGTAACTAAACAACTGATTGATTCTAGCGATGTTGCTAGTGTAAAGCATATTGTTAACTTCCATCTTCATCGTTATCCACATTTACAAACTTCGACACAATATCATCAACTTCTTCCTCTTTTAGAAAAGGGTGTTGCGTATCATCATAGTGGATTACTTCCGGTTCTAAAAGAAATCATTGAAATATTATTTGGACGTGGGTTTATTAAAGTTTTGTTTGCAACAGAGACATTTGCTGTTGGAATTAATATGCCTACTAAAACAGTAGTATTTACATCATATCGCAAATATGATGATGCTACTGAGAATCACCGCATGCTAACACCATCTGAATATACACAGATGGCAGGTAGAGCAGGAAGACGTGGTAAGGATGACAAGGGTATTGTAATTTATCTTCCAATGCGTGACCCAGAACCTCCTTTTCTTATTGAACAGATGATGACAGGTAAGAAATCTGAAATTTCATCTCAAATGGATTTTCATTATTCTTATATTTTATCAAGTATTCAAAGTGGAAAACATATTATAGAGGATACATATTGGGCAAAACAAATCTATGAAGATGTTGTAAAACTAGAAGTTGAAATTGATAATGAAAGTCAAAATATTCCCAGATTTGATATGGAGACAACAAACCAACTTATTAATAAAAAAGAAATAGAAGAAAAACTTGCAGATTCTGTAAATTCTCAACGTAAGAAATATCAAGCAGAACTTGAGCGTTGGAATAATACGCATGTTGGGCCAAAATGGGAAAAGGCATGGAAATCATTCAAAAAATCATTGATAACTATGGATAAGATTACTAAACTAGTGGAATATAAAGATAAGTTATTAGATTTTGAAAGAAATATTAATTTACGCAAGGATGTTTTACGTATAACTGATTTTATGAATGAAAATAATCTTACCCAAAAAGGTATTCTTGCTTCTGAAATTCATGAAGGACATCCATTATTAATGTCACACGCGTTTGTTACACAAATGCTTCATAAAATGTCATCACGTGACATTGTTAAATCACTATCTATATTTCT
>Ga0315905_10008063_pt1 | contig 10641 bp, 9 predicted proteins | sample LakEriMetagenome_5_FD_203522 | JGI IMG/M metagenome (GOLD analysis project Ga0315905, IMG submission 203522) | Freshwater fungal communities from buoy surface, Lake Erie, Ohio, United States - Buoy 4 MA121 | ecosystem: Environmental > Aquatic > Freshwater > Lake | place: USA: Lake Erie, Ohio... | reverse complement strand
TCCCGACTCTTTTTGGTGTTGGCTCAGACCTCCTTGTGTTCGCTATAGCGGGGTGCCCCCATCCCTAACAACCTAGCCCCGGCCCCCTTCTTTTGACCGCCTTCGTTCATACACACAGAGAGAGAGAGAGAGAGAGAGACACGAGAGGCCGGTGTTGCCCAAATAAAGAGAGGAAAAAATCTTCAGTCGCTGTCGTCGAGGAGGACGACGACCTCGTCGGCGGCGCGGGGAGGCGGGCGGCGGGGCGGGGGCGGCCCAGAGGAGGCCGCCCGCGTCGTCCCTTTGGCGGGGGTCTTGCGGGCCCGCGACTGAGGGGCCGCGCGCGCCCTCTTCTTTGCGCTAGGGAGAGGGGATCCAGAGGGCTTGTCCACGAGCGAGGGCGGCGGCGGCGGCGGCGGCGGCGGCGGCGGCGGCGGCGGCGGCGGCGGCTCGTCCTCCACCTCGTGCTGCGCTGGCGGGGCCTCCTGCGCCGCCGCCCCCTCGTCTGCCGCTGCCTCATCCTCGTGCCCCTCGCCCGACAGCTCCACGAGGTCCCGCCCCTCTTCCTCCGGCTCGTCGCCGAGGTAGGGCTCGAACATGGGCAGCGGGGGCATCGGCGCGCCGGCTGATGCTGCTGCTGCCGCGGCGGCGGCGCCCGCGACCATCGGCATCTCGGCGACCGCGCGCGCCAGCTCCTCGTCCGCGGCCGCGAGCTCGCCGGCCAGCCAAGTGGCCGCGGGCGCGGGCAGGAGCGGCGCGGCGTCGCCGCTCGCGTCGCCCGCCCCTCCTTCTGCTGCCGCGCCCAGCCGGCCGCGCAGCTCGCGCGCCCACTCGGCCGCGCGCGCCTCGAACCACGCGCGCGCCGCCCGCCGGCCCCGGCCGCCGCCGTACCACACGCACACGCACCGCCGCTCGGCCTCGAGCAGCCGCGCGAGCGCGGGGAGCAGCGGCGGCCCTTGCTTCAGCAGCCGCAGGGCTCCCGCTCTCGTTGCCGCCGCGCCCTCGTCGTCGTCGCCCTCGTCCTGTGCCCCCACGACCACCGCCGCGCCGAGCGCCCGCAACACGGCCGAGCCCCCGCCCCCGCCGCCCCCGCCCGCCGCCCCGGCCCAGTCGTGGTAGCGCCCGAGCAGCTCGTCCGCGTCGTAACGCTCGTGCACGGGCCGGCGCGCGCGCGCCTCCTCCTCGGCGAGCGCGGCCGACATCGCCAGGCCGAGCTTGGCGGCCTCTTCGCGGCGCTCGTGCGCGCCCGCCAGCCACATCGCGGCCGCATCCATCCACGCCTGCCGCGCCTCCTCGCGGCGCTTGCCTGGATCCGCGGCGCCGTCGCCGTCCTCTGCTCCCCCAGTCCCCGCCGCCGCGGCCACGACCTCGGGCGAGGCGTCGCCCTCGGCCGCCGCCGCTAGCAGGGCCTCCTCGGCCTCGGCGCGGGTCACGCCGGTCTGATGCACGAAGGAGGCTACGGCTGCTGAAAGCGCGGCGGCGGCGGCGGGGTCGTCGTCGTCGCGCTTGGGGCGGCGCGCAGCGCGCGCGGCGAGCTCGGCCGCTTCGCGGATGAACTCGTCCTCTTCCGAGTCCGGGGGTGGCTGCTGCTGCTGCTGCTGCTGCTGCTGCTGCTGCTGCTGCTTGGGCTGCGCGCGGGGCCGCTTGGTTCCCACAGCGCTGCCGCCGCGGGTCGCCCGAGGCTTGGCGGTTCGAGGAGGGGCCATGTCTCGGAGGTGGCTCGGGGGCGCGAGGCCGCGAGCGTTGTGGTTGCTCCTAAGGACGATGCATGGCTTGAGAGATAGGGGAGGTCGATCGCTGTGAGTTGTGACCGCACGGTCTCGTGCAGCAGAGAGGGGGCACATGTTCGCGGCTGGCCGTCGCGGCCGTTGAGCGCCGCGCCCGTCACTCGAGCGATCGCCAAACGCAGCCGCCGCGCAGGCCCCCCCCCCCGCCAGCCCCTGCACCTCAGAACGCGAGCCCCCATTGTTGTCGAGATTCCGCCGAGTTCCTTCGTTTCAAGTTGTGTGTGTTTGTGTGTGCCCTCCACAAAAAAATGGGGCCCGGGGGGCACGTTTTAGTTCCATCGCTTAGCGCGCGCGGCGCCCGCCCGCCGGCCTCTCTCTCTCTCGACCCCGGCGCGCTCGCTCGCACGCACGCGCGCGCGCTCTCTCCTCTCGCTCTCTCCTCTCGATCCATGTCCTCCTCCTCCGCCCCCCTCAAAAAAAAACGCCCGGTCCACCACCACCACCACCCCCTCTCACTCGTCCAGAATCTCCATCGGCGCCGGCACCTTGGCCGCCTCCATGAACTTGGGCGACGAGTACTTGCGGTGCACGGCCGTCAGCGTCCCGGTGCCCGCCTTGGCGACGATGCGGACGACGTCCTTGGCGGCCGCCAGCACCACGGCGCCGGGCACGCCCGCGTGCGCGGCCAGGCGGCTCGGGTACGGGTCCTCGCGCCCCATCGCGCGCATCGCCACGTACATCACCCCCGCCGCGAGCTCCGAGGGCGCGTGCCGCAGGGCCGAGTACTCGACGAGGCACAGCTCGGCGCAGTAGGCGACGAACAAGGCCAGGCGCTTGTCGTAGTGCACCGACGCCGCCTTCAGCAGCCGCGCCAGGAACTGGTAGCTCGTCGGCAGCGTCAGGCGGTACCCGAGCGCCCCGAGCATCTCGCGCTCCATCGCGAGGATCTGCGCGCGGTCGTACGCCTTGTCCGAGATGTAGACGAAGTCGCGGACCTCGGGCGCCCAGATCTCCTCGTACTTGGACGCGACGAGCATCGCCGTGACGCCGACGAGCTGCAGGCGCTTGCGCCAGACGGGCACGGCCGCCAGGTAGCGGTCGATCAGGCTGGCCGTCAGGAAGAGCGTCTCCGGCATGAGCTTGAACTTGAGGTGCACCTCGACGAGCCAGTCGACCAGGATCGCGCGCATGCGCTCGTTGACGTCGCGCTGCACGAGGCGCATGTAGGACGGGTCGACGCGGTAGGCGCGCTCGGCGCGGCGGTAGTGGCCGTAGAGCGCGTCGGCGTAGTCTGCGGCGGCCATGGGGTTGTGGCGGTCGGGCGCGTCGATGTCCGGGAGGGGGCCGGCGGGGGGGCAGGCCGGGATGAAGGGGTGGGGGCGGCGGGCGAGCGGGGGGGCGGGCGGGGGGGCGGAGGGGGGCAGGGGGGCGAGGAGGCTGGAGGAGGGCGCGGCGGCCTGGGCGGCGGCGGCGGCTTGGGCTGCTGCGGCGGCGGCGGCGGCCGAGGCTGCTGCTGCGGCCGCGGCGCTGGCCGAGGCGCTGCGGGGCTGGGCGCGGGCGTCGTCGGGCGCGGCGGCCGCGTCGGCGCGGCTCGCGAGCAGCGACGAGAGGCTCGTGCCGCTGGTCGCGGCGGCGGCGGCGGCTGCTGCTCCTCCTGCTGTTGCTGCTGCTGCTGCCGGCGGCGGCTGCTGCTGTTGGTGCTGGAGCTGCTGCTGGTGGGCGCGCGCCTGCAAGCGGGTGCGGGGCACCTGCACGCCGGCGCTGGGGAGGGGGACGTCGGTCCCGCGGCCGTCGCTGCTGCTGCCGCCGCCGCGCGGCCGCTGCTGCGGTAGGGCGGTCGCCGGCTGCTGCTGCTGCTGCTGCTGCGCGGCGGTCGGCTTGCTCGCGGCGGCCTGTCGTGTTTTTTTGTTTTGTTTTTGTGTTTTGTGTTTGACGGAGGGCGGTTGGCGGGCAGGCGTGTGAGCGTGGTGTTTAGATGTACGTGATGAAGGGTTCCGAGCTCGAGGGCCGACGAGACATCCCGCGCGCGTACGGCGCCGTCGGCCGAGGGCGGCGGACGAAAGTTCCAAAAGCGAGACAGCCGCGGCTGTCGCGCCGCCGAGCGCTTTTCGCTCGCGCGCGCGAGACGCTCGGCGGCCGCCGTCCAAATTCCAATTTCGTATTCAAAAACGCGCAAACGGATGCGCTGGCGGGGCGCGATGGGCGCGGCCAGACCGGCTGGACGTCCCCCGTCGACCAGCGCGCGCGTAAATGGGGCGCGCGGGCGGCTCGGCGGGCGCGCGAGCCGATCGACCTTGAGAGCAAGAGCAAAAGAGCAAGCGAGTCGGCAAACTTGGCTCGCCTCGCCCGCCCTGCGTCACTCAAATCTCACCTTGTCCTTGGCGCGCGTGTGGACGGAGGGTCCGACACCGATGTTGCCTATGTCGCCGAGCGCCCTGTTGGTCGAGTGGGGCGGGAGGGGAAGGGAGAGAGAGCGGCGCGGATGAGCAAGCGAGAACGTGCCAATGCTCAACAACATGAACCGCGCCTCGAAAAACGTACCGCCGCTTGGCCGGCTGAGCCGCGTGCTGCTTGCTGCTGCGCGTGGTCACGGTCGACACGCTCGCCATGTTCTCGTCCTCAGCGCGCCCCGACGCTGGGCCGCCCGCGCGGAGCATGCTGCTTGCGTTGTTGCTCCTCCTCTCTCTGCTTTCGAGCCTGTGTTTCGGGATCGCGGCGCCGGTCAAATCATGGGCGCGGGGCGCTGGACGTGGTCTCTAGGATAGCTGTTGGTGTTGGTGTTGGTGTGTGGGAAGGGGGCGGGACGGGGCCGGAACACTACGAAGGAAAGAATGGTGTGCGAATGGGCGGTCGAGCTGTCTTGCTTTTGTCTTTGAGCCGGGTGAGCTCCAGCTGGAGGAAAAGGACTTTTCCCGCCCGCCCGCGCGACCGTCAAATCAATCCGAAAACCATTAACAATTATCCAGTTGGACGCATGTGCACCCAATCAAAGCCTAGCTCGTCCCCGGAGCCCGACGCACGGGCCTCAATCGCGCGCGGCGGGTGTGATCGCGGCGCCGCGTCTTGCGCGCGTCGGCGGCGGCGGCGGCAAACAGCGTCGGCGGCGGCGGCGGCGATCGACGCAAAGCGGCAGCGGACAAAACTTTTGTTGCCCAAACTTTGTTCCTTTTCTCACACAGGCCCGGACTCAACCGCCAATCCTCATCACCACATCAACGTCAGGGCTCCCGCGCCACCCCGACCTCGGCCGCGCGCAGCACGCGGTCCCGGATCATGTACCCGCGCCGGTGCACGGCCGCGACGGTGCCCGGCGCCAGCTTGGCGTCCGGGACTTGAAACATGGCGGCGTGGAGGTTGGGGTCAAAGGCGGCGCCCATGGGGTCGTAGCGCTCGATCCCCTGCTTGCGCAGGAGCTCGTGCAGGCCGCGGTCGGTCGCGCGCAGGCCCTCGAGCAGCGCTTTCAGCAGGGCCGTGGCGCGCGCGGCGTCCAGGGAGGAGGACGCGTCGGCGCCGCCGCCTTCGCGCCCCGCCGCCGCCTCCTCCTCGCCCCCACCGCCAAAGAGCGCGTCGCGCACGGGCTTCGGCACCGCCTCCTCCGCGCGCCAGAGGTTGTCCGCCACGTCCAGCACCTGCTTGGCCAGGTCCGCCACCGCGAACTGCGCCTTGGTCTCGAGCTCGCGCCGCGCGCGCTGCCGCACGTTCTCGGCCTCGGCCAGCGCGCGCTGCAGGCGCTCGGTCAGCGCTGCGACGCGCTGCCGCGCCTCGGCCAGCTCGCGCGCGAGCTCCTCCGGGTCTTTGCTCGTGGAGGCGTCCTGCGCCTCTTCTGCGCCGCCGTCCTCTGCCGCCTGCTGCTGCTGCTGCTCCTGCCCCTCGTCCTCCTTGTTGGCCCCCTTGTCGGCGTCGTTGCCGCCGGCCGCGGCCGCCGCAAACGAGCGCCGCTGCTGCTGGGGCGCGCCAAGGAGGCTGCTGCTGCTGCTGCTGGACCGCCACGTGCGCAGGAGCGGCGGCGGGGCAAACGCCGTGGCTGCTCCAGCTGCGGCGGCGGTCGACGCCAGCGCGCGCCTCGGCTGCTGCTGCTGCTGCTGCTGCTGCTGCTGCCAGACGAGCGGCAGAGAAGCGACGGAAGCGGCGGCGGCGATCGGCTCGGACGCCGCCGACGACGACGCTGCCGCTGCTCGCCGGGCGAGCGCGGCCGCGACGGCGCGAGACGCGCGCGGGAGCATGCTGGTGCTGCTGCAAGCTTTTGGCTGGTGATGCGTCGTCGGGGGCGGCGTTTGACGCTTGATCGCGCGCGTGGACGGGTTGTTTGTCGTCTTCTGGTGCTCAGAGCGAGTGTGAGTGTTTGCACGTCGCGCGTGAGTGTTTGAAGGGTGCCAATCGCGCGGCGTGCACGCTGTGACGATAGAGGGCTGAGCGACCGTGCAAGAATGAAGGAGCGGAGGCGCGCGGCCGAGTGGATTCCTCAAGGTGGATGCGAGACACGGGGCGCGCGCGCGCCAGCAAAGCCTCTTTGCGGCTGCTCTGGCGCTTTGCCGCACACAGCACCCATCAATGCATCCCCCCACAACAGCGCAACCATCACATTGAGCGCGACACACCGAGAGCGCTTGGCGGCCCCAATTGCGTTCCGACGCAGGATGGCGGAACAGCAGCAATCGACGACGCCCGCCGTCCCGCGCCCGGCGGCCTTGACGACGAGCCTTCCGCCGCTCTTCAAGGCCCCCGTGATGCCAGCGGCGCCACCACCGCCAGCAGCAGCAGCACCAGCAGCACCAGCAGCAGCAGCAGCAGCACCACCAGCAGCAGCACCACCAGCAGCCCCGCCGCCGCCGCCGCCGCGCAGGCGACCCCGCCCCGCGCGCCTGCCCGCCAGCAGGCGCACCGCGGCCGCCGCCGCGGCCTCTACGCCGCCCGTCGACGGCGTCTTCCGCGCCGCCCTGGTGTCGCGGCCCTCGACCCGCCCGAGCGGCGTCGCCCGCGCCGGCGGCCCGGCGCCGCCGCCGACGCCCGCGCCAGCCGCAGACCCGTCCGCGACGACAACCACGCCCCCGCAGTCGCCCCCGCCGCCGCCGCTGGCGCGGCCGCCGCCGGTCCGCTGGATCGCGACAGTCAACCTGGCCGGGGAGCTGTACCACGCGTGGTTTGACAACGAGCAGGACGCGCGCGAGGCGTTGGTGGCGGCGGGAGGGGGGAGTGGCGACGGCGGCGGCGGCGGCGGCGGTGGCGGCGGCGGCGGCGGCGGCGGCGTGCCGGCGTCGGCGGCAACTGCGCCGGAGCCGCCGCGTGCCTGACTGACTCTTGCCCGCGCGCGCGCGAGCGCAGAAAGGGCGCGTGTATCCCGAGTGTTGCAATCACCAATAAAAGCCCCCAAAGCCCCCATTTCGGTCGCCGCGCGCCGTCCCGAAAGCGCGGGCAACGAAACAGTCGCCGCGGGACTCCTTCCGCGCGCGGCGCAAAACCGCGTCTCCACCGGTCCACCGAGTCAAAGGGCGCCCGCCATGCGTGGCTCCCTGCTCCAGCTGGCCGTCGCGGCCCACGTCGGGCTGGTGGCGCTCCTGCCCACCCTGCCGCGCCGCTACCAGAAGCGCAGGGCGTGAGGCGGGGCGGACGAGAAAGAAGAAGGCACCGGAGTGACGGCGGGGCGGGGGGACCCAAGGCCGGGGGCCCAGGTCGGGCGGCCGCGCCGGGAGGCCTCCCTCGCCGCGCTGCCCACGCACGCCCCCAATTGTTCGCCCCCTGCGGAGAGGCCCCTTCTCCGACTGTAAATTCGACGGTCTTCAAGTTCACACAGCAAAGACTCATGGAGGGTCGTCGTGCGGGTTTTATTGTTTGTTTCGGCGCGAACCACCGAGGCGCGCGCGAGACAGCCGAGCGAGCGGGGGGCCCTCTCCGCACCCCAGCCCAAAGCCCCCCCCCCCGACTTCTTCTTCTTCTTCACCGCTTCCGGTTCTTCAGCGCGTTGCTCAGCCAGTCGAGCCCCTCGAACAGCCCCTCCCCCTTGATCGCCGACGCCTTGAAGATCGCCCAGTCGCGGTTGCGGATGTCGTGCAAGCCGAGCCCCTCGGCGATCTGGCTGTCGCTCAGCGCGCCGGGCAGGTCCTGCTTGTTGGCGTACACGAGCAGCAGCGCGTCCTTGAGCTCCTCTTCCTCGAGCAGGGCGCGGAACTCCTCGCGGGAGATGCCGATGCGCTCGCGGTCGCTGCTGTCGACGACGTAGATGACGGCCTGCGTGTTGGGGAAGTAGCACCGCCAGTAGGGGCGGATGCTCGTCTGGCCCCCTAGGTCCCACACCTGGAACTTGATGTTCTTGTACGCGACGGTCTCGACGTTGAAGCCGATGGCTGTTGATTGTTGTTGTCGTTGTTGTTGTTGTTGTGGTGGTGGTGGTGTGGATGGAGGAATCAGACGATGATGACGGGCGAGAGAGGAAAACGAGCGGGCGGAGAGCGCACGCGGCGTGTGCGGCGCCCGTCGTCGTCGTCGTCGTCGTCGTCGTCGTCACGCGTTGCATTCCTCCTTGCGGCTAAACTCACTCGGGATGGTGGAGACGACCTCGCCGACTTGCAGGCGGTCTGTAGGGAGGTTGTATGTGTGTGTGTGTGTATGTGTGTGTGTGTGTTGCGTGTTGGGGGCGGGCGGGTGAGCAAACGCGCGACTCGTGTGTGCGACTCTTCAAACCGTCGGCGGCGGCGGCGGCGAGAGACGAGCGCAGCTGCACAGCGGCGGTCGCAACGACAACGCACAGAGGATGGTCGTCTTGCCCGCGTTGTCCAGCCCCAGGACCAGGATGCGCGCCTCCTGGTCCCCGAACAGGTTGAGCATGCGGCTGATCCACAGCCCCATCTCGCGTGCGGTTGCGTGCGCGAAGGGGGCCGCGCCTCTCTCCCTGTCTCTTCTCGGCGCACCGGGAGGGAGGTTTGGGACGCGCGGCGTTTGGTGCGGAGCACGCGGCAGGTGCTGGTGGGTCGCTTCGAGGGTCAGTAGAGGGCGATGTAATGACGTCGGTCGCGTGCGGAGGACGGGGCGCTCGCTCGCGAGCGCGCGACAAAGAGGCCGATCGACGCCGAACGTCGCGCGCGCGAACCGGAGGCGCGCCTTGCGCCGCCTTCCCGGCGCCGCCCCCTTGTTCCTGCCCACTCTCTCGCGCGCCCCGCGATCGCGCGCCACCCCTTTCCGCCTCACTTCCCTCTTCCTCTCTTCCCACGGACCCGCGCCCCCGCGCCCACCCATTGCCCGCTCCGGAGCGACGCGTCGTTCTTCCCGACGAGAGCAACGACGACGAGTCGGAAACTGCACACGCCCCGTCCCGAAGTTTCGCCGTCACAAATCGGCACGCGCCAACCATGCTCCAGGCGCGCACGGGGGTCGCCTCCCCGGCGAGGGGGCGCACTATGAGCGTGCGCACCCTCGCAGTGCTCTCGCCGCCGCCGCCTGGTTCGCCCAAGCCTGCGCCGCGCGGCCAGAAGCACCAGCCACCTTCGAAAGGAGCAGCACCACCGGCGCCCGCCACGCCGAACAACAACAACAACGACAGCAGCCGCGCCGCCAAGCTGCTCGAGGAGCTGCGGGCGCTCACGTTCCAGCGCACGCTCGAGCGCGAGCAGCAGCAGCAGGACGCGCGGCGGCAGTGGCGGCGCGCGCGCGCCAGCAGCGGCGCCGGCCCGACGTCCTCCTCCTCCTCCGCCGAGCGCGCCGTGGCGTCGTCCTCGTCGCCGTCCTCCAACTCGGCGTCCCTGGACGACGACGACGACGACGACGACGACGACGACGACGACGACGCGGCCGACCTCCTGGCCGAGGCCGACTCGCTGCTGCCGCGCCTGCCCTCGTCCTCCTCCTTGGCAGCTGAGGCAACGGCGACGACGACGACGATGAGGCCGCCGTCGCCGCCAGGCGCGGCGTCGTCGCCGTCGCCGTCCTCCTCCTCGCCCCCGCCCCCGCCCGCGGCATCCCCGGGGCGCGCCCTCCCCGCCGACGCCGTCCTGTATTTCGCGTTCGGGGCCAACCTGTCTGCCGCCACGCTGCGCCGGCGAGGCGTCTACGAGGTCTACGCCCACGATCCGGCGTTCGTCGAGGACCCCGACACGCGCCTCGCCTTCAGGCACCGGGGCGGCTATGCCACGTTGCGCGGCGGCGCGCTGCGCAAGCCCGGCTCGCCGCCGCCGCCGTCGTCGTCGCCGTCCTCCTCCTCCTCCTCCTCCGCCTCCACCAAGCAGCAGCAGCAGCAGCAGCAGCAGCAGCAGCAGCACGAGCGGCGCAGCGTCTCCCCCTCGCGCGTCGGCGTCCTCGGCGCGCTCCAGGGCGCCTCCGAGGCGCGCGCGCCCGAGGACGCCGGCGAGCGCGCCGCGACCGCCGCCGCGAGCCTGGCCGCCGCTTCCGGGGCAGGCGCGGGCGCGCACCCGCCGCACGCGCACGGGGTGCTGTACGCGCTGTCGCGCGCCGACCTCGACCGGCTGGCGGGCGCGGAGGGCGGCTACTCGCTGAGAGAGGTCGACGTCGTGACGTACGGCGGCCGCCGGGCCCGCGCGCTGACGTTTGTCTCGGGCGCCATGGCCGAGCTGGCGTCCGACGTGCGGCCGACCGAGCGCTACCTTTCCGCGATTCGCGCCGGCGCGGCAGACCACCACTTGGACCCCCTCTGGCAGTCGTGGCTGAGCAGCCTGGAGACCGTGCCGTCCGCAGGTTTGGGGCCCGAGTACTTTGACGCGCCCAGCCGCCACCTGGGCACGGCGTTTCTGGTCGCGTGCGCGGTCGGCGCGGCCGTCTGGATCGCGCACACCGCGTCGCCGCCGCCGCCGATGTGATGTGATGTGATGTGATGCGATGGCGCAATTCGGGTGGAAGGGCCCTCTGCCCTCTTGGCCGCCCGCTTTTTTGTTTGTCCTCGTCGCTTTTTTCTTTTTTTTCCTGGGGTCGCGCGCGCCGTCGCGCGTTG
>Ga0315905_10008061_pt1 | contig 10641 bp, 11 predicted proteins | sample LakEriMetagenome_5_FD_203522 | JGI IMG/M metagenome (GOLD analysis project Ga0315905, IMG submission 203522) | Freshwater fungal communities from buoy surface, Lake Erie, Ohio, United States - Buoy 4 MA121 | ecosystem: Environmental > Aquatic > Freshwater > Lake | place: USA: Lake Erie, Ohio... | reverse complement strand
AGAAGCAAGAGTTGCTCCCTATGTATCTCACCCTCGATATGTTCCTCGTGCGGCATCATGGCGTTCAAAACGCTGCTCTTCAGCCTCTCTACCTTGTCCTCTAGCGTCTCACCCTCGGACCAGCCGTCACTTTCTTTGCCCCGTCTTATGTGTCGGCTTGTTGCATCTTGGCGGCCCCGCTCAAGCTGAACCCGTCTCTCAACTTCGTTCTCCTTAACATTTTCGTTTTTTCGTTTGTGTTGGCCTGCCGACTTTGCTGCCTTGGGTGTCAAGAATAGCGACAATGAAGACAATGCATGAGTGAGCGCTTCCCTACGCCTTTCTCCGTGGCGACCATCAGATGAAGTAATAGCTCGGGACGGCTTGTCCCGGCTGAGACTTGAAGCCACGAGCAGGGCGGGAGCCGGGGACAGTTTCAGGCGCTGCCAATTCAAGAAGACTTGCTCCTTCAACTTGCGCTGTCGTGCCGCCAATGCTGCCTTGCCCTTTATATTCGAAATGAGGGACGCGCACACGTCTCGGTGGCTGAGGCTCATGCTAGTAAATGTGACCCATGCTATGAAAGCTCTGGCAGGCACCCCCACCAGGGCTACCGCCGACCTTCGCATCCAGACCGCGCATGGCATAGAGAGAAGCAGCTTTGTCTGCCGGATGAGGAGAAGCGCACAGCGCCAGGCTAGCATGGCTCTCCGCGAGCAGTCTTGCTCCTGCCTCTTGTGTAGTTTCGTTATCAAGCGCTCACGTATGTGTCGTGTCTCCGCAGCACCCGTGCAGTGCTGATGCCAGGCGGCGAACGCTCGACGGCCTAGTGCTTGCTGCTGCACCTTCCGCTTCTGTCGCCAGCTCTGCCGTACATGTAACGTGTGCTGCCACCAAAACCAAATACGTTCTAATTGACTCTTGCGCTCGGCCCTGCAGACACAGAAGTCCGATCTTGTTAGGGAAGAGTCACTGTACAGACACCCTGAACCATGACGGAGAGAAAGGGAGGGAGGGGGAGGAAGGGGGTGGTGAGGGGGGGGGGGGGAATAGCACCTGAGAAGAGCCGAAGAAGAAGCGCGCCGTTTCCAGTGCAAGAAGCAGCGCAAGACTAGACCGTGAGCGCGCACGCTCAGAATATAGGTAACTGTTCTCCTCACATGCTCGCCCACAAACAAAACGGAGCCCGCTGAAGACACTCGCAGCCAGTCTGTGGGGAGAGAAAAACATGGAGAGCGAAAGCGACAATTAGTGGAAATATGCCGCGGTGCAACCAGAAGGGCTTGAGCGCACGCAAGCATGCTCATAGTTTGGGAATTCGAGAGTGCATGTGCGCACGCACACACCTATTAGGAGACGAGAGCAGAATTGGCGGAAAGCGATGACCTGGCACACTTTCAAGGTGCGATGCACCATCTGCCGCCGCCGCAAACACCAACGCGTAGTATTTCGCCACATCTTGAGGTGCAGGAAACACGTCCCCTTCGCACTCATCCGCGTCACCTAAGTATGCGGTTATGTATCTGTATCGATACACGCCTTGACCGCGCCGGCCGCCAGCATCTTTTGCCGGCATGGCAACTGCTACGCCAGGCTGCATGCGGCCACTATTATCATGCCGGCCGGCCATTGCGCATTCTACTCTCTCTCTCTGCCAGCAATTCCGCCATGCCCGGCCGGAATGAGAAACAACCCCACGCGCACACACATGCATGCGCACGTCAATTGCATGGCGTGTCCACACGAATGTAAATGTCACCTCATCCAGCTGAACACGGCTCTCTTGGGCATGCAAGGCAATTACTGCGAGGCGTTTCCACGCGTTTGCTGCTGCCACGAGCTCCAGATGTTGGACCAGGTCTTCGCGCGACCGTGTGGCCTGCAAACGTCGAAAGGCGTTTCAGGCGTTTATCAAGGCCAAACCCAAAAACACCAGGGAGCCAACCTTGGTCTTTTGAAGGGACAGCACACCAAGCTCAGTGTCCTTGTCTTTCAGCAGCCGACGGAGGCGAGAAATCTCGTCCTGGAGGCCAGACACAGTCTTCGTCCACTCCTTTGAGCTCCGCTCTATTACTCTGGTTGCCCTCTCCTGTACAGTATGATGAATGCGAGGGTGAGTAACGGGCGAAGTGGGAGTGTCATACCATGGTATGCAAGGCCGACTACGGCAGCTGTTGGGAAAGAGAGCTGTAGTACTTGGGCAACACTATCAACGAGGTGCTGATAGGATATATCTGCCGTTTGCTTTGAACTATCAGCATGTCTGACACTGGAATTTTGCTTGAAAATATCAGCGATATCAGAGTAAGAAAAGCCATAGTCAGCCTTGAGGCTGGGTGACGACATATCGACGTAAGAAATCTCGGCGGCTTGCTCGTGTGACTCTCCATGCATCTTTGTGCCCAGCTTTTTTTTCCAGACTAAGGAGCGGATGTGACCACCCGGGCTGCTGAACTTCAGCATCGATTGCCGCAGTTCCCCTTCTCTCCCGTCTTCATCTGCATGCATGAATGTGTGCAATGTCAATGTGCGCTCATATCCCTTGGATTGTGTCCATCAATCTGCGTTGGCCACTAAACAGGTTTCGCAGACACATGTCCCTTGTGAGCACTCGCGTACATGCGTGGCCTCTCTCCATTGCCCACGCGCATTCTGCTCGGCCCCCTCACACCGTCTGTGTTTCCGACCTTGCCTCTCATCTCCCTCGCTCTCTCTCTCACCACCGAGCAGGGCGCGCCCAAGCTGATCCTCGTTTCTGATTGGCTCAGCCTCGGTTGCCGCTCGGACATTGCTCCCAGCGTCAATTCGTGCATCCCCTGCCGCACTCTCCCCTTTCTCTCCATGCGCCTACAAACGAGAATCAATCAGCACCAACACCAGGGACATACACTGGGCTCTTGCGATGTCAACATGCACGCAAGCTTACTCGGGGAATGTAGATGGCGGAGTGCGTCGAGGATGACGAAGATGAGTCCGAGACGTCGTCTTGCTCTAGGCCCGAGTCCTCCGAGCTTGTGACACCGTCCTCGTGGCAATGCGTCCGGCCTGGCCAAAGGGTCGCGATTTCCGCAACATCAGGGTATTCAAGGCGCTGCGAGCCTGAGACGACAGAGGCAAGCGGCCGCACCTGCGGCGGCGCACAGTCGCTCGTGAAATCGCTTCAGTTGCTCGTTGGCGTGCAGCCTCCGCAACTTCACGTCCATCCCCTGAGGGAGGTGAAGAACAACGTCAAAAAAAAAAATGTTGTTCCTTAATTTTTTATGGTCAGAACACGTTGCGGCGTCGCTCGTCAGATGGCCAGCGTTTGAGCTGATAGCTCGTCGGATCATGGGGCGCACCAACTACGGAGGCGGTGGGCCAGCGGGCGCCGGCGGGAAGCAGCGCGTCAAGGCGGCTGACCTCAAGCGTCAGCGTCAAGGAGAGCTTCGCGTCGCCCAGCTGCGCGAGCGCGCGGTGCAGCGCAATGGGGTGGCGCGGGAGGAGGTTCAACGACGTGCGGTAGAAAACCGCCGGCGGCATCTTGCGGGCCAGCTCAGGCTCGACTTGGAAAGCCACCGCAGGGATGCACTGTTCCACGACCTGTACAGCCACTTGTGCCCGTTCCTCGACTTTCATCAGCAGATCGAGGGTCTTTTGCAGCGCGCGGCGGGGCTCAGCAGGGGCGCCGCGTGGTGTGCAGGGGTGTCTGTCAGTGTGGCGGCCAACGCGCTGCTGGCAGCCGTGTCGCTATCGTGGCTGCTGTGGATGGCATCCTCGATCGTGCTCGGGGCGGTGCGGTGGTTGCTGCTCTTAACTCTCACCGTGGTTGCATTTATGGGGGCGTTTGTCGCCCTGAGAATCTTCTCTGCGTTCCTGCGCGGCTGCTGGCACTGGCTCCGATTTCGTTCACAACGGCGCCGCCTGCTCGCTAGCACCACGACGTGTTGCGTGTGCCTGGACGAGTTTCACGACGACCCCGCGCATGAACACGGAAATGCCATCTGCACGCTGGTTTGCGGTCATGCTTTTCACCAAGACTGTGTGAGGCCGTGGCTTGCGTCCCACCGGACCTGCCCTTGCTGCAGATTCGACGTGAGCTGCGACTTGGGACGACAATCATGGTCATGACGTGCGTCGAGTCGCGTGGTCCCTGTGAACTGTAAAATATCAAACCTGTTTCGCCACTGTCTATCGCCGTGTGGTCGTGTGGTGCTTTTCAACTGTAAAATGTCAAATCGATTTGATTCCCATTCAAGTCTTTGCTGAAACAATAAAGGGATGGTAACCATTTTCGAAGACTCTGATTTTGCTTATACTTAATTCATATCAAATCAACAGAATAATCCACGCGCAAAGTGCCCCTTTACATCAGAGGAACTTGAAAAGCCCCTTCGAACGACTGACGTGGCAGACAGAGAGCCTTGTTGTCCACGAATGTGAGAACAACACAAAAGGGATTACGCCCAGGGTCCTGCAAGAGAACTCAGCCAGACCTCGCGCGTGCGGGCAAGGCCGCCAAGGCGCATCTGGTCCATATCTATCACCGTCTTCTCCCTGGTAGACACCCGCCCAAGGCACAACGCACGGTCAGTGAAGCACTAGAGACCATGGCATGTTGCAGGAGAAAAACAAGACGCGCGTGCGTGCGCGAAAAACAATCACGTCGGGCGAGGGGGCGCGCACACACACAACCGCACGCACATGCACACCTGTTTTGGACTGCAATCGCAATTCGAGCCTCTGTCTGTCTTTTGCGTCGTATGCGTGCTTCCTTGCGCAGATTCACGATGTCCCCCTGCTCGTGCCCAACGTCAAAAAAAATTGCTCACCCACACTCCAGTCTATCAGTGGGCAGACGATTCCATGTTCTATCTCACATCTTCAGAAACAACCAACAACTTTTATCGGTTTAGGGCTTCAGTTGGTGTTTGATCGTCGCCGCTTTGCGGCGCTAACGCGCAATGAGCGTTGTTGCTTGTTTGAGCGTGTTTTTTTCGGGTCCCCGAGATTCTGAAATTATAAGTTCAGCGTACTTTCTGAAATTATAAGTTCAGCGTACTCACAAACTTGATTCTGAAATTATAAGTTAAGCGTACTCACAAACTTGAACGATTCTGAAATTATAAGTTCAACGTACTCACAAACTTGAACGTTGGAGACCTGTCCGGTGCCATCAGTGAGCCACTGATTCGACAGAGTGACTGATGAATAGCGCAGGTGGTCGGGGTTGTAGGCAAAGGTTGTCTTGATGGGGACCACCTGCGTGCATCACCATGTGTCAAGACAGACCACACACACACCTGCAAGCAGGTATCCAGACAACACCCACGGGTGCGTGGTCACGCTCCCCAATAAGCAGCCGCTACCAAGGTCTGCACTTAGTGAATAATTGAATAACACCACGCGTTTGACAGGGTTCGGACATCAGAGGGAAGGGCGCGCAGGCTGACCGTTTCCGAAGTGGCATAAGGCGGCATGAGCGAGCGGCGAAAGCGGAGGTTGAAATGGTCTTGTGGTACGATCGAGTCAATGCGCGTGCCCTGCTTGCTTTTGGACCAGGGGGTAGGCGTCGGTCCCGGGCCATTGCCTCCCGTGTCCTCTGGCCCAAAGGTCGACGGGCGGCTGCCACTCGCTGAGGACTGGCTTCTATCGATCTGTGAGTCGAGCAGCGCTGTCTGGAGCTCGTGTAGATCAATTTTCTCGTTGGTGTTTTCGTCGACGTGATCGAACATAAAGTCCGTTTGTGATGGCCCCAATCCACGAATGCCCAGCTCTTGAATGACCTGCGCAAATTCGCCCTTGTCGATCGCGCCCGACGAGTCAAGGTCGATCTTTCTAAAGACGTCCAGAAGCGAAAGCCCCTTCACGTCCATCTCGTCCGCAACCTGTCTCAAGTATTTGCGCGCAAGGCCTGCCCCTGGCTTGCGCTTTGGCTTTTTTGACGTCGCGCCAACGCTTTCCTCCCGTTTCTCGGCCTTTTCCAGCACCGCGACTGGCGCTTCGGGCATCCGATAATATTGTCGGCTGAAGTTGCGCGGTGGCGCCGAGGATACGGTGTTGCGCAGGTACAGCTGCTCGCGAGCCTTTGACTTGCCCAAGGGGTCATACTCATCGAACTCGGGCACTTTGAGGCTATTGAGAAACTGCAGCACGTCGATCTTGTTGTCCGGACCGTCAGCACACCCGACGAGGTCAAGCTCCTGCACATAGTTCTCGAACGTGAGCTCAACACTGTCTTTTACGGCGCATCAGCATGCTGACTCGCTGGAGAGCGCATACCTCGTCGGTGAGCTTCAACTGTGGAAGGCTCGCGAGGGCTGCACGCATGCCCCGCGGAGATATATAGCCGTTTCCCGCGTGCTGGCGCAGCACCGGGCCCAGGTTGAGGCAGTGCTTGAGGATTTTTTCGCGCACTTGACGCTGGAGCGGTTTCCCGCGCGAGCCTGGCCGCGTCATCGATCCATGCATGTTTGTGTGAATGTCCCGGATGGCGTGCTCGCCCGCGTGAAAGCGTTGTGATTCGAAGACGTCATCCCGCGGCGGCGCCCGCGCGCTCTCCCAGCTCCCTCTCTCCTCTCGCTCGGCGTCGACCACGCGTCTCTCTCTCTCTCTCTCGAATCCGCCATGCGACGTGCGCGGGCGTTCGTCGGTGCTGCGCGCCCATTCGCCCTCTGCACCGCTCGCGGGCGCGACAGCAGTGCCCGGGCGAGAGCGGTTCGTGAAGCCCACCGCCTGCCGCTGCCGGCGGGACCCGGAGGCCGGCGTCGACGGGAGGGAGTGCGGCGTGCTCCCTCCAGTGCGCGGCCGCGCGGGCGGCGGCTTTAGCTCGACCATGTGCGGTCGCGGACCTACAGTTGGGAGTTGAGACAATCGGCGCAACGGATTTCTGTTTTTTTTTTAAGCTTTTGCACACGTCCTTGCACACCCCCAGGAAATCACTTCCCGTCGGGAGGTACCGCCTGTGTGCGCACATAAACAAAGAAGATGCCGAGCATCGCCGGCTACGAGGATGAGGCGACGTGGAGCGGATTTCCGGGTCTGATCCAGCCGCGAAGCCCCATCGCTCTGAGAAAGGACATCAACATGGGCTACGAGCACAGGTGCGCCCTGTCAACGCGCCGGCTGCCCCCTTGGCTCAGGGAGGCTGGGAGCGCGCGTCCTCACGCGCCCGCGCGTCCTCACGCGCCCGCGCGCCCGCTGCCCTGGGTGGGCAGGTGGACCCCCGAAACGATGCAAGAGGCGCTCTCCGCGACGATGAATGCGCAGCCCAAGGACCTCCTGCAGCTGAACCATGCAGACCGCCGCGTGGCGCCTGCGGGCATTCGACAGCAGCGTGGCGTGTCATCGCTGGACGTTGGCTATCACTCATTTGGCACGGCCAATGGGCAGCTCCTTTCTGAGATGCCTACAGCCAAGGCGGTTCGCAACGCCTACCACTACGAATCGCCGAACGACGACAAAGTGCAGTCCCCAACGAGCACTGTCGTGACGGCCAGCGAGTTGCTGCCCAGGGCCGCACGGGAGGACCGCACGCGTGCAGGGGCCATAGGCGGCGAAAAGAAATGCGCGTACCCGCAGCCGTCGTGGCTGCAAATAGACCCCGCCTACCGTACGAACTGGGTGCGAAGCACGAGCACGAGCACAGTAACAGACAGATGAGAATGCGGAGCTGTGTGCAAAAATATTACTGCATGCGTGCGTGCGTCCTGGCCATCTGACGCAAAGTGCCCTGTGCCCATATCTCAATCGCTCTCTCTCATTCATTTCCTCGTCGCCTGTTCTTGATGTCCACGGCAGAACGTTACCCGCGACCGCTACAACCTGCATGCACAGATGCGTGAACAAGTACAGTTCAATCCGGCGGTGCCACGTGTGTCAGTCCCATTGGTCCCTGCGGAGCTTGAGGCCATGGGGAAGGGAGACGAGGCAACCAAGGATGTGCCACTTTCCGAAATGCCACCGAAAAACAAGGTCTGAAAAAAATACTTGTTTCTGCATCCAATTTTTTTTTTTGGAAATAGTCACGGTTGTGCGCTCCAAATTCATCCTGCGCACGATGTGATGAATCATTTTGGAAATAGTTGTGCGCTCCTAATTCATCCTGCGCATGATGTGATGAATCCTTAAAAAGCCCACACCAGGAGGACAAATATTGTGCCAACTGGTATTCCCAAAGCATAGGCTAATGCGTTGCGTTAGATTCACGGGGCAAATTCAGCTAATGCTACGCGTGAGCGGCGCTTAGCGTCGTGCACGGGAACCTACAACTACGCTGACAAGCTGAAAAGATGAGAGGAAGAGTGACCTTTTTGAAGATTCTCCCTCGGCAGCCCCTGCCCTTGTAAAGTGATGTGACTGTGAACAGACGAATCCTTTATTGGTGCATGGTGGCACACAAGCACTGCTGACAAAGCCGACGGCGTCTCGCCCGTCCTGGAACACGCTCACGTCCGACTTCAAGTATGACTGGGGTAGGACTCATCATTTTTTGCCTTCCTCTATTTTTGATGAGTATTTATTTGATACCATCTTGCAAACGTTGTGTGTTGTGGTTCAGTTTCTATGAGGTTAACCGCCTTCCATCGAACGAGCTTCGCCACGCCCAATTCACGGTATTTTGCACACTACAGGCATTGCCAGGGATCGGTATGACCTTCTTCGTTTCAATGGCATGAAAAGGTCCGTTATTTCTTTCTTTTACGAATGGAGGCCTTTTTTGGTTGAGACCCGAGGCTGAGCTCCTTTTCTGTTTCTCAGTTTTGCATTGATTGCTCTACCTTACGCTCTCCTTCCTCCCACCCTCCCTCTCCCACCACAATCTACCCTTCTGAATGCCTGACTCTCTTGCTTTGGTCAGCCTGGAAATTCCAAGGGCAATGACCGATGCTGTCAAGCCAGCATGGCTGCAGAGTCCAACCGCCGGCGCTGGCCTGTGAGCCACATCTCGCCCCCTTTTTGTGCCATCAGAAAACGTGATTTGAACATTTTGAGGGCATTCAGTTTGTTGCAAAGGCGACATGCCATTGACTGCTTGCGATGGCGTACAGCGTGGTGTAGTAGGTTCATATTCGCTGACCCAGGGAGGCGCGTGAAATTCGCAGGAAAACATCGATGGTGGTGAGCCACAACAATCTCGTGTCGTTCCCTAAGGTTTTTTTGCCCACTTTCTCCATGGCCAGAATGTTCTTCTCCTAGCATCGTCATGCCTTATCCAACCTCCATTGTGTGCATCCTTGGTGTTGTGGCTCATTTCTCCTCCTCGTCCTATGCCAGGTGCTCGCAAGCCTAGCTGATGCTCTTTTCCATTTAACGACGCGCGCTTACGTGTTTCCTGTCTTGGTGCAGCCCTACGGACTCACGCAAATAGGGCCTGGCAAATATGCCGTACACGAGCCCATCGGTTGCTAGTGAGGAGATTGGGACAGCAGACGCTCGCACTAAAAATATCTGGTTGGAGTTGAGGACTCAGTCGATCGCCAGCGAGCGTGAGCAGGGACATGTAAGCAGAAGGGATAGTGGCAAACAGATTTATGTTCACTATGCGTAAAGAAGTTGTTGACTAAGAGACTGGGTTGAAATTCTTGTGCAAGACGTGATATATCCTGCATCTCATCATCCATCTGCGGCGCCGCGACATGAAGTCTTCATGTTCGCGCCTCTTACATCCGAGTCCCATGCTCGTAGCACATGCAGGAGGTGTTGGCTGACACCTTGTGTGGACATGCGGAGCGCCGGCGATATCAAACTTGTGCGCCATTGCTGGGTGCAGTGTTGCCTTTGCCCTTCTTGTTGCCCAGTTTTTTCCTCTCGGCACCCTGCGTCTCATGCTGCACCTCCGGCCTAGGTTCCGGCTCTTCCTGCTGATCATCCCTTCCCCCGCTCGCCGCCACGGTCGCCTTTTCAAGCACCGGCTCCTTCTCCACATTTTCCTCATGAAGCATCTTTTCCTCCTGAAGCATCTCCTCCTCTTGCACTTCCTTGGTCGCTCCAGGTGAGGAGTCGGCAATAGGAGTCTGGACAGGCGTATTGCAGGATGCGACAGAAGGCGGCGAGGCAGAAGAAGCAGCAGCGGGTTGGGCAACGGCAGCCTTATTTGTCTGGCGCGCTGCTAGTTGCGCCTGGATTGTGTCACTCTTGTATGTCAGGGATGCCAACACAAAACAAGGATAAATGTTGCTAGAGAGCGAACGCACGCACACCCGCACACACACCTGGAGGCGCTCGAGCTCAGCCAGGAGTTCATGTTCGCTCTTTTCGGACGGCGTGAGAAGGTCGACGAGGTCTTCATGGCCGCAGAACCTCGACCAGTCCTTGGCTGTTAGACCTGTTGTGCGGCATCGCATAGCATCAGTAGACTCTTCTTGTCCACTCCCGTGTGCGCATTCTGACATCTGAAATGGACCAAACTGACTGCATCGCAAAGCACTTGATTGAATCGAGCAGAATCCGCACACGGAAACCAAATACTTGGCCGTGCGCACTGGGTAGTAAACAACCTCATCATTTTCTGCACGCATCATTACGGTAGCCGCTACAACCAAAACAGTGGGGCGAAAACACGAGATTAAAACACCTGTACTGTCCCTTGCTGACACATCCGCGCCCGCTTCAATGAGGGCAACGACCACGGACTTGTGACCCTTCCCAGCGGCACGATGCAAGGCAGTCCAGCCGTTCTCGTCC
>Ga0315905_10008059_pt1 | contig 10642 bp, 4 predicted proteins | sample LakEriMetagenome_5_FD_203522 | JGI IMG/M metagenome (GOLD analysis project Ga0315905, IMG submission 203522) | Freshwater fungal communities from buoy surface, Lake Erie, Ohio, United States - Buoy 4 MA121 | ecosystem: Environmental > Aquatic > Freshwater > Lake | place: USA: Lake Erie, Ohio... | reverse complement strand
CGGCGGCCGAGGAGGCGGCCCGCGCGGCCCGGGAGCAGCAGCGGCAGCGCGAGCTCAAGGCGGCGGCGGCGGCCGGGCGCGCGGGCGGCGGCAAGGTCGGCCGGGGCGGCGGCAGCGGCCGCGGCGGTGGTGGCAAGGACGGCGAGGACGAGGATGACGACGACGCCGAGGCCTACCGCGGCTCGCACTGGTCGGCCATCAACCGCCGCGACCGCTACCGCCAGCGCCAGCAGCAGCAGCGGGCGGCGGCGGCGGGCGACGGCGGCGGCGCGGGCCACCACGAGGCGGCGGCGGCGGCGGCGGCCGCGGGCCGACACCGCCCCGACCCCCCTGAGCCTCGCCCCTCTGCTCCTGCTGCTGCCGATGACGCCGCCGTCGTCGGCCCCCCCGCCGCCAACGCCGTCGACCACGACGGCGACGGCGATCCCAACGGCGGCCAAGGCCAAGGCCAAGGCGAAGGCGGCGAAGGCGAAGGCGGCGACGGCGACGGCGAAGGCGACAACGATTACGACGACGACAACCCGCTCCCCGGCCTAATCGACCCCGTCACGCTCGAGCCCGTCGCCGTGCCGGCCATCTCGCCGCACGGCCACGTCATGGGCCTGGCCACGTGGCGCGCCGTGCTGCTGCACGAGGAGCCGCGGTGCCGGTGCCCGTTCACGCGCCTGCCGCTGCGTCCCGAGCAGCTGGTCGTGCTGACCAAGCGCAACGTGCACCGGTACGCGGACCGCATCGTGCGGACTTGAGAGCAGAGTGGGGGGGGGGAGGGGCGAGCGGCCGGGGGAAAGACGACGACGACGACAAGGCGACGTTTTTTTTTTTCCGGTGCTCCTCACAGACGGGGGCGTATCGCACACACGCGCACGCGCATGCAAAAAACCACAGAGCGTGATCATGCGGAGACGGCGCGCGGCGGTCTCTCTACAAGGTCGGACAGACATGAAGAAAAAAATTCAAACGAGCCGGCGCCCGGTGGTGCGTGCGGGGGGGGGAGCCCTCGCCGCTTCTTTCTCTTTTAGGCCTTGACGACCTCGGACGTGGCGGGGGCCTTCTTGGCGGGCGCCTCGGCGGCCTTCTTCGCCGGCGCCTCGGCGGCGACCGGGGCCGGGGCGGTGATGGTGGCGGGGGCAACGGCCGCCGGCTTGGCCAGCTCGGGCGCCCCCTTCTTCTTCTCCTCCACCGCGGGCGCCTGCTCGGCCTTGGCGTCCCGCTCGGGCGCCTCGACGGGCGCGGGCGCGGCAGGCGCGGCGGCGGCCTCCGGCTTCTGCTGCTTCTCCCGCTTCTCCTGCTCGACGGCGGTCGCGGCGGCCAGCGCGTTTTCGACCTCCCTCACCTCGGCCTTCGCTGCCGCCACCTGCGCCGCCTCGGCCTCCTGCGCCGCCGCCGCCGCCTCGGGCGCGTACCCGTCGAAGAACGTCGTGACCCCCGCCTGCACGCGCTTGCCCATGGCCTCGTTGAACGCGCGCATCGCCTCGTCGAGCGCCTTGCCGGCGTCCTTCACCTGGCCGTCGAGCGCCGACATCTGCGCGCGCGTGATGCTGGAGGCCCGGCGCGGGGGGGGCGCCTGGGGCGGCTGCTGCTGGTACATGGGCCCGTCCTCCTCCTCCTGGCTCGCGCCCTGCTGCGGCTGCTGCGGCTGCTGCGGGGGGAAGAGCAGCGGGGGGAAGCCGCCGCCGATCACGGGCCCCGGGCCGAAGGGACCGAACAAGAGGCCGCCGAGCGGGCCGGCGACGGCGCCGGCGCGCGGGAAGGGGGTGTCGGTGGTCGTCACCGCCGCCGGGCCAAACGGCCCGACCTGAACGGTCACGATGCCGCCGCCGCGCCGGGGCGGCGGCGCGCTCAGCAGGGCGCTCAGGTCGTCGTCGGCAGAGGCGGGGCGCTGCTGCTGCTGCTGCTGCTGCTGTTGGGCCGGGGCGTCGTCGTCGCCCTCGTCGTCGTCGTCGTCAGCGGCCGCCGACGAGGACGCGCCCCGCCCGTCGACCGCCGGCTCCTCGCCGCGCCAGAAGGGGCTGCCAAAGGGCCCCTCGGGGCCAAAGATGGCCTCGGCGCCCTGCGCCGCGCTCTCGAAGAGGGCCTCCTGCAGCGCGCCCAGCGCGTCGGCCATGCGCGCGCGCGCCTCGCCGAGCGACGAGGCGGCGGCGCGGGCGTTGAGGTCGAACGCTTGCGCGGCGCTCTGCTCCGAGGGGGTGAGCGGGACGTTGCGGGCGCCGCCGTGGACGGTGCCGATGGGGACGTTGTTGTAGTAGTAGTTGTTGCTGCTGCTGCTGCTGTCGAGGGTGGGGGTGGCGAGGGGGGCGGCGACGACAGTGGCCAGGGGGCCGGCGGCCGTGGCGACGGGGATGGGGGCAGCGGCCACGGCGAGGGGGGCGCCGACGGGGATGGGCGCGGCGGCCTCGGTGACGGGGGCGGCGTTGACGGCGGCGGCAGCGGCGCGCGCGCCCGAGCTGCCGCTCTTGCTGCTGAGCCGGGACGTGATCTGGTTGGCCCGGCGCTGCTGCTTGGCCTTCTTGGGGGCCGGCGGCGCGTCTTGCTGCTGCTGCTGCTGCTGCTCCTTCTTCTTGTCGTCGTCGACGGCGGCGGCGGCGTGGTGCGCCGCCGACGACGCCGACGACGCCTCGTGCGGCTGCTGCTTCTCCTCCTTCGTCTTAAGGGGAGCAGAATGCGCCGCCGACGCGTCCTGGATGGCGTTGTGCACGACCGCGGCGATCTCGTCGGGCGAGGGGAGGCCGACGACGGCGGCGTTGCGCGCGACCGCGGCGGGCGTGGTCGCGGGCGGCGCCTGGCGCAGCGAGCGCGCGGCCAGGGCCTGGCCGGGCGCGAGCGCGAGGGCGGCGACGGCTGCGGGTTGGTTGTTTGTGTTTGTTTTTGTGCGTGTGTGTGTTGGGAGGTGTGGTGGTGGTGGGGGGGGGCGGGGGCGGGGAGGGGGTTGAAGGGGACATGGGTGGCGGCGAGTGAGCGTGAGCAGGAAAAAAACGGCCGGAGGGGCTGGACGGACGGGGGGGACACCGTCGCGCCGCGCCGCCCCGCCCACCAACCCCAGCTTCCGCGGCGGAGGACGTCGCGCGAAAATAGCGTCGCGAGCAAAGAAACGCACCCGCGACGCACGCGGCCGCCAGGAGGGTGCGGCGGGTGCGTGCCATGTTTGACTACTACCGCTTGGGCTCGCGGCTGGCGAGTACGGGGGGGCGGGTTGTTTGCGTGCGCGTTGGCGCGCGAGAAGAACGGGAAACGGACGGGGGGGGGCGACGGAAGAGCCTGTCGACCTGCTTATCCGAGAGCCAGAACGTCTCGGTCGACGTCGTAAAGTGGCCCTGAACGAGCGCGACGGGTGCGCGTATGGCTGGTGTTGCTGTATGCGTGATTGTTCTCACGATCCCTTTGCTTTCTCAAGTGTGAAATGCGGGGGCGCGCGGAAGGCACTCTTTTTATTTTTATAAGGCGCGCCGCTTGCTTCCGCCGCGGGCGCCGCAGCAGGCCACGGCCGGGGCTGGCGGTAAGAAAGCGCTACTTGGTGTCCGCTTACATCATCACTTGGCGAGGCGGGGCGGGACTACACTACGAGCACACACGTATTTGCTCCTCAAGCCACCATCGCCAGCGCGAGCGCCAGGCCGCCCGCCGCCGCCGCCACGAGCGACGACGCGGCACGGCCGGCCGCGGACGACGACGACGACGCGGCCACGACCCCGGGCGCCAGCGACGTGGTGGGCACGGCGCGCCCCTGCTGCAGCTGCTGCTGCTGGCGGGCCGCGTCGGCGCTCCCACCCAGGGCCGGGGGCAGCTGGATCGCGCCGCCCGTGAGGTTGCCGATGACGCCGCTGAGGCCCTCGGCCGCGCGCTGCATGTTTGCGGCGATGTCCGCGGCGACCGCCGGGGCCGGGGCGGCGGCGGCGTCGGGCGCCCCGTCCTCCTCCTCCTCCTCCGCGATGGGGCCCCCGGCCTTGGCCGACGCCGACGTCGACGAAGCGCGAGCCGACGTGGCGGGTGACACCTCCTGGTCCGCCTGCTCCTGCTGCGTGTCGGCGCGGCCGTCGTCCGCGCGCGCGTCGACCGACGTGCGGTCGCCCGTCGCCGACGCGCGGGCGACCGAGTTGCCGTCGCGCGCTGTCATCGTCTGCGTCTGCGTCTGCTGGCCGTCTGGGGCGTCAGAAAACAGGTCGTCGCGCGCGTTCTGCTGCTGCTGCTGCTGCCGCTGCTGCTGCTGCTGCTGGGGCATGCCCGCGGCCGCGACGGCGCGCTGGATCGCGCCGGCCAGCGAGTCTTGCTGCTGTCCGTCGGGGCCGTTGCCGTCGGGGCCGTTGCCGCCCAGGCCGAGGCCGCCAAGCAGGCCGCCGATCGCCTGCTGGAGCTGCTGCGCCTGGTCCGGTGTCTGCTGCTGCTGCTGCTGCATCAGGGCGCGCGCGGCGTGGGCGTTGGGGAGCGAGCCGGCCGCGAGGACGGCCGCGGCTGCGGTTGTGTTGGTCGTTTGTGGTTTTTTTGGGGGGAGGGGGCGGCGAAGGAGTGAGAATGAAGGCGCAGGCAGGCGGCAAGAGGGGGAGGCGGAGGCGCGCCGCCGCCGCCGCCGCTGTTCGCGGGCGTCCGCTGCGCCCTAGAAACAAAAAATGCCCGGCCGCGCGCGATGCTCACCAGATGCGACCACGACGGCCACCTTGGGCCACGTCGAGCGGGTGCGGGTGCGGGTGCGGCGCGCCATTGGATTGTCGAAGGTGTTGGTTGAAGTGTTTGTGGGGGGCGGCTTCTGGCTCTGCGTGCGCGCGAGAGCGTGCGGTGCCTGTGCGACGGCGTGTGTTCGTGGCGCGTGTGTATGTTTACTTAGGTTTGGTGGCGTTCACGAGAGAGCGAATTGGACGGCGTGATTGCGATTTGTGTGTTGTGTGGCGGGCGTTCGGGAAGCGAGGAACGCGTTTTTTGTGTGATCGGGGCGGCTGCCGGCAGCTGCCGCGCTCTCCTTCCTCGGCGGCGCTCATATCACTCAAAACACGATCTGACAGACGCGGCGCCGGCGCGGCGGACGGGGTCCGTATGCGTCCCGAACGGTGTTACACGGGCTCGTCCAGCCACCGCTCCATCCGCTGCAGGGCCGGCGACGCTCGGACCGCCCGACGCGCCCGCCGCTGCTCCTTGTGCCGCTCCACCGCCGCCAGGCGCCGCGCGCGCTCGGCGTAGGCGCGCCGGAAGCGCGCGGCGACCGAGTCGTCGTCCTTGTCCTCCGGATGACGGTCGCCGCCGCCTTTGCCTTCGCCGGCGCCGTCGGCAGCGACCGCGGCGGCGGTGGCGCCGTTGCCGCCGCCGTCCTTGTCGCGGGGAGCGACTGCGTCCCCCGCGTCGTCGTCGTCGCCGTCGCCGTCGTCGCCGTCGTCGCCGCCGTCGGGGGTCGGGGGAAGCAGCAGCAGCGCCCTGCCACGCGCCGACTCGCGCCGCGCGCGCTCCTCGGCCCGCCGCACGGCCAGCAAGGCCGAGGGGTCGTCCCACCCGGGCGCGAGCAATGCGAGCCACGGGTCGTCGATCGACGACGCGCCCGATGCGCCCTTCCTGTCGAGCGCGATGCGCGGGCAGCGCGCGGACATGGCCTCGGCGGCCGCGTCCGGCAGGTCTTGCCAGCGCAGCAGGCGCAGGGTTGGGGCGAACGTGGCCGCCGCCGCCCCTGCTGCCCGTTCGCGTTGCTGCTCCCGACTCTGATCGGAAAGGGCCTCCTCCCACGAGTCGACGACGGCCTGGTCTTTTCGCCGCGTCCCTCCGTCCCCCCCCTCCTCCTCCTCCTCCTCCTGCTCCTCGCCCTCCTCCTCCTCCTCGGCGCCCGCTCGCCGCCTCCCCACCACGCCGCCGCCGCCGGGCAAGAGCGTGCCCGCGCCCGGCCCGAACCCCCTGGGCAGCGCGGCCGCGAGCACGGCGCGCGCCACGGCCGCGGCCACGGCCGGGCGCGTCGGCCGCGCCGCGTCGGCGCGCCGGAGCGTCAGCACCTCGAGCGCTGGACAGTGCGCGGCGAGGCTCCGCACGACCGCGGCCGCCTCGGACGGGAGCAGGACGGTCGTGGTGGTGGTGGTGGTGGTGGTGGTGCCCGTTGCTGCCGCCGCCGCCGTCGTCGTCGTCGCTGGTGGTGCCTCGGAGGGCAGCACCCACTCAACCGCCCGCACACCCCTCAGCAGCCCCGCCTTGGCGGCGTCCACCACCGCCCGCGCGGGCGGCTGGCAGCTCGAGTCGATCCGCAGCACCGGCCAGCTCTGGTCGCTGAGCGCGACAAAGAGGGCCGATGCCAGCTCGCCGCGGCGGCGCGCGGCGGCCGCGAGCGCGAGGCGGTCGTCGGACGAGGGCAGGGCGCGGCGCAGGATGTCCGGGTGGTCGCCCTCGTGGGCGGCGGCGTCGGCGAGCAGGTGCGTGTGCTGCGCGAGCGCGGTCAGGCAGAGGGCCTGGAGCGCGGGGAAGCGCGACGAGGAGGAGGAGCGCGGGGCGGGGGCGTCGAGAGGGCGCGGCGCGGGAGGCTGCGGCGGCTGCGGCTTTGGGGGGGGCGGCGGCGGTGGTGCCAGCTTGGGGGTCAGGTCGACGTATTCGTTGCCCCAGGCGTCGTCCGCGACCGGCAGCCGCCTCTGATGGGTGGGAGGTGCCGCGAACGAGACGCGGCGGGCCATGCTTGTCGCGGAGGTTGTTGCGGAGGGAGAGGCTCCGCCCGTCTCGACTGCTCTCGCTACGTGTAGGTCATGGTGCTGGTGCTGTCATATGATGGAAGAGCGCACGCAGTGTGTGCAGCACGCGCGCGCGCGCAGAGTGTTGTGAGCGCTTTCGGGTCGCGGAGGAGACGGCGCGCCGGCTTTTGGCGTCTTTGCGCGCGCGCGCGCGAGCCGGGCACGCGCGCTTGCGCTGAGAACTTTTGCGACCTCGCGCGCGAGCGCAACGGTTGCGCCGCAACCTCACACAAGTGCAACGCACACACAACCTCGATGACGTCCTCGGGGCCCCCCGAAGAATACGAAGACGGCCCGCCTCGCACGAGCGAGGGGGCGCGCGTCGCAGGACCCGACGACGCGCCCTTTTCCCCTCGTGCTCGAACTGACGAAACGACGCGCGATCAGCCACCCGCCCAGCAGCAGCAGCGCGAGATCGTCGACCTCACCATGATGAGCCTGCCCTCTGACGATGACGGCGCCGACAAGGGCGGCGACGACGACGCCGCGGCTGCGGGCAACAGCGAGCCGACCGACGTGGTCGGGGGGGGCGGAAGCGCGATCGCCCAAGCCGGCGACGCCGCTGGCGCCGCCAGCCCCGACGCGGCCGCCGCCGACAGCCTCGCTGCTGCTGCCTGCGATGGGGACGCGCCGGGCGCGCAGCCGCAGTCACAGGAGCAGCATGATCAGCAGCAGAAGCAGCAGGCCGACGCGGACCGCGTCGGCGGCGGCACGAGCGCCCAAGCCGGCGACCCCGACCCCGACGCCGATGCCGCCGGCCCCGACGTCGCCGACGCCGCCGAGCCCGCGGCCGCCGCCGTCGCTCCTGCTGCCAGCGGTGGGGACGCGCCCGACGCGCAGCCCCAGCCGCAGGAGGAGCAGGAGCAGGAGCAGGCCGAGGCGGTCGGCGGCGCGAGCGCTCAGGCCGCCGCCGCCGCCGCCGCCAACTCGCCGCCGCCGCGCCCGGCCGCCGCGAGCAGCAGGCGCACGACGCGCAGCGCCGCCAACACTGGCGGCGCGGTCGCCGCCGCTGTGGCTGCTGCTGCTGCTGCCGACAGCCGCGGCGGGGACGAGCCGGGCGACCAGCCGCAGCAGCAGGAGCACCCGCAATCGCCGCCGCCGCCGCCGCCGCCGCCGCCGCCGCCGCCTCTGCCGCGGGCCGCGCCCCCACCCCCACCTCCTGCCGCCGCTGCCGACGGCGCCGCGACGACGGCGCAGCCCCTCGCCCAGCGCCTGGCCGCCGTGCACCGGGGCCTCGCGCTCGCGATGCGGCGCCGGCAGCGCCAGCAGCTCTTGGCCACCGCCGCCGCCGCCCCCCCCAACGACGACGCCATGTCGTGCCCGGTCGTCCGCGGCCTGATGGCGGAGCTGGACCGCCTCGTGTCCGAGGCCCAGGGCCTGCCGCCGCCGCCGCCGCCGCCGCCGCCGCCGCCGCCGCCGCCCAGAGAGGAGCTCGCCGCGCGCGCCGAGCGTGCCGACGCGCGCGCCGGGGCCGCCGCCGCCGCCGCCGCCGCCGAGCGCGCGACGCAGGCCGTGCGGCTGGCGACGGCCAAGGCGGCCGAGGCTGAGGAGGCGCGCGCGCGCGCGGCGCGTGCACAGGCGTCGGCCTCGGAGCTCCTGGCCGAGGCGTCGCGCCTGGCGGCCGAGGCGCGGGCCGAGGCGCTGGCGGCGCTGGGCGGCGGCGGCGGCGGCCGGGCGGCGGCGGCTGCCGGCGGCGGCGACCCCGCCGCGGCCCTCGAACCCTTCCGCCCGCGGCCCTCGCGCAAGCGCCGCATGGAGGGCGGGCCGGCCGTGGCGGAGCTGCTCGGCGACGACGCCGACGACGACGATGACGACGTCGAGGGGCAGGCGGAGCGCGCCGACGACGCCGACGATGGCCGCGCAGACCAGGAGGGCGGCCGCCGCCACGGCGCCGGCAACCCCACCGACAAGCGGCCCATGCTGCTGCAGCAGAGCGCGCCGCCGCAGGCTGCCGATGCTTTTGGCGGGCCAAGGGGCCGCCGCGGCAGCTGTGTCCCGCGCCCGCTGCTCGAGCTGGACGAGGACGAGCTCTCGGCCGTGATCGAGCGCCGCCGCGCGCTCGTCGCCGCGGCCGTCGAGGAGCAGATCGCGGCGGAAACGGACGCGATTGCTGCCGCCGCCGCCTCTTCGGCGCCGCCGGACCCCCTGCCGCCGCAGCGGCATCAGCCGCTCTTCCACCTCCGGCGGCCCACCGCCAACGCGCCCCGCTCGTCGCTGTTCAACCTCGTCGTCTTCGGCCGCGCGCGGCGCGGGTGGCTCGGCCAGACGGCCGGCGTGACGGCGGGGCTGTGGCCCACCGATCCCGAGGCCGCCCGGGCCGTCGCGTCACTGCTGGAGCGGCGGAGGGACCCGCGCGCGCGCTCCAACGACGCGCTGCTCGCGCTGTTTGCGCGGATCGAGGCGACGGGCCTCTACGGCGTGCCGCCGGGCAGCGACGAGGCGCGGCGCGTGCGGCTGCCCGAGGGCGCGACGCGCGCGGTCGCCGAGGCTCTGCGGCCGCTCCCGCAGCTGGTGGACGGGTACTGGGGGGAGGAGATGGGGGAGAGGGATGCGGGGGGGACGCCGGCGCCGGCGGCCGGGGCGGGGCGGGCGAGGGAGGAGGAGGGCGAGGACGACCACGAGGACGACGAGGAGACGGGGGCGGCGCGTCCTCGGCCGCCGCCGGCGGTCGACGCCCTTGGCGGCGGCGGCGGCGGCGGCGGCGGCTTGGCGCGGCGCGTGCCGGCCATCTTTCGCCCCTCTCCGCCGCCGCCTCCGCCGCCCGCTCGGCAGCGTCCGCCGCCGCCGCCGCCGCCGCAGCAGCAGCAGCAGCAGCAGCAAAAGAAGAAGCGGCGGCCGACTAAGCCGCAAAAGCCGGCGGCGCAGCCGTCCCTGCCGACGACGGCGCGCCCCGCGCCCGCCCGCTCGGGCCTCTTTGCGCGCGTCGACCTGCGCCGCCGCCACGTCCTCGCGCTCAAGGGCCGCGGCATGGCGAGTGCGTTCACGGGGGTCTTTCCGGCCCCCAAGACCGCGACGGTCGGCCCGTCCCGCGCGTGGATCGGGCAGGTGGCGGACCGGCGGGCGGGCCCGCCGTCGTCGGGCGGCGGCCCTGCGGTCGGCTGTCAGCGCCTCCTCTACAAGGCGTTCCCGAGCGAGGCCGAGGCGGCGCGCGCCGTTGACGACGTGATCGAGCGCCAGTTCGGCCCGCGCGGCAACCGGCCCAACGCCGAGCTCCTCGACGCCCTGGCGCGGCTGCGCGCGTCCGGGTACTACGCCGCCGGGGGCGGCGGAGGCGGCGGCGGCGGCGGCCAGAGGCGACACCTGCCCGCGGGCGTGTCCAAGCTGGTCGCCGAGGCGGTGCGGCCGTGCGAGTGATTTGCTCCAGGGCCGTGGGGGGGGATCGGGGCGGATGGGGCTGACGCAGAGCGGGGGTGCGGGTGGGGGGGGGGGGGGAAGCAGGAGAGGCCAAAGGCGGGCGGGAGGCGCGGCGGCGGCGGCGGCGGCGGGCGTCGTTTCGACGCCGCCGGCTCGCGTCCCGCGCTTCGTTATCCTGCGTCCGCTCTCCCTCGCGCATGATCGCGCAGACGTTACGCGACACGGATCGCTAGCTAAACACATACAACTCTTACGCTGCTTCTGCAAGGTCGATCACTCCAACCGCGGCCCCACGTACGCACACACCAGTGCGCGCGCGCGCAAAGCGAGCTGTCGCCGGCGCCCTCGAACGAGCCCCCCTTGTGTGTGTGTGTGTGTGTGTGGGTTCCAAATCATGCCGCCGCAGACGCTGAGCGCGCGCGTGGCGCACGTCCACCGCAGCCTGCTGGTGGCGATGCAGGCCCCCGTGTCGTCGTCGTCCCCCGTCGTGCGCGCGCTGCTGGCTGAGCTCGGGCGCATCGTCCAGGCGCTCGAAGAGGGGGGAGGCAGCGGCCGCGAGGCCGCCGCCGCCGCCGCCGCCGCCGCCGCCGCCGCCGCCGCCGCCGCCG
>Ga0315905_10008057_pt1 | contig 10645 bp, 10 predicted proteins | sample LakEriMetagenome_5_FD_203522 | JGI IMG/M metagenome (GOLD analysis project Ga0315905, IMG submission 203522) | Freshwater fungal communities from buoy surface, Lake Erie, Ohio, United States - Buoy 4 MA121 | ecosystem: Environmental > Aquatic > Freshwater > Lake | place: USA: Lake Erie, Ohio... | reverse complement strand
GCGCCGGTGGCGAGTGGCACGACCGCGCCGCCGAAGATGGCGACATTGATGATGCCCGACCCGTCCGCCGCGCGCTTGCCAAGGCCTTCGCAAGCGAGTGTGAAGATCGTCGGGAACATGATCGAGTTCATCAGGCCGATTGCAAGCAGGCTGTAAGCCGAGACGAGGCCCGAGGTATGGGTCGAAATCGCGAGCAAGGTGATGGCCCCTGCAGCGCATCCGGCCAGCGTCTTGGCTGGGCTCACCACGCGCAGCAGCGCCGAACCGATGAAACGGCCGACCAGCGCGCCGAACCAGTACTTCCAGATCTCACCGCCCGCCGCCTCGTGATCGAGGCCCATGACGGTAGGGAGCGCGAGGTAGTTGACGATGATCGAGCCGATCGAGACTTCCGCACCGACATAGAGAAAGATGCACAGCGCACCAAAGCCGAAGCGCGGCCGCGAAAGAAGCGCGAAGCTCGCGCCGATAGAGCTGACCTCGTGCTTTTCGCCCCTGAGCCGATTGCGGTTGGCCCAGACCACCGCGGCGACGAGTGCGAGGCTAACCGCGAGGCCGATGTAGGTGTTGACCACAAGGCGGCTCTCGGTGACGCGGTAGGCATCGAGCGCGGGGCCGACGAGTTGGTCGACCTTCACATCCTTTATGTTGCCAAGGATCAAGCTCGCGCCGATCAGCGGGAAGAGCACCGTGCCGAGCGAGTTGAACGCCTGCGCAAAGGTCAGGCGGCTGCTGGCGGTCTTCGCCGGCCCGAGCAGCGAGATCAGCGGATTGGAGACGACCTGCACGAGAACGACGCCGCTGGCGAGAATGAACAGCGCAAAGAGGAAGAGCACGTAGAGTGCGCTCTGCGAGGCGGGGATGAAGAGCAGGCAACCCGCCGTCATGGTGAGCAGGCCAACCGCCGCGCCGCGCATGTAGCCGATGCGCTTGACCAGCAGCGCGCCCGGAACACCGATCACGGCATAGGCGGTGAAGAAGCAGAACTGCACCAGCATGGCCTGGGTGTAGTTGAGCGTGAAGAGGTCCTTCAGCTTCGGGATGATCACATCGTTGAGCGAGGTGATGCCACCGAAGAGGAAGAAAAGCGCCATGACGAATAGGCGCAGTTCGGGCGCATCGATGTTGCCGCCACCGGTTGCGGAAGCGGTATCCTGGGAAGCTGTCGGTGCCATGGCCATGGGTCTAACTCTCTTCCAGGCCGATCATCCCCGGCCTTGGCCTGCCGCTTGTGCCAACTGGCGCAGGAAAGTCCACCAGCATATGCGGCGCATACGTATCGCCGTGGCGGACAGAGTATCGGAAAGATCACGTAATTTCCGACACTGCAAACGGAAAGCCCCGCCTCGCGAGGGTCGAGGCGGGGCTAAACAGCGAACGCTATCAAGTGCGTCGCGCTGACAGCGACGTCTTACTTGGCCGCTTGCTTGAGGTAAGCGATGACGTCCGCGCGATCCTGCGCATTGCTCAGCCCCGGGAAGGCCATGCGCGTGCCGGGGACGTACTTCATCGGACCGGCGAGGAAGGCATCAAGCGTATCGACATTCCAGGTGACACCCTTGCCCTTCAAGCCGGCCGAATAGCCGAAATTGGCGACGGAGCCAGCCTTGCGCCCGATGATCCCCTTGAGGCTGGGCCCCATGCGGACCGCTCCGGTGTTGAGATCGTGGCAGGCGACACAGCGCGCGAAGACCGTCTTGCCGCGGGCGGCATCGCCCGCCGGGCCGGCGGCCTGCGCCGCACCAGCTGCCGTGACAGCAACGAGCGTCGCTGCACCGAGCATGGACAAACCAAGACGTGACTTCGAAAACTGCATGAGAAACTCCCCTGTTTGACGAGTGTGCTTTTGGATCGGCCGGCCTGTATCCAAGCTTAATGCGCTGTTCGACCGCGCGAAAGGTTCATGCCCGGTTGGGTGCCGCAAGATAGACCTTGATGATAAGGCGATAGAGCTCGTCGCGCTCCGCCGAGGTCAGCGGGCTGAGTATCCCGGCTTCGTCGGTAAAGATGATCTCGCGCGCAGCCGTCAGCGTCGCAGCGCCCGTCTCGGTGATCCACAATCCCCCTGCGCGCCGATCGAGCTTCGAAGGTTCGGAGATGAGATGGCCATTGAGCGTGAGCTGGCGCACGAACTGGTGCACGGTTGGCCGCTCGATCTTGAAGAAACGCGAGAGATCGGACTGCTTGACCCCGGGATTGGCGTTGACCAGCCAGAGGATCGCGACCTGCTTGGGCGTGACCTTGAACGCTTCGAGCTGCCGTTCGAGCCGCGACAGCAGCAACGAATTGAGCGTGCCGACATGGATGCCGAGGACCTGGTCCAGCCCGTCGAGATCGAGCCCGGGCGTAACGGCCTGTCTGGTCAGGGTCTCAGTCAACACGTGGTGGCCTTTCTGCGCTGCGCCTGCGGGCGCGGGCGCTTTCTTAGGCGGCACGCCTGCCGGACGCAAATCTTTGTCGCAGTGCAGCGTGAAACGGATGCGATAAGTGCGCGTAAGCTCTCGCAGCATGGCCAAGGCAGGGCTTGGCGCTCTCTGTTCCCGCGCAGGCAGGGATCCGGAGCGGCCTTGCGCCGTGTTCGCGTCCTGCCCTTCCGCTCATCTCTGCCGATCAGTGGCGGATCAGGTAATCGAAGGATGACAGCGCGGCCTTGGAGCCTTCGCCCATTGCGATCACGATCTGCTTGTAGGGCACCGTAGTGACATCACCTGCGGCGAAAACGCCGGGCAGGCTGGTGGCCAGATGGCTGTCGATCTCGATCTCGCCGCGGTTCGTCATGGCAAGCGCGCCGTTCAGCCATTCCGTGTTGGGGACAAGGCCGATCTGGACGAAGATGCCCTCGAGTGGGAGGGTGTGGACTTCGTCGGTCGTGCGGTCGCGGTAGACAAGGCCCGTGACCTTCTCGCCATCGCCGGTCACTTCGGTGGTCAGCGCCGAGGTGATCACGGTGACATTGGGCAGGCTCTTGAGCTTGGTCTGAAGCACCGCATCGGCGCGCAGTTCGCCGTCGAACTCGATCAGGGTAACGTGCGCGACAATCCCGGCCAAGTCGATCGCGGCCTCGACGCCAGAGTTGCCGCCGCCAATCACCGCAGTGCGCTTGCCCTTGTAGAGCGGACCATCGCAGTGCGGGCAATAGGCGACGCCCTTGTTGCGATATTCCTCCTCGCCCGGCACGCCGATCTGCCGCCAGCGTGCGCCAGTGGAGAGGATGACCGTCTTGGCGCGCAATGCTGCGCCGCTTTCGAGCTCGACAGTGGTGAGTCCGTCATCGTCGGCAGGCTTCAGCCCGACCGCCTTCTGCAGGTTCATCACGTCGACATCGTAATCCTTCACGTGTTGTTCCAATTGCGCGACGAGGCGCGGGCCTTCGGTGTGCTGGACCGAGATGAAGTTCTCGATGCCCATGGTATCGAGCACCTGCCCGCCGAAGCGTTCGGTGACGATACCGGTGCGGATGCCCTTGCGCGCGGCATAGATCGCCGCCGCCGCGCCGGCCGGGCCGCCGCCGACGATCAGGACGTCGAACGGATCCTTGGCCGCGATCTTCTCCGCCGCGCGGGCCACGGCGCCGGTATCGAGCTTGGCGGCGATCTGGGCGAGGTCCATGCGCCCCTGACCGAACAGCTCCCCGTTCAGGAAAACCTGCGGAACAGCCATGATCTTGCGCCGCTCGACTTCTTCCTGGAACAGCGCGCCATCAATAGCGACGTGGGTGACGGCGGGGTTGAGCGCGGCCATGATGTTGAGAGCCTGCACCACATCCGGGCAGTTCTGGCAGCTGAGCGAGAAGAACGTCTCGAAATGCAGCGGACCTTCAAGGCCGCGCACGGATTCAAGCAGATCGGCCTCTTCCTTGGGCGGGTGGCCGCCGACATGGAGCAGCGCGAGGATCAGGGAGGTGAACTCGTGGCCCAGCGGGAGCCCCGCGAATGCAACGCGCGAGGCTTCGCCAACCGCGCCGATGGCGAAGCTGGGGCGGCGATCATCGCTGCCGTCGAAGCGCGCGGTGACCTTGTCGGAAAGAACCGCGATTTCCTCGACGAGGCTGCGCATGTCCTTGCTCTTCGCGTCGGTACCGAGCGTGGCGACGAGCTCGATCGGTCGGCGCAAGTTGCCGAGGTAGCTCTTGAGCTGTGCGGTCGTGGCAGTGTCGAGCAGCGACATGGGCGCAGGTTCCTTGAAGGTCAGCGGGCAAATGCGATCATTCGCGCAGGTGCATTCACCTGCGTGAGGGTTGGCCAGGGGAATGGAAAGCGGGACCGGGCGGCGGCGGAAGGGGAGGGAAAGGCCGCCGCCCGGCGGTTTGCGAGAGGCCGTGCGGGGGAAGTGCAGGCGCTCTCGCGAAGAAGAATCAGATCAGATCTTGCCGACGAGGTCGATCGAGGGCGCGAGGGTCTCGCCACCTTCTTCCCACTTGGCCGGGCAGACCTGGCCGGGGTGCTCGCGCCAGTACTTGGCCGCCTTGATCTTGCGGACGAGTTCGGCAGCGTTGCGGCCCACGCCCTCGGGGGTGATTTCGATCAGCTGGATCACGCCGTCGGGATCAACGACAAAGGTACCGCGATCGGCAAGGCCGACGCCGGGGCGCAGGTTGTCGAAGGCGTTCGTCAGCGTGTGGTTCTGGTCACCCACGAGGTAGTAGGTGATCTTGCCGATCGCCGGCGAGCTGTCCGCCCAGGCCTTGTGGCTGAAATGCGTGTCGGTCGAGACGCCGAACACTTCGACGCCCATGCCCTGCAGTTCGGCATAGTTGTCCTGAAGGTCTTCGAGCTCGGTCGGGCAGACGAAGGTGAAATCGGCCGGGTAGAAGAAGAACACCGCCCACTTGCCGGCGATATCGGCCTCGGTGATGTCGACGAACTTGCCTTCCTTGTAGGCCGTGTTGGCGAAGGGCTTGATCGGGGTGCTCAGCAGAGACATGCGGTCGCTTCCTTGTGATTGCGGACCGGGATGGTCCGCCTGAATGGGGGAGCCGTGATGGCAAATGGGCACTTAGCGCGAGTCGGCGCGAGGCGCTAATGATCAATCCTGAGCAGATTGATTGACTGGATCGATCAATGGTGTCCCAGCCGACTTGCGGCCAAGATGGCTACCGTCCCGGCCCATATCAATAGACAATGCCAACGATGGTCGGCTTCATGCGGCGCACTAGGCGACTATGGCATGAGCGTCCCGAACAGGCTTGGCGGAAGGTGTGCGCGAAGCAATGAAGGACGTCGCGGCTGGGGAGCTATCCCGGCAGCGAGGTTGGCTGGCTGATCGATGGGGCCTCCAGCATGTCGGTTACCCGCTCGACGAGGCTGGCCCCTTTGCGCCGGTCTGACGAAGGGGGGCGCAAATGCGATGCAAAAGCCTGCTGCAAGGCACGCGGCATCGGCTATGATGCCGCAGGACCAACCATCAGCCCGAGCGAGGACCTGCAATGGCAACGAACAACCCCTGGCGGCACATGCGCGAGAGCGGCGTCGCCGACGACATCGATTTCGAGATCAAGGGACAGGAGCTGCAATTCGTCGAGATCGAGCTCGATCCGGGCGAAAGCGCGGTGGCCGAGGCGGGCGCCTTCGTTTGGAAGGACGGCTCCATCGAAATGACCACGGTGTTCGGTGATGGCAGCGCCGATCAGGGCGGCGGCTTCATGGGCAAGCTGCTGGGCGCGGGCAAGCGGTTGATCACCGGCGAAAGCCTGTTCACCACCGTGTTCACCCACACCGGGCACGGCAAGGCGCGCGTCGCCTTCGCCTCCCCCACCCCCGGCGTGATCCTGCCTCTGAAGCTGTCTGACCTTGGCGGCACCCTGATCTGCCAGAAGGACAGCTTCCTCTGCGCCGCGCGCGGCGTGAGCATCGGCGTTGCCTTCCAGCGCCGGATCATGACCGGGCTGTTCGGCGGCGAAGGCTTCATCATGCAGAAGCTGGAAGGCGATGGCTGGGTCTTCGTCCAGATGGGCGGCACGCTGACCGAGCGCACGCTGGCCCCCGGCGAGGAACTGCATGTCGATACCGGGTGCCTCGCCGCCTATACGCCGGGCGTCACCTTCGACCTCATCGGCGCGGGCGGCGTGAAGAGCGTGCTGTTCGGCGGCGAAGGCCTGTTCTTCGCGCGGCTGACCGGGCCGGGCAAAGTCTGGATCCAGTCGTTGCCCTTCGCGCGCCTTGCAGGCCGCATGCTGGCGGCCGCCATGCCGGGCGGCGGGCAGAACCGGGGTGAAGGTTCGGCGCTCGGTGTGCTGGGAGACTTCATCCAGGGGAACAATTAGGCCGATGCGCAAGACCCACGGAGCCTGCCATTGCGGCGCAGCGCGCTGGATGCTGGCCGGTGATCCCGGCTCCGTCACGGCGTGCAACTGCACTCTGTGCCGCCGCTATGGCGCTCTGTGGGCCTATGACTACGAAGGCGAGCGCATCACCACCGAGGGCGAGACCCGCGTCTATGTGCGTGGCAGGACGACCGAGTTTCATTTCTGCCCGAACTGCGGGTGCATCGTGTGGTGGCGCGCACGGGAGCTTGACGAGGAGGGACGACGGCGGCTCGCCGTGAACCTGCGCATGGCCGAGCCGGAAGCGATTGCCGATCTGCAGATCGACCATTTCGACGGTCTGGAGAGCTTCGAGGACCTGCCGCCCAGCGGAAAGCTGGTTCGCGACTTGTGGGCCTGATCCCGATGGAATGAAGGGCCGGCGCAGGCACCGGCCCCTCCCCACTTGCTCAGAACGTCAGTTTGACCGTGCCGCCGAACGTGCGCGGATCGCCGATATTGCCGACGATCAGACCGGTGTTGCCCGGCGCGACCGCAAGCTGATCGAAGTACTGGACGTCGAACGCGTTGCGCAGCCAGCCGAACACATCGATCCCACCCTCGGTGCGGAAACCGAGACGGAAGTTCGACAGGGCGTAGCCATCGACATTGGTATAGGCGGAAGGGCTGGCGTTGGACGACCAGGCCGAACGGTAGTTGCCGTCGAAGCCGAGGTAGACCTGGCCTTCCTTGCCCAGCAGCGTGACCGGGACATTGCCCTCCGCGCCATAGGAGAACGCCCACTTCGAGACGCCCGGCAGCTGCGAACCGGAAATGTCGCACTGCGCCGGACTCACGCCGCCGGGCGTACCCGCCGGCGATGCAGGCGCAGTGGGCACCCCGTTCGCGTCGAGCGGCTGCGCGCTGCCACCGGACAGTTCGGGCGCGCACGGCGCGTTCTTGAACGAGACGAACTTGGCATCGGTGTATGCCCCGTTGCCATAGATGTTGAAGCGCTCGCTCGGGCGGAACGAGGCATCGAACTCCACGCCCTGCGAGCGCGCCTGCTCGGCATTGGCGAGATAGCCGCGGATCACGCCGATCGCGAAGTTCGAGACCTGCGCCTGATAGTTGCTGATATCGGTGCGGAAGGCGGCGATGTTGAAAGTCACCTTGCGATCGAGGAACTGGGTCTTGATGCCCACTTCGTAGTGGTTGACCGATTCCGGCTTTATCGTGGCAAGATCGAGCAGCGGCTCGCCGGTAACGGCATCGGCCGGAACGCCGTTGAGGTTGATGCCGCCGGTCTTGAAGCTCTTGGCATACGTCGCGAAGAGGTGGACATCGCGGGTGACATCCCACGAGGCGGTGACGTCGCCCGAGAAGTTCCAGTCGCTGAAGTTCGCAAGGAACGACTGCGGCGCCAGAACGGCCAGCTGCGCCCGCTCGCGCGCGGTGTTGAGCGTCTTGCCCGCCGCATCGGTCTTGAACACGACGAGGTTGCCCGCTCCGTCGGTCACGACCGAATTGTAGTTGCCTTCCTTCTTGTCGTAGTTGAGCCGGAAGCCCGGCTGGATCGAGAAACTGTCAGTCAGCTTTTACGAGAATTTGCCGAAGATCGCGGCGCTGGTGTTCTTGAAGCCGATGTCGTTGTTGGCGGTCAGCCCGTCGAGCACGGTAGGATCGTTCGAGAGCGCGTTCGTCGGGTTGATCAGCCACTTCGAAGCGGCAGCGCCTTGCTGCTGCAGGCCCTGCGTGCGGATCGTCTGGTAGAAGCCGAAAGCGCCCAGCGTGTAGCCGAACCGGCCGGTCTCACCCGAAAGGCGCAGCTCCTGCGAGTACTGGTCCTGGTGCGAGGGGTTCTGCGACTTCGAGGTGATCGGCAGGCCGAGGAAATCGCGGTCGTTCGAAGGATCCCAGTCCCAGAAACGCCATGCGGTGACCGAAGTGACAGTGCCGATGCCGGTATCGATCTTCGCCCGCAACGAGACGCCGCCAATCTGGTTGCGCGCGCGCAGCGGGGTGTCGACGTCGGTCAGGCGGTCGAACGGATTGGTGCTGGGCACGGCATAGTTCTGCGCTGTGGCAAGCGCTGCATATTGCCGGTTCAGCGGGCGCTGGGTGGTGCCGGTGCGCACGTAGACCTGCGTGCAGCAATTGGGGTTCTGGTGGCTGAAATCGCCCGCCAGCGTGAATTCCACGCCATTCGAGGGCTTCCACAGCAACTGGCCACGCAGGCCAAGGTTCTCCTGGGAATTGACCCACTTCTTCGTCGTGACGTTGAAGATCGTGCCGTCGCGCCGGGTGAGCGAGGCAGCAAGGCGCACCGCGAGCGTATCGGAAACCGGGCCTGACACGGCGGCCTTGGCCTGGGTGAAGCCAAGGTTGCCGGCGCTGATCTCGAAGCGGCTTTCAGGCTCGAACGTCGGCGCGCGGCTGGTGATGTTGATCGCGCCGGCGGTGGTGTTCTTGCCGTAGAGCGTGCCCTGCGGCCCGCGCAGCACTTCGATCTGTTTCACGTCGAGGAAGTCGAAGGTCGAGGAGGCGACCCGCGCGAAGTAGACGTCGTCGACATAGATGCCCACACCCTGCTCGATGCCATCATTGGTGAGGCCGAGCGGCGAGCCGAGGCCGCGGATGTTGACAGAGGTGTTGCGCGGGTTGGACGAGGTGAACTGCAGCGTCGGGGTGAGCTGCTGGAGGCGGCCGACATTGAACGCGCCGGTGGCATCAATGTGATCGCCGCCGACGACCGAGATGGCCAGTGGCACCTGCTGCGCGGTTTCGGCGCGGCGGCGCGCGGTGACCACGATGGTGTCGTTGTCGGACTGACCGGTGCCGGCCGAGGTGGACTGGTCAGCGGGCGCGGCGGTATCGACCGCAGGAGTATCGGCAGCAAGGGCCGGAGTGGCGGCAAGGGCCGGAGTGGCGACAAGCGGCAGGATGGCCGCCCCCGCGAGGAGGAGAACACGCAAAGTCATCGTCGATCCTTTGTCTGGGTCCCACGATGCCTCCGGTGGTCCGGTGGGCGGTGTGATGGGTCTTGGTATTTCGGTTGGTCAGGTCAGCTGGGCTTGAGGCGTTTCTTCTCGGTGACGTCGATCTGGACGACGCGGCCTTCGTGCACGGTCAGGGCGACGATGCCGAAACGCAGGCCGGTGAGCGCCTCGCGCACGCTGGCGAGGCTTTCCTCGAGGTGACGCTGGGCATCAGCCGGCGGGGTTGGTGTGGTCATCGGGATTCTCCTTGGGTCTGATCTCCATCTGCGTTGAACATGCGGGCGCGGTGGGGGTTGAAGCGGATGATCTGGCCGAGGCGGGGCGCCTCGCCGCTGCTCGGCAGATCAAGCTCGACGAACTCACCGCTGCCTTCGAGCAGCCCTTCCGCGCGCCACACCGCGCCCTTGCGGAACACGTTGTCGACGAGCATCGCCTCGGTGCCGTCGTCCGCAAGGGTGATTTCATGCGGGCGGAAATGGATCTCGCCGCTGCCGGCGGGCAAGCGGTTGGTCTCGCCCACAAAGTGCGAGACGAAGGGCGTCTCGGGGTTCATGTAGACCGCATCGGGCGCGCCGACCTGCTCGATCCGGCCCTGGTTCATGACGACGACGCGGTCAGCGAGTTCGAGCGCTTCCTCCTGATCGTGTGTCACAAAGATCGAGGTGAGCCCCACCTGCTTGTGCAGATCGCGCAGCCAACGCCGCAGGTCCTTGCGGACCTTGGCATCCAGCGCGCCGAAGGGTTCATCAAGAAGCAGCAGGCGCGGCTCGATCGCCAACGCACGGGCGAGCGCGACGCGCTGGCGCTGGCCGCCCGAAAGCTGGGCTGGATAGCGGCTGCCGAGGCCTTCAAGCTGGACGAGGCGAAGCAGTTCGTCAGCCCGTGCAAGGCGGGCGGCCTTGGACAGGCGGCCCTTCCCCCGGCGCACGCTGAGTCCGAAGGCGACGTTGTCGGCCACCGTCATGTGGCGGAACAGCGCGTAATGCTGGAACACGAAGCCGACATGGCGATCCGCCACAGGGGTGCGCGAGACATCCTCGCCGCCGAGCAGCACGGTGCCGCTGTCCTGGAATTCGAGGCCCGCGATGATGCGCAAGAGCGTCGTCTTGCCCGAGCCCGAGGGGCCGAGCAGCGCGATGAATTCGCCCGGCGCGACATCGAGATCGATGCCGTGCAGCGCCGGATAATCGCCGAAGCGCTTGGTGATGCCGCGAAGGTGGATCAATGCCGTGCTCCTGCATGGAGACCAAAGCGCCATTCAAGCACGGTCTTGGCGACGAGCGTCACCAGTGCGAGCAGCGCAAGGAGGGAGGCGACCGCGAAGGCGCCGACGAAATCGTACTCGTTGTAGAGAATCTCGACATGGAGCGGCATCGTATTGGTCTCGCCCCGGATATGGCCCGAG
>Ga0315905_10008056_pt1 | contig 10648 bp, 9 predicted proteins | sample LakEriMetagenome_5_FD_203522 | JGI IMG/M metagenome (GOLD analysis project Ga0315905, IMG submission 203522) | Freshwater fungal communities from buoy surface, Lake Erie, Ohio, United States - Buoy 4 MA121 | ecosystem: Environmental > Aquatic > Freshwater > Lake | place: USA: Lake Erie, Ohio... | reverse complement strand
TACATCGTTGCGCTGAACCCACTAATCATCGGTCTTGCAAAAGATGTTGATGGAAAATACATTGGCGGAGGCGACGCACCTAATCTTGCATTAGTTGCAGCTGCTACCGCACTTATCGCAGGCGTTATGACCATCTTGATGGGCGTAGTCGCTAACTTTCCATTAGCCATTGCTACCGGACTTGGGTTAAATACATTCGTTGCAGTTGGCATTGCTTCTAAGATGAGCTGGGCCGATGCAATGGGCCTAGTTGTTCTTGAAGGCATAATTATTCTTATCTTGGTACTAACTGGATTCCGTATTGCGGTTTTCAAAGCTGTACCTGGTCAATTAAAGATCGCTATCTCGGTTGGTATCGGCCTTTTCATTGCTTTAATCGGTTTAGTGGATGCTGGTTTCGTCCGCAAGACTGGTCCTGGTTCAGCTGTTGTGCCAGTATCTCTAGGTGATAATGGAAACCTAATTGGATGGCCAGTAGTTGTTTTTGCATTTGGCTTATTCTTAATGATTGGTTTAACCGTTAAGAAGGTTAAAGGTGCCCTTCTTATTGGAATAACACTGACTACTCTGGTAGCAATCGCAGTTGAATCAGCATTTAAAATTGGACCATTCGTTGGGCCCAATGGCGTCAATCCAAAAGGTTGGAATCTAAATGTTCCTGCAGTACCTGAGGCTATTGTTGCTACTCCAAAGTTTGACATTATTGGTGATTTCAACCTTCTAGGTGGATTTGACCGAATCTCAATCGTCGCAGCACTTCTTCTAGTATTTACACTTTTACTAGCAGACTTCTTCGACACAATGGGAACAATGACTGCTATTGGTAACCAAGCAGGCCTAGTAGATCGTGATGGCAATATTAAGGGTGCTGATCGCATTCTTCTAGTTGACTCACTAGCGGCTGCTGCTGGTGGTGCTGGTTCAGTTTCATCTAATACCTCATACATCGAGTCAGCATCTGGCGTTGGTGAAGGTGCAAAAACGGGTCTAGCTTCAGTTGTAACTGGAGTTCTATTCCTACTTACAACCTTCTTAGCACCACTTGTTGCAGTCATCCCTTACGAAGCCGCTACCCCAGCTCTGATAATTGTTGGCTTCTTAATGATGTCTCAAATCAAGGGAATTGATTGGGATGATCTTGGAATTGCAATTCCAGCATTCTTAACAATTATCTTGATGCCATTTACTTACAATATTTCTGTAGGTATCGGTGCAGGATTTGTTTCATTTGTAGTTATTAGAGTAATCCAAGGCCGCTCAAAGGAAATACATCCTTTGATGTACCTAGTATCTGGACTATTCATGGTTTATTTCTTGCAATCACCAATTAATATCTGGACTGCATAATTTAAATCAGAGTAAAGGGGCGGACCTTTTGGTTCGCCCCTTTACCATTTAATAGGTTCTAAATTTTTTTCTTTCAAACGTGCATTTACTTTACTAAATGGCTTTGACCCAAAAAAACCACGGTAAGCAGAGAGTGGGCTTGGGTGCGCGGATTCGAAAAGATCATCCTTGCTGAAGTAATGGGATAATTTTTGTGCCTCATTCCCCCATAAAATTCCTAAGGCGCCAGTGCCCGCACAGAACTTAATTACTGACTCTGTGAATACTTGCCAACCAAGATCTGAATGAGAACCAGATTTTCCTGGTTCAACCGTGAGACTGCGATTAATTAAAAATACTCCTTGGTTAGCCCAATCTGATAAATCACCATTCTCCCTTGAAATGCCTAGGTCATTCTCTAGCTCATTGAAGATATTTTTTAAAGAAGCAGGTAATTTTGTAATACTCGGAGAAACTGAAAAAGCAAGCCCATTTGCATAATCTGGATTTGGATATGGATCTTGACCAACAATCAGAACCTTTATTGAACTTGGGTCTTTTAGAAAAGCTGCAAATATATTTTTATCTTTCGGAATGAAATTTTGTGGCAATATTTTTGAAATCTTGCTTAAGGATTGCAAATCACTAACCTCATGCCAGGATTTTGGTAATAGGCCAACTAAGTCAACGGGCACGGGCAAAAAACCGACCATTCTCTGACTGAACCGAAATTGCTAAGCCATATGCTTCAGACAGATTTTGATCATTTATCACAGAATTAACTTCTCCTTTAGCAAGTACTGCTCCGTTGCGAAGTAGTAGTGCATGCGTGGTTCCGGCCGGGATCTCCTCAATATGATGAGTAACAATAACTGTTGCTGGAGCCAGTGGATCTCTTGCAAATGTTTCAATTCTCTTTAGCAGATCCTCTCTTCCGCCTAAATCTAATGAAGAAGCCGGCTCGTCTAAAAGAAGCAATTCGGGATCTGCCATAAGTGAGCGAGCAATTTGTACTCTTTTTTTCTCACCTTCACTGAGTGAGCCAAACAATCGATCTCCTAATTCACGAACACCAAGGGCGGTAAGAAGTGCCATTGCTCGGGATTCATCCCACAGGTCATATCGTTCTTGCCAACGCCCAAGCATTGCGTAAGCGGCAGTTAGAACGACATCCATAACCAATTCATCGGGTGGCATTTGTTCTACTAATGCCGAAGAGCTCAAACCAATTCTGGTTCTTAATTCAAAAACATCAACCTTGCCAAGCTGCTCCCCTAGAATTTTGATAGTTCCAGTGGTTGGATGAATTAGTGAAGAACATATCTGAAGTAATGTAGTTTTACCTGCACCATTAGGTCCAAGAATTACCCACCGCTGGCCATCTAATACTTGCCAATCAACCGGCCCAAGGATTATTCGCTCACCTCTGCGAACGCTTATATTTGATAACTCTAATATTGCGCTCATAAGGATCAAAGATACCGCGCCAGAAGGGGTAATACGGTTAATCTGACCCAATGCCCAATAAAAATCCCCCTGCCTTCACCGGGCTTATTCTGGTCTCAGGCGAAGATCGCCCAGGAATTACACAAAGCCTGATGAATGTACTTTCAGAGTTTGCGGTAAGTGTTATTGACATTGAGCAACTAATAATTAGAGATCGGCTACTTCTCACAGTCTTAATAACACTCAGTGAAGATCATGCTGAAGCGGTTGCCGCGGATTTGCAACTTCTACAAGAGAAGATTGGTCTAGATATTGCGATTGATTTTGTCCATCATGAACAATTAACAGCCGATTCTGAGCAACTCAACGTGGTAATTATTGGTGAAAGCATTAATCCCGCGCCAATTGCAGCTGTTGCTGATGAAATTGGAAAACTTGGTGGCAACATTATTGGCATTAGGCGAACTGCCACTACGCCAGTACTTGCAATTGAACTAAATATTCAAATACCAAATAAATCCATCAAAGATGTACAGCGTGCTTTGGCAAAGGTAGCAATGACTAACCGTATTGATCTGGCAGTGGAACCAAGTAATAGAAGTCGCGAAGCAAAAAGATTAGTCCTACTTGATATGGATTCCACTTTAATCCAGCAGGAGGTGATTGATCTTTTAGCAAAGCATGCAGGCAAATCAGACCAAGTTTCAGAAATAACTGCTAAAGCCATGGCTGGTGAATTAGATTTCTCTGAAGCATTAGCTGCTAGGGTCAAATTAATAGCTGGATTAGATGAGTCTGTAATAATCGATGTGCGCAAAGAGATTACTTTAACTAACGGTGCGGAAAAATTGATTCAAACTCTTCATAAGCAAGGTCATAAAGTTGGCGTGGTTTCTGGTGGATTTATTGATGTAATTGAACCAATTCTTAAGGATTTGAAGATTGATTATTATCGAGCAAATAAACTCGAAATTTCCGGCGGAAAACTTACGGGTAAGTGTGACGGTGAGATTATTGATCGTGTTGCTAAATATAAATCTCTAGTTGAGTTTGCAGAAAAAGAAGGTGTAGATCTTTCTCAAACCGTTGCAATAGGTGATGGCGCAAATGATTTAGATATGATTGAGGCTGCGGGCTTAGGTATCGCTTTTAACGCTAAGCCAAAAGTGGCGGCGGCAGCGGCAACAACAATTAGTACTTCAGACCTTTCAACTGTCCTATTGTTGATGGGTATTCAAACTAATTCTTGAAACTTTTTTCGGCAAGATTACGCAATTTTTTAACCATATCTGATGGGTCATTTGATTTATAAACTGCGCTTCCAGCAACAAAACAATTAGCGCCAGCATTAGCAGCTATCTCAATAGTAGATTCAGATACACCACCATCGATCTGAAGAAGTGGAATTGGCTCTTTGCATGTGTTTATTCGAGATCTTGCGATTGAAACCTTATTCATCTGCTCACTCATGAATGCTTGACCGCCGAAACCAGGCTCAACGGTCATGATTAATAACATATCTATTTCCTCTATGAACTCCTCAACCATCGAAAAATCTGTTGCCGGCTTTATGGCTAACCCAACTTTGGCTCCATTAGATTTAATATCAATAATCGTTTGTCGAACATTTTTTGCTGCTTCATAGTGAAAGGTAACTGATTTACAACCATTTTGAGCATACTTCGGGGCCAAATTATCTGGATCTTCAATCATAAGATGGGCATCAACAGGCAATGATGAGAATTTAATTATTTCAACTGCTCGCTTAAAATCGAAAGTCATATTTGGTACGAACTTGTTATCCATTATGTCTAAGTGCAACATATCTGAGACTTCTTTTACTTTATTAATCTCATTTTCAAGGTCATCAAAATTAGCGTTGAGGATACTTGGACAGATAAGTACTTGATTCTTCATATCTAATTTAACCAACCTTCTGGAAAAGAACCATAAACATTCCATCTGATTGATCCAGGTGTGTCCAAAGTTGCATACTTCCATCATCTTGAACGCCTTGCAGGTGAGCAGTAGCAAAGGTAGGGATGGGCAGGATCTTCATATCTGCGTGCTTATCAAGAAAATCAATTACTTGAGCTTTTGTCTCCGCCAGATGAGGTGAACATGTTACATAAGCAATAAGGCCGCCAGGATTTAGTAACTGATAAGAGCTACTTAATAAATTTCGCTGTAGAACTACTAATTCCTTTAAATCCTGTAAGGATTTTCGCCATCTAGCTTCCGGCCTTCTTCGTAGAGCACCAAGTCCTGTGCAGGGAGCATCAACTAATATGCGATCAAATTTTTCATGAAAATTATTTGAGTCAGTACCATCAAAACTCACTACCTGCTGATTGTTAACAACTCTTTTTACCAACTCTGCTCGATGAGGAATTGGCTCATTAGCAAGAAATTTAGCAGATGGATCTTGCTCTCTTAATGAGTTAAAAAGGTATGCAGCTTTTCCTCCAGGACCGGCGCACATATCAAGCCAAGATAAACCAGGCTGGAGTGTTGCTAGAAAATTTTCAACTACAGCTTGAGATCCACGATCTTGCACTCCAGCTCTTCTTTCGATAATTGGAGCAAACTCAGATGGTATGCCTGACAAATTTGCACCATTTTGAAAGCCTGTCAATTTAGTAGCACCTGCTTCACATAGCTCAGTAATTGTAGATTTACCAGGCCAGGCAACAACATCAGGTTCTGCTGGAAAGTTGTTAGCTTTTAATAATTCTTCGACTTTTTGCCAGTCTTTAAGTTGATCATAAAAAGAGGAGATAATCCATTCAGGATGGCTATATTCGATTGATAACCTCTGCAAATTAGGCATGGTAGATATTTCAGATAAATCGTTTGTATCTGCTGACACTTTTCGAAGTATTGCATTTACATAAGATGCCTTTGATTCACCAGCAACTAATTTTGCAACCTCAACTGTCTCAGAAACTGCCGCATGATCTGCAACTCGCATTTGTGTTAATTGATGTATACCGATTCTAAGAAGATCAATAATTTTAGGATCTAGATCATTAAATGGGCGATCAATAAATTTTGTGAGTATGTAATCATGGCGACCTTGCATACGTAATGTTCCATAGGCTAATTCAGTTGTGAATGCTTTATCGGCAGTATTCATCTTCGATTTTGATAGTAATTCAGGGAGCCTAATATTTGCGTATGCACCTTCTCGATTTACTTGATGCACTAATTCATATGCAGTAAGTCGTGATGGATTCGGATTTGGCTTACCCAAGTTGTAAGCCTTGCTTACTAGGTAAACCTCTAATAAATTCTGCAGCACTCATTTGAGATCGACCAGCTGGAGTAAGTATGAGAATCTCAATAACACCATCTAAGACACCTACAAATAAACGTTCTCCATTAATAACAATATCTGCTGGTTTAACTTGATCAACAAATGAGGAGGCAACTAAGGCATCAATTTTGATTCTTAACTCTCCGAGCAAACTCCATACTCCAGGATTACTAGATAGAGCACGAAATCTATTTACAACTTGATTAGAGCTTTGCTGCCAATCGATCTTGCCATCATTTTTACTTATTTTTGGTGCCAAAGTGATTCCATTAGATGCTTGAGGCTTTGGAATTACGCCATCAGAAATAAGTTCAAGGCTCTTAATTGCCAGGTCTGAGCCGATCTGGCTTAACCTTTTTAATAACTCATCTGAGTTCTCATTATCATTGATAGGAGTTACTTGTTCTAAATACACCGGTCCAGTATCCATACCTTTATCTAACTTAAAGACTGTTATTCCAGTTTGTTTATCCCCATTAAGAATTGCCCACTGCACAGGTGCAGCTCCTCGCCAGCGAGGTAACAAAGAGAAATGAACATTTATCCACCCAGATTTTGGTAATTCAAGCAAATCGAGTGGAATTATTCGCCCATAAGCAATTGTTATTACAATCTCAGGCTTAATATTCTCAATTACTTTTTTAAGTTCATCGTTATTCTCTGGCTTTTGTACATTTAAACCTAATGATTCAGCCCAAGTTGCTAACTCATTTGCGACCACATGCATTCCTCGCCCAGTTGCCTTATCTGGATTGGTTAATAAACCAATTAATTGATGGGTACTACTTGCATTTAATGCAGAGATCAGTGGGATTGCTACTGGCGAAGAGGAAGCGACAACAACCTTCAATTTATTACAGACCTAAACCGAAAGTTGAATGAGGAGAAACTTTAATAGTTGGTGACTGACCAGATTCAGCTGCTAATCCAAACCATTCAGATTCACGTATCTCTTTCATCGCTATTTTACGCTGCTCAGATTTCATACGATCGATAAAAAGAACGCCATTTAAATGATCGGTTTCGTGTTGAAGACATCTTGCAAGTAACTCAGTTCCCTCAACAATTATTGGCTCACCATGCATATTGAAACCTTTAGCTACTGCTCGAAATGCTCTTGGAGTTTCATAAACTAAATCTGGAAAAGATAGACAACCTTCCTCTCCCTCTTGCATTTCATCACTTAAATCAAGGGATGGATTGATGAGGTGACCAATTTCGTCATCAATATCCCATACAAATACTCTTAGTGGTACACCTATTTGTGGTGCAGCAAGACCAGCTCCAGGTGCCGCCTGCATAGTTTGAGTTAGGTCTTCAACCAGCTGCCTTAACTCTTTATCAAAATCGACTACCAAAGAGGCCGGCGTAACTAATACCGGATCCCCAAATAATCTGATTGGTTGAATAGCCATAAGCAAATCATACTTCAGTTAGAGGGACTATAAATCAAATGGGTCAAATCGAATCTTGAATATTTTTCGCCGTTTTACTGCCTGGACCTTAGCTACATCATCTAAAAGGTCAACAAGAAGTGATCCCTCAACTAGTTTCACGCGAATCAATAATTTACTTTTAAATCTGTCAATTGCGATTGGTCCAGTAATCTCATAAGTCTTACTATTTCGTAAATTCTCTGCAAATTTTGAAATCTCATCCTTGTCGCCTTCTACTACGGCAACACGATAATAAGGCGGAAGTTTTGCTTTCTCTCTATTACTTAGCTCAGAAATTGCATTAGCCATTGGATCAGCCCTTAGTAAAGATTGAACTGCTGGGTGGTTGTTTGGCAGCGATAGAAAAATTTCTGCAGTACTACTTGCTTTAGCCAAAAGCGAGAACCAATGAAACTTAGCTATCTCTTCAGCTCTTAGTGAGGGTCGATTAAAAATTTTATCCCCATCTAGCATCACGATTGTGGAATAAGTACCATTTGGCTCAGATCCCGTTGTTGCAACAATTATGTGACGACCACTTGGAACTACATCGACCTGCTTATTTCCGGATGATACAAGTATTGCGATTCTTGGTATCGCCTTACCAATTTCCTCAGCTGTTCTCTCAATACCTTTCGCAATTACAAATGGGCGAGTATCACCACAAAATGTACATTTCCAGTTAGTAAACTCCTTTTTACATAGATAACATCTAGGAATCTTCTTCGGCCCATCGATTTGTAGCTTTCCACCACACTCACAACTTGCAGTATTGCGGCACCTAGAACATAGAAATAAATTTGCATAACCTTTCTCTGCAACTGAAACAAGTGCATTGCCTGAGGAGATTCCCTTCTTTATAGAGAATATATAAGAGTTCCCATTTTCGTTAGTTAGGAACTTTTGGTTACTTCTTCTTCTATACATCTTTTTTTCTAACCAACCAATTTCTATCAATCTGGCAATCTCAAGAGAGTGCGAAGCAGATATAAAGATAAGAGAAGTATCATTATCACGTAACAACGTAACATCACGGGTATTCCAACCAGGAGCATGGATTTCATAGTGGGATTCATCTAAATCTGAAAGCACAATCACGGTGGCATTTTTTTCTAAATGAGTGAATACACCACTTCTAGTGCTTATGATTACTGATGGAGAATTAAATCTACTTCTTAAAAAGTTACGATACCTAACACTCTTACTTAAATGAGAGCCTAACTCAACTACACCGTCACCGAATACATTGCTAAGTAATGCTGAAATATATGTAATATCTTTCTCATCCGGGACTAACAAAAGAACTTGACTGACTTGGGCTCTAAGTTTTACCATCTCAACTAGAAACCAGTTTGGATCTATTGCTAAAGGAAAACTAATCCCCCATTTGATCCGTTGCTTTCCTAATAACTGGCCATAATCTGCACGGCCAATAATTTCTCTCAGCTCAGGTGATTCATAATCTGAGCGAATCGTGTTTGTTTCTGTACTGATCAACACTTTCTCTTCTTTTAAAACACGGCCAGGTATTGATGATTTTAAAATTGACCAAAAACTGCCGCCAAATCTATTTCTTACACTTTCAACATGTTCCAACATGCTCTTACTGATTAATCCACTTGGCGCAGCTAATTCAAGAATAGGTTTAAGTTTTTTATCTTGATCGCTTTTACTCTTTCGTTGAAGAATAATGCCCTCAGCCTTTGCATTTCCAAAATCTACTAATACTTTGCTACCTACTGTTGCATCAATAGCTAATAATTCCGGTACTAAATAATCATAAACACCCTCTAAATGAGAGACAGGAGTATCAACTAAAATAGATGCAACCGGCAAATTATTTGTTGTAGGAGTAGAACTTTGCGATACTTTTGCAACTGCCTGCCGCTTGAGTTTAAGTGGAGCTGCCACTGCTTATTTAACTAGTGCCTTAAGCGCGTTAGCTCGATCTGTTTTCTCCCAAGAGAAATCTGGCAATTCTCTTCCAAAGTGACCATACGCTGCAGTTTTGCCATAGATCGGACGTAGCAGATTTAAATCTCTAATAATTGCAGCCGGACGAAGATCAAATACCTCTTTTACTGCATCGCTTATTTTACCAAGATCAAATTTCTCAGTGCCAAATGTTTCAATAAATAATCCAACTGGCTGAGCCTTACCAATTGCATAAGCAACTTGGACCTCGCATCGATCGGCCAAACCAGCAGCAACAACATTTTTCGCAACCCAGCGCATTGCATATGCTGCAGATCGATCTACCTTAGATGGATCTTTGCCGGAGAATGCACCACCACCGTGGCGAGCCATACCACCATAAGTATCAACAATTATCTTTCTGCCAGTAAGTCCAGCATCTCCCATTGGCCCACCAATAACGAAGCGACCAGTTGGATTAATAAGTAATCTGACATTTGATGAATCGATATTTAAATCCTTAATAATTGGATCAATTACAAACTTCTTAACCTCTGGAGCTAACTTCTTTTCTAAATCTACATCTGGTGCATGCTGAGATGAGATAACAACGGTGTTAAGGGCAACCGCTTTGTCTCCCTGATACTCAATTGTTACTTGAGTTTTTCCATCCGGGCGAAGATATGAAAGCGTGCCATCTTTTCTAACCTTTGTTAGTTGCAGAGCTAATTTATGAGCAAGTGAGATGGGTAGGGGCATTAATTCAGGCGTATCTGTGCACGCATACCCAAACATCAATCCTTGGTCACCAGCTCCTTGTAGATCCAAAGGATCAGCTGATGATGAAACTCTACTTTCAAATGCATCATTAACACCTTGTGCAATATCTTGTGACTGTTGACCTATCGAGATTGAAACTCCACAACTATTTCCATCAAATCCCTTTTCGGATGAGTCATATCCGATCTCTAAAACTGTGTCACGCACTATATCCATTACATCTGCGTAGCCATTAGTTGTTACTTCACCAGCAACATGAACTTGACCAGTTGTAATTAAAGTTTCAACAGCTACCCGACTCTTAGAGTCTTGAGATAGTAGTGAGTCTAAAATTGCGTCAGATATCTGATCTGCAATCTTGTCTGGGTGACCTTCAGTAACTGATTCTGATGTAAATAGGCGATTTTTCATGGGCTTAACCTAACTTACT
>Ga0315905_10008054_pt1 | contig 10649 bp, 10 predicted proteins | sample LakEriMetagenome_5_FD_203522 | JGI IMG/M metagenome (GOLD analysis project Ga0315905, IMG submission 203522) | Freshwater fungal communities from buoy surface, Lake Erie, Ohio, United States - Buoy 4 MA121 | ecosystem: Environmental > Aquatic > Freshwater > Lake | place: USA: Lake Erie, Ohio... | reverse complement strand
AGCACTGTGCTGCGTGGCGCGACCTGCGCTGGGCCCGGCATTCGGCATTGGCTGCTCGGGATGCAGGGCAAGCAGTCCGGCCTGCGCCTGCCTGCCGCGCCTGCAGACGCCTTCCAGGAGATCTGGAAGATCAAGGAGGAGAAGAAGATTGCGCTGCGCACCGCTGCCTTTGTGAAGGCGCTGCAGGAAGTGACACGGGCAGAGATCCACAGGTGGGGCCCCGGGGCCTGCGGCCCACACGCGCGCTTGGCTTGCGCGCACAAAAGCCTGCCATGCAGTGGCCGCCAGATGGTGCGCGCGTCTCTGACTGTGCTATGTGGGGGTGTGCGTGCCTGCTGCAGGGGCTTTGACTGATGAGGCTGTGCACGGGTGTGTGGCAGCGGCAGCGGCAGCGGCAGCGGCAGCGGCAGCGGCAGCGGCAGCGGCAGCGGCAGCGGCAGCGGCAGCGGCAGCGGCAGCGGCAGCGGCAGCGGCGCCTGCGTGCCTGCGACGACTTGCACGCTGTGAAGACTCCCACCATGTGACTTGCGCCCGGACGTGCCACAAGCTGCTGGCCCCCTCGACTGTCGCTCTCACCCGCCCTGGCCGCTGCAATGTCTGCTCTGCTGCCTGCTCTGTTGTTACAAGCTGGAGTGGCTGGGTAGCTGCAGGCGGTCGTGCGCAATTGCATGTGCATTCCACGGCTTGCTTCACGCTGCCATCTACCCAGGGGCAGGCAGGGGACGGGGGGGGGGGGGCTGCCCTCACGGCTGCTTCTGCATGACCAGCGTGAAGTTGTTGGCGGGCATGGGGATGGTCTCCAGCAGCACCAGCCCCTGGCCAGCAGCCTCAGCCTGCAGCTCGCTTACGTCGCGGTAGCCCCTGCATAGCAACCCGGTGGGAGGCGGGCCGGGCTGAAGCAGGCGAGACACCCTCCCCTGGTGCAGAGCACCTGACCGCTGCACCAGCCTTCACACTGCCAGGAACCGGGGGCGTGCAGGGAGCAGGCCCAGAGCAATGCGCTTGCAGTGCCGCGGAACCACTGACCAGGAGGGGTTCTGCTGCCGCAGGGAGGCGTCAAACGTCGCGTTGCCCTCGCTTGTGTGGTGCCCGCCCACCTGCATGGCGGCACACGCGTTGCGGCCAGCTGACGGGGCAGGCAGCAAGCTGGGATGGGGAGGCGGTGCCCATGTCTGCCGACAGCAGATGCGGCGCACCTTGAAGGGGCCGTAGATGATGACCAGGCCTCCAGGCGCCAGCCAGGTCCCGGCGCCGCGCAGCAGCCCTGCCGTGGCCGCCCAGGGGCTGATGTGGGTGAGGTTGATGGCCAGCACCGCCGCCAGCTGCGTGCCGGGCGGCAGGGGCCACTGCTGCGGCGGTGAGCTGCAGTCCAGCACCTGCGCAACAGTTGCAGTATATCGGTGGTGGCAAGCTTGGTATGTGCGGGCTGGGGTGGGCGGGCGGGGGTGTGGGTGGCTGCATCGGGCGGGGGCCAGCAGGCTGCCCAGATGCAGCACGCCCAGATGCAGCAGCAGCGGGAAGTTCCATGGCAGTGGTGGCGGGAGCAGCTGCGCATGGTCCTGCCTGGGGCTGCATCACGTTGGGCAGGTCGATGATGTGCTGCCGTATGCTGTCAAAGTAGTCTGGCGTCAGGTCCGTGGGCTGCCAGCGCCACCCAGGCGGCAGGTTCGCTGCAAAGTGGGCCACGTGCTGGCCCGTGCCGGAGGCAGCCTCCAGCACCAGCTGGCCCTCCAAGGGCAGCCCATGCTGCTGCACCAGGCGCTGCAACTCCTCTAGAATGGGCCCTTTGTTCCTTTGGCCCGGCGGCGTGATCATGGCCTCTGCCTGCACACCACAACAGGCAGGCGCGTGCCGCTGATGGCGGGAAATAAAGCTGCGGGCGCATGGGCTCCGATCCCGCTCAAACTCACCGTGTGCGCGGCCATTCGCACCAGGATCCTGCTGCTGCTGTTCAAATGGTGATGAGTATTGCAAGCGAGGCGACTGCGCAGCGCCTGCATTCAGCGCAGCTGCTGATGGAGAGCCGTCAGATCGACGGGCGGTCCGCGCCCCCGTTCCCTTGTTATACCTTGCGTACTAGCAACACCGACCGGAACAACGCCAAGCTCGGCGTTTACAACCATGATGCATGCGCTCATGCTGGATTCCCCCTACTGCATGCTCCAGACGCTTGCTCCCACAAACAGCACACCGCCGACAAAAGAGGATTGGGGATGCACACAAAGAACAAGGCAAGCGAACAAAGAATGCACACACTCTTTGGTACCAGTGCAGCATTATCAAGGCACTCCGTGGGTGAGCAGCAGCTGCAGCCCGTGCAGCCGTTACTTGCGCGTCCCTCCGCAGGTACAGCGAGCAGTCCACTCTCGTGAGAGGTGGCAGCCAGGAAAGAGCAGGCAGGCAGAAAATGGCATGCGCGTGAATAGAAGGGATAGGAAAATGGCAGGCAGACCACCGCAAAATGTCATGCATAAGGGCTGTACATCACACTGAATAAAAGTGCATTTGACGCAAGCGCCTATGCACGACACAACCAGCTTGTCAGCCTCATAAAAGAGGGTGCCGGTGCCATTGCCAGCAGGACAGCGCAGCCAACTGCCCAGCAGCTGCTCCATCCCTGGCTTGAACAAGCAACTCAGGCGCAATGTCGCATGCCAGCTTCAACTTGTTGGGCACTTGCTACAACTTCCCCCAGCAGCAGCAAGCGGGGCAACTCGAGCGAGCAGCACCCACGCACGCCACATGCCCGCGCCATCCTAACTGCCATCTGCCCTGCTTGCCGCCCCCGCACCGCCCTGCACATTCTGCCCTGGATGCCCGGGTGCATCCAGAGGCAGGTGCAGCAGGGCGGGCAGCCCTGTCAGCAGGTCATCCCCCAGCAGGCCGTCCAGAGCAAAGCTGGCGCCTGCATCGAGCACAGCAGCAGACGGCAGCGTTCTGTGCGTGGCCATGGCCCTGCGGTGTGTGCATGCGGGCAAACACACCAGCACTAGAGTTCAGCAGACGCTGGCCGTGACGATTGGACATAGGCGCGCACGCGCACACACACTCACCAGCGGAGGGACGGTGCAGCCCTGACAGCATGCCAGCCAGCGTAGACACCCGGCCAAAGGGCATCAACTCCTCATGCTGGCTGCCTGCAGGAGGGAGATGGGAGGGGGAAGGGTCACAGGTGATGCATCATGCATGATGTCCCTGAGCGCCTAGCTGCAGGCCTCCCATGCTCTTGCACCCCCTCCCCCAGTCCCCCACCCACCTGCACCGCCCATGTCCAGGCCAAGCAGGTTCAGGCTGCCTGATCGAGGGGCGCCAGAGGGAGCAGGCGGCAGCAGAGACATCTGCCGCTCGCTCCTGGCTGCTGCATCGGGCTGCGGTGCGATGGGCGTCAGCGGCAGCATGACCACGGAAGCCTGCCGGGCCATGCCGCCTGCTGCATGTGCTGCTGCCTGGGGCGCTGCACCTGCTGCCAAGCTGCCGCTCTGGAGGTGCGCGCCCGGCTGCTGCTGGTGGTGCCGCCTCGGCCTGGCAGCTGCAGCACTGGCTGCTGCTGGTGCCCTGCCGGCAAATCCCTGCGGATCTGCGCCCTGCTGGCTGGGCGCATCGCCAGCCGCAGCAGCTACCTCTGCACTGGACCCAGCAGGCGGCTGCGGGAGGGGTGCTGGTCCTGCTACTGCAGCGGTGCCCCTCTCCGCCCCCAGCCTCGGTGGGAGTGCCAGCACAGCAGGCGCGGCTGCGCGCTGGGCCTGGCGCGTGACGCGTCCGGCCGCCGCGGGCTGCTGTGCAGCCAGGCGATCTGACCGGGGCTGCTGCCGGCCGGGGGCCAAGGAGGCGGCTGATTGCCCGTCCCGCCGTGACGCCCGGTTGTCGGCCGCAACAACCAGGCCCAGCTCCTGCGCAGCGGCTGCCAGCTGGTCTGACGCGCCAGGACCCGCCTCCAGCTCCCCTGCTGGCGCTGCAGCGGGATTGCTGCTGTCTCCGGTGCCGCTGGGCACCGCAGCAGCAGCAGCAGCAAAGGGGCTGGACAACACCTGTGTGCACCGGGAGGTGGGGGCAGCGGCAGCTGCTGCAGCTCGGGTTGCCGCCCGCTTGCGTTGAGCCGAAGATGGCAGGCGCCTGCCAGCCGCTGCTGCGCCACGCGTGGCAGGCTGCGGCGCGGCTGCTGCTGACGCTGCAGCACTGGTGCCAGCCTCAGCAGCTGCAGGTGGCGCAAATGCTGCGCCCATGCCCTGGATGGCCTCCTGCCCTGGCAGGTTGGCTGGGCCCTGCCCTGTGCCTGCAAATGGTTGCAAACGGGTGGTGCACGCACTCTGAGCAAGTGGAGCAAGCTACAACAGTGGCACAGTGTCTCTCGACATAATGCGTGCGTGCGTGCGTGCGTGCATGACATTGGGCATAGGCCAGCTTGGACAGGAATGAGGTGGCACGCAGCCATGAGCCGCCAGGCGGGAGCGGCGGGGCAATCTGCTGCCCGGATCGCTCTCACCTTCCCCTGGCATGAAGTCCAAAGACTCACTGTCACGCTGCAACGCCTGCAGGCGCAGGGGCAGCATGCTTGCGTGAGCAGCTGCAGGGCAGCCAGCGTCAGCTTTTACCAGCGCAGGTCCAGGGCCGGGCTGCCCAGCAGATGAATGGCGTTGCTGCAGGCTGATGGAGGGTCATCATGCATCAACGACGCACAACTCAGGTACCAGAAGCCCAGCAGCCTCAACCCACCTCCCAAAGCATCATGAGCGAACTGGCACGCCCCATGTTCTCGCCGGTTCCGGCACCTGGTTCCTGCTGCTGCTCATCCTGCTGCGCTGGCTGCACCACGCCAGGGCCGGCGGCGTCGTCTGTGCCAGCCGCCTGCTGCCCCTGCCCCACTGGCAGGGCTGCTTCCGGCTGCAGCTGCGGCAGCCCAGGCTGCTGGTTCTGCGACTGGCTGCGCGGGCCCAGCCCGGCGAGTGCGGCCATCAGCTCCAGTGAGCGGGCTCGGTCCAGGCTCAGAGCCCTGCATCGACAGGGTTGGCAGCAGCATGTCGTCTACTTCAGTGCGAAGCAGCTGGCTGATGGTGCATGCTGACCTATTTTGCACTGGCTGGTATGGGTCCCGGCACCCGGCTGCCTGGAGGCAACAATCCGTGCAGCAGGCGTGCAGGCCCATGCTGCAGCAGCCGTGGCCCGCCATGCATATGCATCTGCACATCACCTGCTGCCGCTGGGTGCAATCTCCGCCGTGGGGGGCGCCGCCAGCAGGTCCGTCACAGGAAATTGGACCAGTGCTGGGCCTGCATCTGGCAGCTGCCCGGCAGCTGCGGCTGCTGCCTGTGCTGCGCTGGGGAGGTGCGCTGGGCCTGCATGGGGCAGGGCATGACAGGATCGCCTGCTGGTGACAACCTGTCCTGGAGTGGCTCCCGCCTGCAGGCTGGTTAGTGTGCCATTGTTGTTGCACATTGCAGGAGGAGCCACTGCTGAGCAACATGCCAGCCGCATGCCAGCTGCGACCCCCTACAGGCATTCACCTGGTGGTGGCGCGGAGGCCGCTGCTGTCTGCATCACGGCAGCAGCTGCTGCTGCTGGCAGCGCCGACGTGGGCGTGCCTGTGAGGGCGGATGCACGCGCCGGCAGGGCAGCTGAGGCAGCCATGGCCCCTGCGGGTGCATTGTTGTTGCGCTGGGCCTCTGCTGCCATGCCCAGGTGCACGGGCGCGGGCACAGCGCCGCCCACACCTGCGCTCACAGCCGCACCATGCAGCCATCAGCCTACTGTTGCGGTGGGCAGGGCTGCTGTGAGCAGTTGCTGCGCCTTGACGACAGCAGTGTTGAGCACGCTGCAAGCTGCCCTGCCCTGCACAGCAGCAGCCTCCTCACCTGAGGCCTGCAGCAGCTCCTGTGCAGTCATGGTGCCCGCCTCCAAGGCTTGCAGCATGTCCGACAATCCAGTGCCCTGCAGCGTGCAGGGGTCACCAGAGTGGGTGCGCCGGCAGGGGAGCAGTTGCAGGCTGCCAGTACACTCTTAAGCGGCTCCGGCCATCTCACGCACCTGGTGCGGCAGCTGCGGGCTGGTGCCAGCCTGCCACCAGGCCGTCAGCACGGCGTGCAGCGACGCCCGGGCCGCCTGCTCCCTCTGCACCAGCTCCTGCAGCAAGGTGCAGCACATCGGCAGCAGCAGCAGGAGCGAGGTGCCGCCACAGGCAAGGTGGCAGCAGGCAGTGTGACAGGGAGCAGGACGGGCACAGCATCAAGGCTACTAGTAGAGGAGGGCCCTGCCAACCCCCATCCCTACCAGCTGCTGCTCACCGTCAGCTGCTCCACCTGGTCGTGCATCTCCTGGCAGCGCTGGGTGAGTGCCGCAATGGTGTCCTTCAGCTGCAGCCGGACACGGCAGAAGGTGCCACATTGGGAGTCAGGCAAGGGGGCAAAAGCTGCGCTCACATGCAGGCAGGCAGCGCGCTGCCACCACGGGCACAAGCACTATTCCGCCGTGCGTCCAGATGGGCGCATGCTGGCGGCTGAGCATGCCGTGAGCTTACCTGCACCATGAAAATCTGGCGCTTGGCCCGACACTTCTTGGCCGCCTCACGGTTGCGGGCGCGCCTGCGCGGGCACCGGCCAGGGCGCAGGGGTCAACTGCATGCGGCAGCTGGTGTGACACGAATTGCACACTGCGGCAGGCTCAGCAGCAGGGCATGCATGCAGCTGGCTGCCAAGGCAATGCCCTGGAGGTTGCTGACACACAGCAGCGTGGGCTGCCCCCACCCCGCCCCTCACTTGTGCGTCAGCTTGTCCCGGGGCAGCTCTGCTGCTGGGCGCCGGGCTCCGGATGTCCGGCGCGCCCGCGAGCGTGGGCGGGTTGCTGCGCCGTGGCGGCCAGCACCCAGCTCTGAGTCGCCTGCAGGGCCAGGCGGGCAGGCAGGGGGGCAAGCCGGCGACGTTATTCCGGGCTGGCTGGCAGGCAGTGCCGGGCAGGGCGCGAGCGCTGGCAAACGACTGCAGGCAGGGACGGGGTGTGGGGCGGCAGGTGGCACCCACCATCGTCCTCATCCTCGTCCTCGTCCTCGTCAGCATCGTCCTCCTCCTCATCGTCCTCGTCATCGTCGCCGGTGGTGCGGCCGGCAGAGCGCGTGGAGGTGCCTGCCGGCCTGGCGAGCTGCGGCTGCGGCTGGTCGCCCTGCACCACTCCCGCCAGCAGCGACTGCAGCTGCGCGTGGATGTCTTGTGGCAGCTGCCCGGTAGCTGCTGGCCCTGCTGGGGCCTGCGTGGCGCTGGGGCCTGCACGTGGGAGCAGGGAAGGCGGTCGTCTCAAGCATGGGGGGCGGGGCGCAGCCAGTCGCGTGACGGGCAAACAGTCGCATTCCATCCGCTGCGGTGCCATGGCCCACAGCTGCCCACCTACCCAGCGACAGCAGGCGTGCAGCTGGCGCAGGGCTGATCAGTCAAACCCAGAAGCCCCGGCCCACCTGCGTGCGCCAAGAAGCTGCTGGCCGCCTCCGCCTGCTGGCGCAGCTGCTGGTGCAGGGAGGGCGGCTGCGAGCTGCTGGCAGTGCTGCGACGCGGGCGGGTGCCGCTGCGCCGCCTCACGCGCGCAGGGGTGGCGGTCCGGCCCCCGGCACCACTCGGGCTGCCTGTGGCTGCGCTCCCCGGCGGCTCCATGCGCCCGGCTCAGCTGCACGCACGCGCCAGGGGGGGGGGGGGGGGGGATGTCGTCATCATGACCGTGATGCCCCCACCCAGCACGCCCCCCCTCCCCCCCCGCCCCCCCGCCCCAGCACACGCGCCTGTGCTGTCAAGCAGGCAGCCAGCTCCTGCACGCACAGCCTGCCTGTGCTGCCCAGCGTCTCACCAGGCGGAGCGCGGCCTGCGGCTGCCGGCGCCAGGGATGGCTCACGCGGGCGGCCAGGGGCGGCCCTCCCGGTCTGTGCGCTGTCGGCGGCCGGATCGAGGCAGGCGCCAATCCAGTGATAGTCACGGAATTTATTCGGGGCTCGCAGCTGGAAAATTGAGGCCCTGGTGGCCGCGCGACGGTGTGTCTGCCGCAGCAGCCCTTCCCGTCGTCTCGCTGGGCGCGCAATCAATCAGGTAATGCTGGTCAGAAGATTATGAGGGCCGTGGGAGGCAGCGAGACGGGTGGGAGTGACTCATGACAATCGAGCGAGTCACACGGCACGCACAGCGTGGGCCGCCCGCCCGCCTTGGCGCAGCAGCACGTCGTGATGCGCTGCCAAGGCGCTTGATTACACACAGCAGTGCAGCTTAACTGCCTGCGCAGGCCGCAACCCTCACTGCCCCCTAGGCCTTGGCCTTGATGGCGGGGAAGAGCGCCTCCGCAAAGTTGTCAGCGTCAAACGTCTGCAGGGGCGCGCAGCAGCGCAGCAGCGCCCCGCCAGCACCCGTCACGCTGCTGGTGCGAGAAAATGGCAGCAGGTGCTGCCACCAGAGCACTTGGGCTGGCTGAGCAGCAGCACCTGCACCTGCGCCCCTGGCACAAACACTGTCACCCGGGCACCATGCTCCCAGCAGGGGGGGGGGGGGGGGGGGGGGGGGGGGGGGGGGGGGGGGGGGGCGGGGGGGCGCCGCGGCCGCCCCCCCCCCCCCCCCCCCACCCACCCACCACCACCACCGCCCGCCGCCGCACCTGCAGGTCCTCCAGTGCCTCGCCCACGCCCACAAACTTGACGGGCAGGCCCAGCTGATCCACCACGCTGACCACCGCGCCACCGCGGGCGCTGCCGTCCAGCTTGGTGAGGATGAGGCCGGTCAGGGGGACGGTGTCGTTGAACTCGCGCGCCTGGTTCAGCATGTTCAGGCCTGGGGGGGCCCGAGAGAGGGGGGAGTCAACAGGGGGGCAGGGGGGGGGGGGTTCAGGAGGGGCAGGGGCAGGGTAAGAGGGCGAGAACCGGGTCGATTGATAGGGGAAGGCATGCACACTGCTTGGCGGTGCCAGGGGTGGCACAAGACCCGGCGGGGTCCAGAGGCGACTTGGGAGCAGCCGCTGCTGCTGCACGAGCAGCCGCTGCTGCTGCACGAGCCGCCGCAAGCGCGCGCGCGCAGGCCCACACCTGTGGTGCCGTCCAGCACTAGCAACACCTCGTTGGGCTGCTTGGCCAGCACGTTGCCGATGCTCTTCTTGCAGGCTGCCAGCTCCTCCATGAGGCCGTAGGCGGTGTGCAGGCGCCCCGCGGTGTCGCAGATGACCTGCGCAGTGCACGCCCACCCAAGCCAGCCGGTCGGGTCGCGCACGCCATGACCACCGGACCCATTTCGCCGGCTCTGGAGCTCTCTCTCACGCTCAAAGCCAGCGCAAGGCTCTGGTCATGGCACGGCATGCAGCGCAGCGCAGCCCAGCGCAGCGCAGCGCATGCCTCCCCCCCCACCCACCCACCAGGTCTATGTCCTTGCGCTGCTTGGCGTCATTGCAGCAGGCGGCCAACACGCCGCCCGGCTTGCCGCCCTCCCTGCAGCCGCAGTGGCAGCAGCAAGCAGCAGCGTTGGGGCTAGCCGCTCGCGGGCAATGGCCGTCGTCGGCGTGCATCTGTCCGCTGGCGCTGCTGGCGCTGCTGCTGCTGCCGCCCCACCTGAACTGCCCCATGACCGCGCCCGACCGCTTGGCCCACGCCGCCAGCTGCTCGGCAGCTGCCGCGCGGAAGGTGTCGCCAGGCGCCAGGTACACCTGCAGGGCGCACGCAGCAGGGAGGCGTTGTTTGGGGGGGAGGGGACAGTGGCCACCCCATGGCAGCCAGGATTGTGCTTGCTGCATGCACCCTGGGGTGCTGCGTCACAGGCCAAAAATGCTGGAGTGCTCAATGCCTCGCCGCTGACATGCCCATAGTGATTATATAGTCGTAAGGTGTATTAGAAACGCGCTGGGGGCGGACACTGCTGGCATTGCACCCCCTGTCTCCTAAAAGGGAGGCGGCTTCGGGCAGCAGGCACCCCTCCCTTGCCCCCCCGGGCCCAGCCGCTCACCTGCGCCCCTTCTGAGCTGAACTTGTGTGCCAGCTTGCCAATGGTGGTGGTCTTGCCCGCGCCGTTCACGCCCACCACCAGGATGACCGCTGGCTTGCCCTCCAGCGCCAGCTCGCTGCTCTTGCCGCCTGCAGGTCCGGAGGGAGGGGCGCCAGGGTCGGGACCAGGGGGGGACCTCCCCTGGGTTCCCGGCAGGCGCCCGGGGGGGTGCTGCGGGCAGAGCACTGCCCGGTGCCCAGGCGTGCCCCGCAGGCGCTGGCGACCCCCTCCTTACCAGGCAGGGCGAGCAGCTTGACAATTTGCAGCTTGAGGGCTCGCCGGATGTCATCCCCGGTTTTGAGGTCGCCTGCCTTGAGCCCCTCCCTAAGCCCATCCACAATCTTGAGCGCGGTCTTGGGCCCAAAGTCGGCCGCCTGCAGGGGGCGCGGTGCTTGCACGCTGCTTGATGGTAGCGGAGGGGGACGGAGTGATGGACGGCTGCACGCGCGGGGTGTGGTGCAAGCACCCACTGAGCTGCCGCCTGCGTTCGGGCGCGTGGCGCAACCGCATGGCATGCTGTCCGCCCTCTGCTTGGCATGCTGCCCGCCCGCACTCACGCCCCCTGGCGCGTCTCACAATGAGGCACTCCTCCAGCTCCTCCAGCGTGTCCTCATAGTCCTCCAGGGACCAGAAGGTCAGCAGCTCCTCCACCAGCTGCGTGCGCGG
>Ga0315905_10008052_pt1 | contig 10649 bp, 7 predicted proteins | sample LakEriMetagenome_5_FD_203522 | JGI IMG/M metagenome (GOLD analysis project Ga0315905, IMG submission 203522) | Freshwater fungal communities from buoy surface, Lake Erie, Ohio, United States - Buoy 4 MA121 | ecosystem: Environmental > Aquatic > Freshwater > Lake | place: USA: Lake Erie, Ohio... | reverse complement strand
TGGCCAGCAACACCACCAAGCATCGCTGCACCTTGATCGTGCACATAACCTGTAATGTGCTGATCTCTGAATACTTTATCATTCTCAGTTGGCGCAATCACTTTTTTATCCATTCTTTCCAAAGGCTTATAACCGATAGTATGAAGCCCCATTGGCTTGTAAAAATGATTGGTGACATATTGATCTAAAGGTTGATTCGAAATTTTTTCTACTAACTCCTGAGTAAAATAAAAAGCCAAATCACTGTACTTGTAGGTCTTGTCTGCACTAATTGGAGTCTCTAGCACTTGTTTCATCATCTCCGACTTGTAGTCATCCTTGATGTAGATTCCATCTGCGACCTGATTACTGAAACCTCTTTCTGGAGCAGTCTTGTAAATTGAAGGATCCAAGACTCCATCAGACATCGTCTTGGTGTAGAATGGAATCCATGCTGTAAAGCCTGCCGTGTGCGCTAACATTTCCTTAATCACCACTTTTGAATAGACATTGTCTTGCGGGATATCGAGGTAGTCACCCAACGTTTTATTGACGTCCAACTTTTTCTCATCCACCAATTTCATGGCAGCGAGCGTTCCGCTAGCCACTTTAGTTATCGAAGCTAAATCGTAAACAGTATTTTGATCAACTGCTTGACTATCGTTCCAATCAAGCGATCCAAAAGCTTTATCATAAACTACCCATCCGTCTTTTGCCACTAGCACGCGACAACCAGGATATGCTCCTTGCATCACACCGTTCCAAGCGATAGAATCCACTTTGCTAAATGAATTACTATTGATAGCCACTTTGAATGATGCTTCATCACTCATCATATCTTCTTCATAATCCGCAGCTGGCGCTCCTTTCACGTCTGTTTTCTCCTCAACATTTACCAATGTTTGAGAGATCAGATCTAGGTTCACCCATCTAAGGATTCCACCCCCATCTACTTTACAGCCATCCTTACAAACAAAATCTGCGGTAGCCGTCACCGGCAACGCTCCTGATGCATCAGTTGCGCCAACAATTAATTCTGCACATGCCTTTCTCGTGAGTTCGTCATCTTGGTAAGCGACTACGACTCCCTCGATATTACTTAAATCACGAAGTGTCGACAATGAATATGGATTCGCCAAAACAGCCAACACCACTGTTGTCTTTTCCCCTACACTATTTAAAATTCTAGCCGATTCATTGGTTACACCAAAGTTCTTCGAAGCTTTGTTGCTAGTTCCCACCATATCAGCAATCACTAGATCATACTCACTCAACTTATCATACCAAGCCATTGCTGATTTGTATTCAGGATTCTTTTCCATCATGAATACATCGACAGGCAAGTACTTCGAAATCGCTGCAGTGAATGCTGTTGGAGCAGCTGCACCGATTTCAACTACTGCTACTTTTTTGTACTCTCTAAAATTGATTGGTAAAGTTTCTTTTTCATTGCGAATAACAGTCAAACTCTGCTCTACCAATTTCGCTTGAAGACTTTTTGCAGATGCAGAATTCAAATCCTCCACCAAACCTTTTGTTTTGATAGGAGTAAAATTTGAAAGTCCCACCCACTCCTTAGTGCGTAAGATTCTTAGACAACGATCATTAATTTCAGCTTCTGTTAATTCACCGCTTGCAATGGCATCTTTTATCTTTTGAATTGCGAGTGGAATATCAGCAGAGAATAGCAACACATCATTACCAGCTTTGATTGCTTGTAAATCCATGTCACCAGGCTTCCAAAATTTCGCTACGCCTTGCATATTTAGTGCATCAGTAAACACTAATCCATCAAAGCCCATTTCTTTTCGGAGCAAGCCATCAATAATTTTCGGCGACAACGTTGATGGAAGGTTTCGAGTGGTATCGAGAGCCGGAACGAATAAGTGTGCAATCATACTTCCACCAAGGCCTTGAGCTATCAACGCTTTGTAAGGATACAATTCCAAACTATCCAGGCGTTCTTTTGAATATGGAATAACTGGAAGATCTTTGTGGCTATCCGCATCAGTATCGCCATGACCTGGAAAGTGCTTTGCAACCGCTAAAACATGATTGTCTTGTAAGCCTTTCATATACATCAATCCACGTCGTGTGACTAGTTCTCTATCCTCTCCAAATGATCTATTTGAAATAACAGGATTCTTTGGATTATTATTGATATCAAGCACCGGTGAGAATGAAACATGCACTCCAAGACGCTTTAATTGACGAGCCATTTCGATACCAAATTCGTAGGTGAGTTCATCACCTTCAGAGGCTCCTAGGGTCATCTGTCTTGGGTAAGCAATGGTTGAATCTAGACGCATGCCTAACCCCCACTCTGCGTCCATTGAAATGAGAAGTGGAATACTAGATTCTGCTTGAAATTTATTGGTAAGATTAGCTTGACGAACAGGACTTCCTTGAAAGAATATGATTCCACCAATGCCGTAATTTTTGACAAGCGAAGAAATTTTTGAAGCATTGTAATCACGGTGCTTTGGATCACTCCAAGCTGCTACCATGAAAAGCTGACCAATCTTTTGGTCCAAACTCATCGATTGAAAGATGGAGTCTGCCCATGGTGTAGGTGTCTCTAGAAAGCATGGCTGTTGAGCCTTTGCGCCTCTGAAAGCCAAGACTAAGAAGAATGAAAGAATGATGTGAATTCTCATGATACACCTAAATTTTATGCTTCTTACAAAACAAGGTGAAATACAACAACTATTGCACCACGCTTATTGTGGTTTAGCAACAGTTATATGTGCAAATCATGAAATATGTTCCAATGAGCCTATTTTTTTCATTACTTGGCTCATCACAAATTGGAATTGCTCCTCGATAGTGAGGTGTGTATTATCAATAACAACTGCGTCATCAGCTCTTTTTAGAGGATCGTTCGCACGAGTTGTATCATATTCATCACGGCTGTTTACATTATTCAAAACCTCTTCAAGTGTTGTCTCAACACCCATTGATTTTAACTCTACATAACGGCGATGAGCGCGAACTTTGCTGTCAGCTGTCATGAAAAATTTGAGTTCGGCATTTGGTAGAACTACAGTTCCGATATCTCTTCCGTCCATAACCACACCGCCTGACTCGGCCATACGTTTCTGAAGCTTCACCAGCTTTACTCTCACTGCTTTGACATCCGAGATTTTCGAAACGTGATTGCTCACTTGCAATGAACGAATTTCCTTCTCAACATTTTGTCCATTTAAAAATGTCTCAATGAAACCTAGATCGAAGTTGTATTTAAAATTGATCAGAACAAGATCCAAGGCTTTTTCTAATCCCGCCGTATCTACAGTTCCATTTGCATGAATAAACCCATGTTGCAAAGCGTATAATGCCATTGCTCTATACATTGCACCGGTGTCTATATACACATAGTTCAACTCCTTTGCAACGGCTTTAGCTATTGTACTCTTCCCACAAGAAGAATACCCGTCTATCGCGATATTGATTTTTTGCTTCACGGTTTATATACTTTTGGATAGCTGCGAAAATACACACTATCAATGAAATTTTACGACTTTAAAGATAAGAATACTTCTGCTAGCATACATCTAGCACTCCCTCCACCATATTTTTCGATGGTTTCGATGTCTGAAACTACTAACCGGCCATGACTTCTCAACTCGTCTAATTGTGTGTTTGTGTATGCATCAAAAGCACTTTTAGACATTACTATTAAGGTCTCTCCGTCCTTGTTTTTAAGCTCTAAAATGTTTCCAGCGAACCTCGATGTTTGTTCTTCTGATATGATAATAACTTGTCGACCAATAGAAAGCTGATCTAAAACCATTAAGCGATCACTAACATTATCAATGGCTTCAGCACAAACCACAGCCCACTTTGCCCCAATAGACATCATCACATTGGTATGATAAATTGGGAATCGATGGTTATTCACTGTCTGAAAAGACTCGAAAGAAATAGTTCTATACCCACTTATCAGAGCCCATTGAGAAAGCACTTCTCGGTTGCTCCTTTCCGATATCGACATATACGCTATCTGGTTCTGATGATCCAAAACAAGACTACCCGTGCCCTCCAAAAACTTATATTCGTCTTCAAAGTACGACAAGTCAACGACCTCGAGCTCACTTTGACAAACCTCCTTTAGCATTGGTATCAATGGAATTTCCTTCTCCAACCTGCGATTAGCAGCGAACATGGGATAAATAATAACGCGACCTTTTTGATCTGTGGAAATCCAGTTATTAGGAAAAATACTATCAGGAGTGTCGTGCTGACCAAGGTCATTCTGAGTCAAAACATTGACTCCATTCGCAGTCAAAAGTGTCACAAACCTGTCAAACTCGTCTGAGGCCTTACCCCTCACTTCCTCAGATTTAACGAGGCTTACAGCGGATTGATAGTAGTTATTCACGCTGGTCTGCTCATTCATCCTGAAAAAAAATGGGCGAACCATCAAAACCGTATTTGTACTTTGGTCGTTCATTAGTGTGCAAAGTTGGTTGTTTTTACCGTTTTTGCTGCACTAATGATAAAATCACTAACTAATTGAATCTTGATTTACAGAATCCTCTCCCTCATATCTTGCTTTGCCATTATCACTTCGTGCGGAGATAACCGCTTCTTTTCAAGTGAATCTGAAGGCTCGATCATTTATGATGTCTCTTTCCCTTATGAGCAAAATAGCCTTATGCTTGAGCTTTATCCTAAAGAGATGCTATTTGAATTTAATAACGACTTTTTGCGTGGCTCCTTAAAGTCAACTTGGGGTGTTATTACAACCGACCTCTTGATCAACAAAGACCAAAAGACCTACGAGCAGTTTTTCAAATCCTTTGGAGATAAATACTCACTGGCGCTCAAGTCAGACAATATGAAAGACCTCTTCAGCTTAACACCTGAGGCAAAAATCACACCTACCGATGACACCTTAACTATTGCTGGTTACCTATGCCACAAAAGCCTCGCAGTATTTCCTGGTGACACTTTACCACCGATAGAACTCTATTTTACCAAAGAACTAGATATTACAAGAGACAATTGGTGGAACAAATACTATCAAATTGATGGTTTTCTTCTGGGTTATGAAGTCGAGCAATATGGAAAACGAATGAAACTTCGCGCACGTGAGGTCACCTTCCAACCTATAGCCCCAGATCGTTTCGTGGCACCTGAAGGTTACACTGCACTTACCGCTCTAGATATGGACAAACAAATCAAAAAAGTAGTAGAAGAATTTATGGTCTCGAAGTAGATTCTAGCAAATCAATTGGCTTAACATTTTCTAACTCCAACTCAAGTTCATAATTCTTTGACTTAATATCATCCGCTGATATTTTTTCCATAACAAAAGAAATCCCATTCAGACGCCCCTTAAGCGTTGTCTTTTCTGCAATAGTGTAAGTCTTGGTCTCACTAGATTCGACTGTTACACCATTTTGAAAAACTTCGACCTGAAGATCATACATCATTGGAAACTCATTCGAATTTTTAACTTGAAGCGTTAGCATTTGAGGCGAGTTTTTTTTGTACCACTTCTGCTTTACCCAACGAACAGAAAACTCCAATCCTTCTTGCTCTTTCACCTTTTCATACTGAGAAAATGCTACTAGGTTAAATAGGAACAGCAGCCCCAACATCATTACAATCTTTTTCATCATCATCAAATTTTCACAAAGATGAATTAAAAATCTTTTGAAACAAATGCTACAACATTACGTAAGAGCCATGGAATAAGGTTTTGAATGCAATTGGGCGAACTTGAGTAGAGAACTTGCGAGCCTAATTGCATTTTTTTTGAACCAATCCGAAAGTCTCAGGTACGGGGTTGCAAATTCCAAAAGATGCAACAATCCAATTGGCTTAAATGGCTCAGTAGCGATGCCCGCCACTTTCAAATCTTATCTCAATTCACTTTTCTCATTTATGGAATTCTATTTCTAGGATGGGATCAAGATTGGTTGAACTATGCAGCAGCTTTCACTGGCACCGTTGGTATTCAAACGATATTCATCAAAACGGGATATGCTCAAAACCATAGTTACAAGAGTGCTATCATTACAGCCCTTGGATTATGTCTACTACTTAAGACTAACTCACCTATCATCTTCTTCTGCGCTGGCGCTATTGCGATTGCTCAAAAATTTGCGATTAGAATAAATGGGAAGCATTTATGGAATCCAGCAAACTTTGGAATTATCATCGCCATTATTCTTTCTGGAAACGCTTGGGTTTCCCCCGGGCAATGGGGTAATCAAGCGGTATTTGTGCTCGTAAGTTCTGTAGCAGCATGGAACGTTCTATCCCGCATCGGGCGGATAGATACAGGAATAATATTTCTCCTTTCTCTTAGCATTTTCGAGTATTTCAGAACAGTAGTGTATCTTGAATGGGGACACGAGGTATGGCTGCACAAAATGACAAGTGGATCTATTCTTCTATTCTCATTCTTCATGATTACCGATCCTATGTCTACCCCTTTCAACAAAAAGGCTCGTATTGTCTGGACGGTGTCTGTTGCATTTCTGTCCTTCTATCTCACAAATTTCTTCTTCATTAATGCTTCTGTGCAATGGGTCTTGTTTGCACTTACCCCATTCACCCCGCTTATAGACAAACTAGCGAAAGCGAGTCAATTCAATTGGCAAAAATCAATTCAACCTTTATTTAATCTAAAAAAACAAACCAATGAAAGCACTTACTAGAAAATTGCTCGCACTGAGCATGGCTATGTTGATCATTGTGCAGTCCTCCTATGGCTTCTGTGGCTTTTATGTTGCAAAAGCAGACACCACCATTTTCAATAACAAAAGTGAAGTTATCCTTGTGCGAGATGGTAAACACACCGTTATCACTATGAGCAATGACTTCAAAGGTGATGTGAAAGATTTTGCCATGGTGGTACCCGTGCCTGTAGTATTAAAAGAATCTGACATTAAAGTAGTAGATAGAAAAGTATTTGAAGCGCTTGATGCTTACTCTGCTCCTCGACTAGTAGAATATTATGATCAAAATCCTTGTCAACCAGAATATACATTTGATGAGATATATGCTACGCCTACTTCAGTCAACTCAAACTCGATGGTCATGAAATCAGAATCAATCAGAGAAAAAGACTTTGGCGTAAAAATCGAAGCTCGCTACAAAGTAGGAGAATATGACATTTTACTTTTATCAGCAAAGGAAAGCACTGGACTTAAGGATTGGCTTCTTTTGAGCGGCTACAAAATACCTGCAACTGCTGATGAAGTGCTCGCTCCATACATCAAAAGCAATATGAAATTCTTTGTGGTAAAAGTGAATGCGGAAACAATTGCAAAAGGAAAATTCGAATACTTGAGCCCACTTCAAATAAGCTTTGACCATGATAAATTCATGCTGCCCATCCGACTAGGAATGGCTAATAGTACTGGCAGTCAAGACATGATTGTGTATGCCTTTACAAGAACAGGTCGTGTTGAATGCACCAATTACAGAACAGTAAAAATGCCAACTGATCGTCATATTCCTCTATTTGTAAAAAATGAGTTTGGTGATTTTTATAAAAATCTTTTTCAAAAAACTTGGAAGACAGAAAATCGAAATGCGGTATTCCTCGAGTATGCTTGGGATGTTACTCCAAACTGGGGAATGAAGTGCGATCCATGTGTAGGGCCACCTCCAATGCAACAAGAATTTGCAGACGCTGGAGTTTGGTGGGCAAATACCGGAGGCCAAACCTTCTTCACCCGAATGCACGTTCGGTATGAAAAAAGTAAGTTCCCAAGCGACCTCACTTTTCAAGTTACTCCCAATAATGAAAACTACCAAGCACGCTATGTACTAACCAACCCTGCCACTGGAGAATTTGAGTGCGAAGAAGGACAACAATATCTGCTCGACCTGAGAGATAAAAGAAAACTAGAGTTAGATGAATATGCCGCTCTGACTGGGAAAGTTAGTGCCAAGGGACAAAAGTATTTATCAGAATATCAAGGAAAAATACTGCCAGCAAAGAAAAACGAAGCTCCTATTTTTATGAAAGAATTTTTCAAGAACAATGGACTTCGTAAACTAATCATTGCTCTGTCCGCTTTAATGGCTTTGGTCATATTATTCCGGTTTTCAAGATCTAAAATTGAAACAAAAATTGTATAAAAAAAGGGGCGATAACTCGCCCCTTTTCTTTTATCATTTTGATGTAATTAAGATCTCTTATCGCCTGTCTTGTCAGCCATCAAGGTGCTCATTCCCATCATTTGTTGCATTGTCTTTTGCATGCCATCGGCGCTTCCGTCCAAGAAAATGACGTTACCTTTACCGTACTCTGCAAAATTCTTAATCGCCTCGGTCCACATTGAGAACATAATCATTGATGTATCAAGATTTGCTTGTTGCATTTCTCTCGCAGCATTGTTCATACCCTTTGCTACCTCTTCTCTGAAAAGAGCCACACCTTGACCTCTCAATTGTGCTGCTTCGCGTTCTGCCTCAGCTGCGATTTTAATTGCATTACCATCAGCTTCTGCAGCTTTGGTTTTAGTGATTAGAAGCGCTTGACCTTCGTTTTCAGCAGCCGCTTTCAAGTTATTTGAAGCTACTACTTGGCTCATTGAACGCATGATTGCTTCGTCAAATGTGATGTCATTGATCTGCAAATCCTGAAGATGATAACCCCACTCTTCCAGATGCACGTCGATTTGATCTTTAACGTGTTCTACAATTTCACGGCGCAATGAAAGAACTTCTGCTTGTTTTTTCGTAGCAACGAATGAACGAATAGACCCCTCAATGGTGCGAATCAATGCCTGCATTAAATTCTTTTCATCAATGAATTTAAACGCTACTTTTTTCACTGTTTCTTCTTCTGCATCGATAACAGAGAAAAGCAACATTGACTTGAAATAAACATTTGCTTGGTCAATGGTTACTGCTTGGAATTCCAATTCCACAGATCTATTCTGAGTTGAAATTCTTCTAAAAATCTGTTCGATAAATGGAATGGTCAGTGTCAAACCTGGTCGCAATATGCGGCGGTACTTCCCGAAAACAGTTACTACAGCAATAGTTCCTTGCTGAACAGTTCTAAAGGATTTAAAGAGTAAAAAAATCAGGAGTAAAATGAAAATTAAATTACCTGATACAATGGTGTCGATATCAATCATAGTATAAAATATTTCAACGAAGATACTATATCACAGAAACTTCGAGTATTGAAATTACCATTAGTTAATAAAAAAAGCCACCGATGTAGGTGGCTTTTTTTTATTCAATCTCTATTTCTTAGTAATAAATATTGCGACGAACTTTTGCGACATACTTTGCAAGTCTGATTACTTGCTTTGTGTAGCCAAATTCGTTGTCATACCATACATAAAGCACGATACCCTTTCCGTCAGCGCTAACGATGGTAGCCTCTGAGTCGAATACAGAGCAACATTCATTTCCGATGATATCACTTGACACCAACTCTTCGCTAATGCTGTAGTAAATTTGGTTTACCAAATCACCATCCAACGCCTGCTTTCTGATGATGGCATTTACTTCCTCCTTGGTGGTTGGCTTATTCACATATGCATGAATAATAGCCAAAGATCCATTCGGTGTTGGTACACGTACAGCGTTAGCCGTTAGTTTATTTGCAAGCTCTGGAATTACTTTCGTTACTGCTTTACCTGCGCCAGTTTCTGTGATAACCATGTTAACAGCAGCACTTCTACCGCGGCGACTCTTTTTATGCATGTTGTCCAACAAGTTTTGATCGTTGGTGTAGGCGTGCACTGTTTCAATGTGACCTTTATCGAGTTCCAAAGCATTGTTTACAGTAAACAAGATTGGACAGATAGCGTTAGTCGTGCAGCTTGCTGCAGAGAAAATAGTTTCATTCTCGATATCTAAATCACGGTGGTTAATTCCGTACACGATGTTTGGAACTTCCTTTCCAGGTGCTGTTAGAATCACCTTTGAAACTCCATTTGACTTTAAGTGATTGCTCAGACCTTCACGATCCTTCAGAACACCAGTATTATCGATCATCAACGCATTGTTGATGCCATATTGAGTGTAGTCTACATTGCTTGGGTCGTTTGTAGCAATCATATGAACGCGTTGACCATTGATTAAAAGAGCCTTTCCTTCGTAATCGATATCAACTGTTCCCTTGAATCTTCCGTGAACAGAGTCATTTTCAAATAATGCCGCTCTCTTTTTCAAAGAAAGCTCATCATTTTCTCTAGTCACAATTGCTCTAAGACGCAACTGCTGACCTTTTCCTGCCTGCTTGATCAATTCGCGTGCAGCAAGACGTCCGATACGACCGAAACCATACAAGACTACGTCTCGTGGTTCGATACTATTTCCTGCATCCATCATGAAGTTATTGAGACGATCGTTCAAAAACTCACGATGAGATTTATAATGTTCTCTTCCGTTAAGCCATTCGCTAGCTAACTTCCCGATGTCGATCTTTGCTGGTGCAAGCTCCATTGAATAAAGCTCCTTTGCAAGATCTGCTGTGTCGAAAATACTGATTGGCTTTCCTACTACTTCTGCAGCATACTTGTGCAGACGAAGGATTTCTGTAACACTCGTATCCGCCAGATGATTGCGGAAAAGCACGAGCTCTATTGATTTGTCAAAAAGCAATTTACCCACGCTATTCGCGAGGTCTACCGCTGCTTTTTCTTGATTCACATACACCTGCAGTTCATTGCTGTAAGTGTCGT
>Ga0315905_10008049_pt1 | contig 10652 bp, 11 predicted proteins | sample LakEriMetagenome_5_FD_203522 | JGI IMG/M metagenome (GOLD analysis project Ga0315905, IMG submission 203522) | Freshwater fungal communities from buoy surface, Lake Erie, Ohio, United States - Buoy 4 MA121 | ecosystem: Environmental > Aquatic > Freshwater > Lake | place: USA: Lake Erie, Ohio... | reverse complement strand
CGTTCAAACCCCGGATACTGCTGGCTAAAGGATTGGCAAAACCATAGGCCGCAAAAACGCCCAGCATCGTTCCAGAGAGAGCTGCAGCCACCAACTGGCCAACTTTTGTGGGGCCTTGGTCAATCGCCCCCATCGTATGAATGATACCCATTACCGCCGCGACAATCCCGATACCCGGCAAAGAGTCCCCGGCAAAATTTAGAACATGGGCCGAATGCTCCGCCTCACGAGTTTTTGTCTGAATATCCATCTCAATAACCCCCTCAAGTTGATCTGGCTTGATCCGTCCATCGACCAAAGGCTTTAAACTATCGACAATGAAAGAGAGGCGCTCCGGGGAGGCCAATAAGGTCGGATATTTCCGAAAAATAGAACTCTGAGTGGGAGCCGAAACGTGCTCTTCTAGGGCCAGCAAACCACTTTTGCGACCGGCTTGAAATAGCTCATAAAGCGCCCCGATCAACTCGAAGTAGTGAGTCTTGTTGATCGTCTTACCGGTCATTACTTGGATGATTTTGCCCATCGTGTCCTTTAGAACGTGCAAAGGAGTCGCGATTAAAACCGCACCTAAGGTGATACCAAAAATGGCGACGAGCTCGGCCGGATGCAGCAGATGCATAACCATGCCGATATCCCAATTGTGCCCCATGATGAACGAAATCACCGTGCAGCCCACGACCACTGCGAGTCCTATAATAATAAGCATATAAAATCCTATTTACTTTGATTCCGCTCAATAAAGCTCCGGAGCGCCAAGATCGCCTGGGTGTGGATCTGACTGATCCGGGCTTCCGTCAATTCCATCGCCTCGGCAATTTCAGCGAGCCGCAGTCCTTCAAAGTGATACAACGCCAGAACTTTCCGCTGCGTCTCTGGCAACACTTCAATCCGGTCGGCGACCAAACGCCACAATTCAGCCCGCTCCAAGCCGGCGGAGGCCGGCTCGAGATTTTCGTCGGCGATCGTCTCGTGCAGCTTAGCGCCATCACCGTCATCATACGCTGACGCATCGATGTTGATAAAGGTGACCGGACTCGATTCCTGCAGCCACTCTTCGTACTCAGCTGGGGTGAGCTGCAGGTGACGCTGAATCTCCTCGGCCGTCGCCGCGCGTTGGTGCTTCTGCTCCAGCTCGGCGATGGCATCTTTTATTTTGCGCGCTTTTGCCCGGGTGCGACGGGGACACCAATCCAAGCGCCTGAGTTCATCAAGAATCGCTCCGCGAATTTTAGTGTACGCGTAACCGGCAAAAGTCCGGCCCTCTTGCGGAATGTACCGTTGCGCCGCCGCAATCAACCCGATCACCCCCATGGAGTGAAGATCATCCGCATCGATATGCGGGGGTAAGCTCAGCTTGATCCGACCGACGACTTGACGCACCAACGGCAAGTGCTCCTCGACTAAAGCGGTCGAAGCACCCGTGGTCTGTTGGTACGCTTTGAACGCCAAAGGCGAAATCGGTGGAGGTGTCGTATCGGATGATGGAGTAGATTCCATGGTATTATACCCGTTTAATTAACCCGATCACTTTTTGGCTTTGGCGATCGCCGTTTCGCCCTTTTTTTGACGATTGGCTTTTGCCGCGGCTTCGGCCGTCGCTCGTTTCACGGCAACGGTAATGCGCATCGCATCCAAAACTTGATTCCAAAACCACTGACCCGCCAGTCCGCCCACAACCGCGGCGATACAAGCATCTCGCACAACCAAAGCGAAAGTCCGATCGGCCCAGAGGCCGGCAGTGAAGACCATCGTGAAGAAAACAAAGCCGAAAACTAAAAATATGTAACGCATACAAATCAGCTCTTACCCAATGTTTTTTGGACCAAGAAATCGAGCGGATCAGCACCGATGGGGCCAAGCAAATTGCCGTCATGCGAGAAGAAAAGTGGACGCATCTCCCCCTCGAGCAATATTTCCCAAATTTTACCGACATCTTTTGCTTCGTCGAGGTGCGTGAGCACCACATGGGTGGCCCCGAGGGCACGCCCCGATTTCAAGCCAGCCCGGAGGCTTTCGGTTTCATAAGCCGCATTGAGCACCAGCACCCGCGTCTCGATCGCTTGTTGCTTCAACAAATCGGCCAACAAGGGCATTTCGTCGCCCGCGGCCGCACCGAAGCACGGTACATCCCAATACACCCGAGCACCTTCGTCACTTACCCGCAGATTTGGAGTATGATGAGTGAGCCCCACCCCTACCGCATCGCAAAAGACTTCCAACTCGAGGCAGGGATTGGGCCGGCTAAATTCCACGTGGTGCACCCGACACTTCGTGCCCTGCTGAAACACTTCCCAGGTCAGCCATTGCCCAAGCGCCAATGATTTATCGGCCTGCGAACTGCTGATAAAAACTACCCGCCGGCTAAGCGGCACCACTGGAAACGCCCCAACCAATTGGCGTAATTCATGCACAAACTCCGCCAGCGCATCCCCCAAAGGTTTATCGCCAGAGATCGACCACCGCCGCTCAGTTTCGACTCGCCAAAGTAGCGATTCGGAGAACCCCGCTGTCCTCAACGCGGCTCGCAAGTCCACGGGCCGACTCCCGCGCGCCACCCCCGCCGCATACGTGGAATTCAACACCCCGGGCACCGGAGGCGCCATCACTGGCTCCTGTACTGATTCGGGCGCCGAAAGCTCGGCGATGACTTCCAGTTTAGCTCCACCGAAAATACGTTTGATGAAATTCTGCCGCACGGGCCGCACCGAAAGCACGCGCGCCTCCGGACCCAACTGCGCTTTGAGCACCGATAAGGCCTCGTTCACGGAGCGCACGATGAACCGGTAGGTGCCCGGCGCGGGGGATTTAGGAGCAGAAGAAGTCATCTGATTAAGCCGCCGCGCGGGCCGGTTCAAACGGCGCCGAAATTATCCCGGCATTCTCGATCTGGTAAGTCCCCGGGATTTCTTGGAAAGACACGACCGTGAGCCGCGGGAACGTCGATTCGAGAAAACGCCGTAACCCCAATCGTAACTCGGCGCCCACCGCGATGCACGGCGCGCTCCCGCCGGCGGCAAATTCCGCCTGCTTGGAATTGATCGCTTGGAGTAAATGGGCGCTCAACGCCGGATCGAGCGCCAGACCGAAGTCTGCCGCCGTCCGATGGATTTTTGCCACCAGCTCTTTTTCTAGGCGCAAATCGAGCGTCAAAGCCCGCACCGTGCCCGGAGCCGATTCCAGCAACGGCACAAAATAGGGCCCGAGCCGGCGCCTCACCAACTCGCTCAAATCGTCGGGATTCTTCGTCAAGGCCGCGAAATCTGCGATCCCTTCCAAGATCAACGGCAGATTGAGGATCGGCACATTTTCGCGGAGCAAATTCTGCAATACGCGCTGGATGATACCGAGATTGACCAAGTCCGGCAGCAACTCGCTGACCAGCGCCGGGTGCGCTTGCTTCACGTGATCGATCAACGCCTGCACATCCTGCCGACCGAGCAACACATGGGCGTTGGACTTCAAAATTTCAGATAGGTGCGTAACGATGATCGAGGCGCAATCGACCACGGAATAACCGTTGATCTCCGCATTCTTCTTTTCGCCCTCTTCGATCCAAACGGCCGCCAGACCAAAGACCGGCTCCTGGCACGCGACGCCGCGCAATTGCACGCGACTGCCCGAGACATTCATCGCCATCCAGCGACCCATCATGAGCGAACCACGGCCCACGATGCGCCCGCGCAAAAGAAAACGGTACTCGCCGCTCGCAAGCTCGAGATTGTCGCGCACCGCCACCTGCGGCACGATGATTCCCAGTTCGCGGGCCAGAGTTTTACGCACGCCAGTGATGCGCCCAGGTAAATCACCGCCTTGTTTCTGATCCGCTAGGCCGACCAGACCGAAACCCACCTCCACCGCAAATACGTCGACGTCGATCAATCGGCGCACTTCTTCGACCGAGCCACTCTTCGGCGGCGCGGCTTCCTTTTCTTTGGCCTTCTCGGCGGCGGTCTTGGCGACCGGTTCAGCCTCGGGCTGAACGGCCGGAAGTTTAAAGCCGATGTAGAGAAAAAACCCACCCATCAAACCAAGCGGCAACAAGGGCAACCCAGGCATGAAGCCCATGAGCAACATCACCGCGCCGACCATCTTCAACGCGGCCGGATATCGCACTAGTTGGCCGCCGACTTGTTGACCCAAGTCGCCGTTATCCGCTGCCCGGGTGACCAGCAAACCCGCGGCCACTGAAATTATGAGCGCTGGAATCTGCGACACCAGACCATCACCGATCGACAGCAGCGTAAACTTTTCCAACGACTCCATCAGCGACATATCCATCTGCAACACGCCGATCATGAAGCCGCCCAAAACATTGACCAAGGTGATCAAAATACCCGCGATCGCCTCGCCGCGCACAAACTTCGACGAACCGTCCATCGCGCCGTAAAAGTCCGCTTCACGTTGCACTTTAAGCCGCCGAGCCGAGGCCGTAGGCTCATCGATCGTCCCCGCGTTCAGCTCTGCATCGATCGCCATCTGTTTACCCGGCAAGGCATCCAAAGTAAACCTCGCCGATACCTCCGCAATCCGGCCCGCGCCTTTGGTGATTACGACGAAATTGATCACAACCAAGATCACGAACACGACGAACCCGACCACGTAATTACCCTGAATCACGATCTTGCCGAACGCCTCGATAATGTGACCAGCCTCACCCTCCGTGAGGACCAGGCGCGTCGAACAAATGTTGAGCGCCAAGCGGAAAAGCGTCAGGCCTAACAACACGGTCGGAAATGCCGAAAATTCTACCGGTTGGCGGACGTAAATCACCACCAGCATGATCAACAACGACGACGCGATGCTGAAGGACAGCAACACATCTAGGACCATCGGCGGCACCGGCAGCACCAGCAGCATGATCGTGCCAAACAATGCGACCGCGACTAATAGATCGGCCCGGCCCAAAAGTTGGCGGGAAAACGTCGTTGCGGGAACAGGAACAGCAGCAGGCATGAAAATTGGTTAGTTAGAAAGCGCCGCCGCCCGCCGGCTGGGAAGAGTGAAATAGTAGTAGCGGTAAGTCCGGTAGACGAAAGCGAGGATCTCGGCCACCGTCTCGAACATATCCTGTGGAATCGGCTCCCCCACTTTACCCGTCGCATAGAGCAAGCGCGCGACGGGACGATTTTCCACGATCGGCACCCCATGTTGCGCACCCAATTCTTTGATCCGAAGCGCGTGACGATTTTCGCCCTTGGCCACGATCACCGGCGCCGCATCCGAGCCCCGCACGTAGCGCAGCGCCACGGCAAAGTGCGTCGGGTTAGCCACAATCACATCCGCAGTCGGGACCGCATCCATCATCTGTTTCTGCAGGAGTCGACGGGCGAATCGCCGCATCGCTGCTTTCACCAGCGGATTACCATCCGATTGCGAGTGCTCGTCCTTAACCTCCTGCCGCGACATCATCAGTTCCTGGTTCGATTTATATAATTCGTACGCGTAACTGATGGCCGCGATCACGGCGATGGCGCCCAGAAATCGCCACATGAGCGCCATCGCGCTGGTGTGCAGAAAATTTGCGAGGTAAAGCAGCTCCACCGGGGCCGAGAAAATCACATCGCTGAAAATCTTGCTCGTCGCCGCCGCGAGGCATGCGAACACCGCAATCACTTTCAATAAATCAAGCGCCGCAGTGACCCAGATTTTTTTTCCGAAAATACGGCCCAGGCCAGCAATCGGATCGAAACGCTCGAAACTGGGCTTCATTGCCTCCGGGGTGAGTTGAAAGCCGCTTTGGACCCCGCCGGCCAAAATCGCGGCCAAGGCCGTAGCGAGTACCACCGGCAACCCAATCGAAATGAACGTCGTCATCGCCAATTCCGCCACCGGTGGGACTTCGTCGCCCTGCACCCGCAACTCGCCCAGGCGACCGAAAATCGCGACCGCCAGCTGCGTCATTTTCTCCGACGCCTCGCGGGCCGCCAAACCGAAGGCAAATAATGCGGCCCCTAACGTAAAAACCAAGGTCAACTCCGGCGCACGCGCGAACTGCCCTTTCGCATGGGCTTCGGAAAGCCGTTTCGCGGAGGGAGCCTCGGTTTTTGAATCTTGATCTTCAGCGCTCAATGCCGGGCATTAAGCAAGTTATGAGCCAGCTTCTAATTTTTAAAATAAGACCGTTATAATCATTTATTTATAAAATAACTTTTTCAAAAATAACTCGGGTTTCAACCCGTCCAAAGCGGCAGTTTTTTCCCAAAACTCAAGGTCCCACCGAGCGCAGACTCACTTCCAAGATATCCCAAGGCAGCGCCTGCCACAGTGGATCGAGGTTACGCAACAACAGCGCGCCAAAGCCCGAGAGCAGCAACAATCCAGCCCACAGCCGCACCGAAACACTCGCGATGAAGACGTTCATCCGCGGCACCGCTTTACCCAAAATACTGAAGGCTAAATTGATGATAAAGCTTAAGGCAATGAACGGAGCCGCAATCCGGAGTCCCACCGCCAAAATATGCGCCGTCACGTTGATCAAGCGTTCTAACGCGACCGCGGTGACGGTGTAAGTGCCCAACGGCGAAAACTCAAAACTCCGGGCAAAAGCCGCCAAGACATCAAGGTGCACCCCCATCCCAAAAAACAACACCCCTGCAAACGCCGTAACGAAAGCCGGTAAAGGCTCCTGCGCCGGCACCGGCACATCGTAGCCTGGCGGCGAATTCAATCCGACTTCATTGGCGATCAATCGACCGCCCAAAGCCGTGACCGAAAGCGCTGCTCGCACCACCAAACCCATCGCAAAACCCAGCAAGACTTCGCTCACCGCCGCCATCGCCAGCTGGATCCAATCCGCCGCTTGTAACGCCACCGGCAACGGCACCACCCCAACCAGCAGAACCGCTAAAATCATACTTAACGCCACGCGGGTACGAGTGGGCAACGTGCCTCCCCCCGGCGTGGGCAACGCGGCAATCACGCCTAATGAGCGCAAACTAATCAAAACCCATGCAATCAACCAAATGAGCATGGCATGGGCTCGACGCGTTAATTGCCTAAACTAGCCATCCGCGCAAAACAGCTGATCGTAAATTCACTCATCACTCGAACCAACCACGGCGCCAGCAGCACGAACAGCACCCCGCCAGCGATCAACTTAGGCCCAAACGTCAAGGTCTGCTCCTGGATACTCGTCGCCGACTGAAAAATACTCGTGATCAGGCCCACCACCAACAACCCGAGTAAAAATGGACTGCACACGAACAACGAGAAAACGATCACTTCCTTTAAAATATCGATAGCGGCTTCCGGCGTCATGGGCGTTTAGACGTTGAAGCTTTCCACCAAGCTTTTCACCACCAGCTGCCAGCCATCCACCAAGACAAAAAGCAGCAATTTAAACGGCAGCGCCACTACCGCCGGTGGCATCATCATCATCCCGAGCGACATTAAGATCGTCGAGACCAGCAGATCGATCACGAGAAACGGCAAGAAAAGGAAAAAGCCCATTTGGAATGCGGTCTGTAATTCGCTGATCACAAACGCCGGCACAATTACGCGCAGCGGCAAATCTTGAACCTTTGTCGGCGGAAATCGTCCGAGCTTGAGAAAAAATTCGATATCACGGGTGCGCGTCTGCTTCAGCATGAAACCTTTAATCGGCTCCCCGGCCGCCTCCAGGGCAGCCCCGGAAGCCAAACTACCCGACAAATAAGGCTGCAAGGCCTCAGTGTTCACCCGTTCGAAGGTCGGGCCCATGACGAATAAAGTAAGAAACAACGCGAGACCGGTAATGATTTGATTCGAAGGCGCATTCGGGAGCCCGATGGCCGTCCGGAGAAACCCCAGCACGATGACAATACGCGTGAAACTCGTCATCAACATCACGAGCGTGGGCGCCAGTGAAAGCAGCGTCATCACGACGACGATTTGCAAACCCACGCTGATCTCGCCGGGTTTTTCAGCACCCTCGAGATTCACCGCCAATTTCCACGGCGCCGGCGTCGCCGCGGGCGAGCCACTGCCCGGAGCCGCTGGCGGCGTCTGGGCTTGCAGCAGACCTTGGGCAAACACCAAGGCTGTGAACAAAAATAAAATCGGTAATCGCAGGCGCCGCAGCCAAATCAGATTCATGGCGCAGGGTCCGAGGAGGGTACTTCTGAGACCAGATCGATGCGACCTTGGCTGACGCCAATCAGAAACGACCGACCACGACAGGAAGTAAGTACCAGGTATTGCCGATTACCAAGGGGCCGCGTTTCTTCGATCGAAATTTCCGAGCCAGTCGTTTTAAGCGACCGGCCTTTACCTTTGGCCCGAAACCAAAGCCAAGCACCGCCCCCGAGGCAGAGTACGACAAATACGATGTAACCGGTCGAAGGTGAATCCGCAGGCCGCGCAACCGTCGGCTCGACCGGTTGCGGAAAAATGACCGTGTCGGCGGAGCGGGGCGCGGTGGGCGTCGCCGCCCCGAGCCACCCGCTAGCAAAGAGCAGACCCAGAGCCCCAAGGACCAAGCGACGCCGACAGAAACCCGGCGCGGTGAACGGGGGGTGACTCATTTGGTGCGGCCCACGAATTCGGTGACGCGAATCCCAAAACTGTCGCCGACGAGCACAACCTCGCCTCGAGCGACGAGTTTTTGATTCACGTGCAGCGAGACGGGCTCATTAGCTTTTTGCGCCAATTGCAAAATCGTCCCGGGGGCGAGTGCGAGTACCTCGCGCATGGGCAGTTCGCACGAGCCCAGTTGCACGGCAACGTTCACCTTGATGTCTAAAACGAGGTCGAGAGATTTATTTTCCATGATGGATTGGGTGAAAAGTTAACGAATGGCCGAGGTGATGGAGACTGCGATGCGCTCACCTTCGATCCCAATGGTACCGATAAATTTCTCTTCGGAGCCAACAACGATCGAAGTCTGCTCCAGAATACTGATGGGCAGTGGCAGGACCGAGCCAATCTCAAGATTTGCAACTTCCGCGAGCGTGAGAGTAAACGCGTTCCAATGCGCGGTGATCGGCACCAACACCTCTTCAAAAGCCGGATGCCAGTTAGGTTCACGCACGACGGGTTTGTCGGGCTGCATTTTTTCCTGGCGGGATTGGAAGGAGCGCACGAGCGGCTCAACCATGACTTCGGGTACACACAACGAGAGCTGTCCCGTAGCTCCACCTAAGGTCATCTCAATGCTGAGATTCACAAAGGACGCGGTCTTGGAGGAGCTTTGCATGAGGCCCGAAAAACGCTGACCACCGAGGATGGCGGGGAGCAGGGCTTGTTCATAACCCCACTGGTTGAACCATTCTTCGAGCACTTGCACCATCATGTCGTCAAGCAAGGCGCACTCAATTTCGGTGAGTTCACGCTCGACGGTTTGGGCCACCCCGGGACCACCTAAAAGACGATCGACCACGGTCGAGGCCAGAGCGGCGGGCAACGTCATCTGACCTAGGCCACGCAGGGGCTCGGCCTTAAAGGTGCAATTGTAAGAACGCTCGGAAATCTGACCTCGGAATTCGGCAAAAGTAGATTCGGAAAATCCGACTTTACCGAGAACGCACTCGAGTTTCAAAACTAAGGACAAGCGGGTCGCAAGTTGGCGGGCGAACTGAGTCTGCAACTCGCGCAGCTGCGCCAATTGCCCCGCCGTCAACATGACAGGGTTCCGGAAATCATAAGCCCGCACCGACGGGCCAGCCTCGGCGGGGACGCGATTACCAAGGGGATCGAGCTGGATCGCGGGACCCGCCGAATCAGTCTGGGTTTCGGCCGTCATTACTGCACCACAAAGTCAGAGAAGAAAACCTGCTCCACCAAAGGGGCTTTGAGCAGATCGTTGAAGATGGCCACAAGGCGGCCACGTACCACCGCCTTGCCACTGGGCTCATCGAGCTCGGGCATCGAGAGGCTGGAGAGGATCGTGAGCGTGGCATCGACCAACTCGGCGTGTTTTGCGTCAATTTTTTTGTTAGCCGCGTCGTTTTTGCCGACGACATTAAAGGTGACCTTCAGGTACCGGGTACCCTGCGTGCCAGCAATATTGACGGTGAGATTTTCAAATTTCGGGCGCCCCTCACCTTTTTCCTTACCACCTGCATCGGCCTTGGGCGCGGCGTGGGCATCGGCAGCCGCACCAGCCCCGGCACCGGCCTCATGCTCTGGGGCTGCTTCCGTGCCGTCACGTTTGCTAGCTTCAGCCATGATCGTGGTGAGCTCACTCTTAATATCTTTAGTGAGTTTCGGAATGATCACAAAACTGACCACCGCCCATGAAAGCACGGGCGCGAGCACCACTGCGATAATCGCCGGGAGCATACCGCCGGCAGATTTCCCCGCGGAGGGTGCCGTTTTTTCGGCTGGTTTATCGGAAGCGGAGTCTGACATGGGAGGAGAAAATCTAAATCTTAGCGCTTAAGGTTGACGGTGTCTTCGACCATGGAGTCGGACACGGTTACGATGCGAGAGGAAGCCTGAAGACTGCGCTGGGCGTTAATGAGGGTCGCGAATTCGGTGGTGAGGTCCACGTTGGAAAGTTCGAGCGACTCCGGTTCGATGGTGCCGTTGCCCACCCCACCTGGAAGGTTAGATAAACCGTTGAGCGCTAATCCACCGATCGGCGCAGCATTTTCGAAATTCGTAAACATGTTGGCCCCTTCAGGTTTGAGCGCGGTCGGGTTCGAGAAGCGCTGAAGCAGGACGCGGTTGGTTAC
>Ga0315905_10008047_pt1 | contig 10653 bp, 8 predicted proteins | sample LakEriMetagenome_5_FD_203522 | JGI IMG/M metagenome (GOLD analysis project Ga0315905, IMG submission 203522) | Freshwater fungal communities from buoy surface, Lake Erie, Ohio, United States - Buoy 4 MA121 | ecosystem: Environmental > Aquatic > Freshwater > Lake | place: USA: Lake Erie, Ohio... | reverse complement strand
GTAGCCAAAACTTTAGCGTGTCTATTAGATGCCTTGTGGTCTTCCTTTGAAGAGCTAGTTATAAAGTCTATACCACCAATGCTCTTCACGTTATCGTATCTAGAACCACCTACTGGCTCTACAATAAAGTGAAATGGTGACCTCATTCAAAATCAAGATTAAACTCTAAAGTTGCTGGCATGTTTTCGTTGAAGGTCTTCCATAGGTAAATCTCACCTGATCCTTCTTCACCGTGAATAACAAATATCTCGATACGTCTATTGACCTCTCTAATAAGATGTATTCTGTAAGTGTCGTTGAAAACAGATTGACCTACAACGTAGTGCATAGAACTACCCTTGTAGTCTGCACCGATAGATACTTTACGAATTACCATTGGTCACCTCACCTGTCTTAAGGTCGATAACTGCGTCCTCTCCGAACTCAGCCTTAATAGCTTCCTCTTCTTCAGCAATCTTTTCAGATACCTTTGATAGTTGAATGAAAAGACCCTGCTTCTCAATTTCGATCTCAGCAATTCTCAACTTAGCTGTTGCGTAAGCTACTCGTAGACTGTGGATCTTTTCTAGTTGTGTTTTTTCGATTTGTGCCATTTGATTGTTATTAAAATATTCTTCTTCCTATTCTTATTGTGTTTGAATTATCAAAACCTCTACTGTAACCTAACTCCCACTTCTTGTGAACAAATGTTAGACCTACAGAAAGGTGATTATTGATTGTGTATGATGCGTTTGCGTATAATGAAGAACGCTCTATTTTTTTCTCTATAATTGTGTTTGTTACTGGGATCTGAAAGTCTGGCTTAAATTCTAGATCTAAAAGATGACCAGCGGTTGAAGCTTTGTAATCCAGGTTACCAAAATCAGTTTTTTGTGTACCCTCAAAAACATTTACTGGATACTTTACTTCTTTAATAACAGTATCTCTAACGTACTTTGGTTTTGGGACATCAATGAATACATACTCCTTAAACGGTACGTTCTTTGTCTCATACTTGATTTTAACCTTCTCTTCTTTATCCTGAATAGAAAGCACTCCAAATACAAAACCAACAACTACAGCGAGTAGATGAGTGTAGTACTTACGTATAGAAATACTTTTTAGTTTTTTTAATTCGTTGATCAATTCCATTTATTCCTCCATTTATTCGCCTAGTTACAGCGGTTATTGATTCGTCAGACAAATCTTTACATAATGCAAATATGCGATTTTTTTTGAAGAACCACAAGGATATCTCAAAACCATACTGAAGAGTTAGATCTGGGTTCTCTACAAAGTCAACATCAAAGTGTTTAGATGCGTTCTCGTAGTTTGCTTTACCAGTTAGATGAATAGGTGTTCTTCCTCTGTACTTCCATCCGTCTCCTGACGATTCTGGACCGTTACCCATCCTGTTAGCATAAGCAATGTTAGCAATGTTTTCAGGCTTCCTCGCGTTAGCCATAGCAGTTTTTTCATTGAAATATTTTGGAAAAGTTTTTAATAATCCTTGAACTGAATAATTCAGGTTCTCAACAAATGCTGTAAATCCAGCAGTTTCGTGATCACACTGTCCAAAAAAATGAGCACACTCTACTGCATTTAATTTGTGCTTCTCTGCAAACTTACTTACAGTTAACTTACCTACAATACCATCATCTTTTACTCCAAGTGACTTCTGTAGATCTCTTACCATGACTCCATCCAGTTAGATAGCCTTTTCAATATTTTTTCTAAAGGAGTCTTAACTGATTTTGGAGGGTTTAGTTTGTAAAGGTTTTTAATCGCTGATACAGCCTCAAATGCCATAAGTACTGATAATGCTGCTGAATCAATAATGTCGCTAAAGAAACTTTCCTTACCTCCAATCTTTGCGTTGTCAATTATACCAATAAGCATTACCGACATTGCTATGTAACCAAGTTTCTTAATAAAGCCACTCATACCTTTAGTGGCACTAAATCTTTTCTCTTTAATTGCGAGCCAAGAACCGAACACGGTGTCAAATAAAACTAGAAGCCCTATGCTTACTAGAAAGTCCCAGTCATTAAACACATACCTCTCGAAGAGGTATATCACTGGCGTACCAATGAATGCTGAGTGAAATCCGAATGTGATGTTATCGCTGATAGTCCAGGGGGATAGGGCTTTTACTTGCATCTTGCTAATCTATTGACAAAAAGAAATCCCACCACAGCGTCTGCTGAAATGGGAGTTCTTTACCATGTTTAATACTGTATCCTTCATGGATACAAATATAACTATTTAAGGAATAAATCGATGAAAGCTGGATACGACTCACTTGACTTAAAGTCAAAATCATCTACGTTAAAGTAGAAGTCTTTGAAGTCAATCTCAGTTTCAAACAACTCAGCTCTTTCGTTGCTGTAGTTGATAAATTCCTCGCTTTCAAAGAATTCCTTTGTTTGCTCTGGCTCTGTCTCTCCGAAATACTTCTTGAATAGTTCCTTCTCAGACTCAGAAAGCTCCTCAATTTCTTTCTCAATTTCTTTAGAAAGTTTTGAAAGCTGATACTTTGCCTTGAAGTGAATCTCCTGTAGTAGGAGACCCTTATAGAAAACTTGTCCAGTTGTCCGATCAGACAACCCATTAAGCTCTTGTCTTAAGAGCACTAGGTCTTTTAATTTGAGTTTCATAAAGATTTAATTTTTAACAAATATACTACTAATTTTTATTCTGCGCTAGGCACAGGAGTAGGAGGAGTAGGAGGTGCCCAAGGAAGAGGCTCTTCTTTAACTTTCAATTGATCAATCTGCTTTTGAATCTGAGCGTTTACATGCTCTTCGTAAGACCCAACAACAACAGCTTGAATCCATCCAAGTACAATCTCCTCTGTAAGTTGATCGTAAGGAATAAAGTTGTCTGGATCAATTGAGCTAGGAGGGAATGGAGTTGCTCCAGAGAACACTCCTTCGTTACCTTGCTCATCAACTCCTGTCTTTGTCCAGTAAGTCTGGATAATTGCATTTGGCTCGTTAGGCAAATCTATACCCTTCATGCCTGTTACTTTCCATGTGTAAATCATATTAGTTTGCTTTTAGTATGTCAATCTCTTTTTTAAGTTCTTTAATTGCCCCTAGAAGAACAGGAATAAGTCCTGTGTAATCTAATGTTAGATTATCTGTTTTAGGATCTAAATTAACAAGCTCTGGGAAATACTCTTGAACTTCCTGAGCTATTAATCCTATTCTATTCTTATCATCTGCAAAGTTATTAAAAGAATAATAAATTGGATTAATATTTTCCAGTTTAGATAGATTATTGTCTAAAGCTGAGTGTACATTCTTTATTCTCGCATCAGAATATGCTGACCAAGATTGTGCTCCAGAATACTTAACAACACCAACTCCACTTGCATCTAGAACATACACATGATAACCTCCAACGGTATTTTCGATAACAATATGCTCAGTCGCCCTAAAATATCCTCCAAAACCAGTACTTGTAGTTAGAGTTATCTGACCTGCTATACCTGTTACAGCAAGGGCACAATTTGAGGCTGTTAAATAATTTCGAGTAGAAACACCATTTAGTAAAGATCCAGATGCAGGATCAAGATAATACGTAGTGTCATTGGAATCATAATATATAGGAGATCTAACATCCCCACCAAATGTAGCTTGTCCACCAGAACCTAGAGTTAGAGATTGAGTTCTAGTTCCAGAAGTGTTGGTATTGTAAAAATACCAGTTCCCATCAGTAGAGAATCTCATATATGCCTGTCCCCAACTAGTGTTTACTCTTCCAAATCCTCCAGGACTACCACCATCATTTGTAACATTATATCCAAATCCTCCCCATTCCCAAGATACATTTGGCTCAGATACCCACCATTGCATTGTTGGAGAAGTACCAGGACCTAAACCTTGAGCAGTTAATCGTATGCTAGTATCACCATGCCCTGCTGCAACTCTAAAAACTCCAGGTGCTGATGATGTATTATATCCAACTACAAGAGCATAAAGTCTAGCATCTGAATTAGGGTTAATGTAATATCCTGTATCATTAGAGTCATAGAAAATTGGAGCTCGCATGTCTCCAGTAGCACTAGATGTTCCATTTACAGCTAAACCAGTATATGCAGTAGTTAGTCCTCCACCATATCCTAATCCAACAGGTCCATTGTGCCCATAATTAAGCCATATATTTCCTCCTGAACTAACATTTTGAATAGTGTCAGTAAAAGAGGCACTACTTATTTGAATGTTTCTAAATACTGCACCACCAGCATTATTTGATGATATACCTGTAGAGTTTGGATCTAGGTAAAACGCTGTGTTATTATAATCATAAAATATTTGAGCTCTGTGGCTACCATCATTATTTATACTAGAAACAAGACTATTAGCGCCATTTCCGAAATAAACTGTATCTCCATCATAGTAATTAATATAAGTAGAAGACCCACTCCCAGAATCTAAGTGAAGGTTTCCATTTGTTGTACATACGGATGCGGTACTAGTATTAATATAATTATTTCTTCCATCACCACCTACTAATAAATAAGCACCCCAAGTTAAGTTAGGCCCATGCAATGCTCCACCCCTAACTCTAATAGCGTTATCTGATGTAGAAGAAAAATCCCCATAATATCCCGTGTCATTTCTATCATAGAATATTGGAGCACGCATAGATCCGTTTGCCTCCATATTTCCTGTAGAGTATGAACTTCCTGATGAAAAGAATTCGTGACCAGATCCATTAGATGGAGCATTACCTATATATGTATTACTTCCATAAATCCAGTTAGTTCCACCAGCTGTAGTAATGCCGTTAGGGAAGAATGCTGAGTTTGCTGTACCCCAAGGGTTACTATTACTCACATATCCAGATGGAGCGTTAACATTTGTAGTAGTAAGAGCACCATCAATAACCACAGAACCTGCTGAATTTAAAGTAAATCTTTGTATATGTTGACCATTTGTTTGTCTAACAGCTATACCAAATACTCCTTCATAAGTCCCACTTCCTTTATAAGCTCTTAATGAAACTCTATGATGTTGTCCATCAGAGTCATTGGTGCTCATTCCTATTTGTACTCTTTGACCTGATAATATATTTTCTAAATATAAAGCATCCTCAAAATCACCATTTGCTTTATTATGAATTAATCCTAAAACATATTGTCCAGTACTAAAAAACTTAGATAGTCCAGCTGGATTAAGATAGTATTCAGTGTTATTAGAATCATAGAATATTGGAGAACGCAATGAATCAGCAGCTTCAAAATATCCATTAGAATATGTATATCCAGAATAGAACGTCATTCTATCTGCAAAATTTCTAACTATACTAAAATTATGATTCGAAAGTGATCCAGCTTTAGATTGACCACCAATATGTGAAAATATACCAGTTTCAATTCCTTCATTTCTAGCATAAACTCTTATAATAGAATGTGGGCCATTTGAAACATGAAGTTGAGTTCCCCATCCACCTGGGTCTGACCAAGAAGAACCAGTGTCTCCTACATATAAATTTCTAATATTAGAAGCAGCACTTGGATCAATATATTGAGCTGTATTATTAGAGTCATAAAATATTGGAGAACGAACATCTGTATAAAAAAATGTACTACCAGATTGTACAGCTTCCCATATATTTGATCCAGCCGAATTCCTTAATTGGAAAGTGTCTGAATTTGATTTTACAAATTGAAATCTTCCAGCACCAGAATTTCCACTAGCTCCAAAAACAACAACAGAAAATCCACCACTATCTATAATTCTTAAACCTTCATCATAATTTCCTCCAGTACCACCACCTATAGTTACAGTTCCACGTAGAACAGCAGAAACATCAGCGTCTGCTGGATCTATATAATATGCAGTATTATTTTGGTCATAATAAATTGTAGCATATAAAGCTCCCCCTCCATTAACATTTATCCCATATATAGCAGGATATTTCCAGGAGTTAAATGTTCCAGTATCACCATTTCTAGTTCTGAAAGCTAATCCATAACCATCACCACCATAAGGAGCATTTAACCAAAGATCGTATCCACTATTTGCACTAAATCTTGCAATTGGTCCAGTATACGGTGCGTTTACACTATATGTAAATCCAGTCGCATTAGTATCCATTGTATTTGCATCCAAGGTAAAACCTTGATAATACATCAAATAAGATGGCTTACTTGTAACCCCACTCCAAGGAACTGAACTTGCAGATGCAGCACTACCAGTAATACTAATTCCCCAAGATCCAGATGCAACACCTCTAATTGAAGACATTGCATTTGTAGGAGAAACAGATCTATAATAATTATCTCCTTGCTTGGTAATAAACGATGTAATGGATGTTCCTGCTCCAGGATTACCATCGTCAGTCATGTTTATGTAGCTACCAAAGATGTAGCCACTAGAGTCTCTTACAACAATGTTGTTTGCAACAGTAGACTGAGAAGCACTAAATCCATCCACAGTCTCTGCATTACCAGTAATACTAATGCCCCATGTACCACTTGCATTGCTACCATTAGCATTTGCTTTACTATTGAATGTCGTCCAATCTGAGCTAGATAGGAATCCATTCTGTGACGCAGTTGCTTGTTGAATGGTAATGTTAGGAGTAGAACCACCGCTTGAAAACAATGGGCTTGATGCCGTTACCGATGAAACTCCAGCTGTAATAGTCCATGATCTATCAGCAGACAAGTCATAACTTACTCCATTAATTGTGAGAGTTCTAGATGTTGGAACATAACTACCAAGCTGACCAAGCGCAACAAATTCGTTCGAGTTTACAGCGTTAGATCCAATAACTCGACCATTGAAGTTAGCAACAACACCAGAAGGCAAGTCAGAAATAGCTCCTGTTGTAGCGTTAACAACTCCAGTAGTCTTTCCAACAATAATACCAGTAGAAAACTGTTGTACCCCAGTATTATAAGTGTACACAGGATATCTACCAGATGGATTGTTTGAGTAGTAGTCTAAAAGGTTTGAATTAATAGACGCACTTAAAAGTCTTTCTCCTGTAACAAGCACACCTCTAAAGAATGAGATAGGAGTTGTTTCAAATCCGCTCCCATTTCTATTGAAGGTATTTACAAAGCTCCATGTAGCCTCTCCACTTGGCACAAGCTCATTTTGATTATAAGCTACCCTCAAACCATAAAGAGTATCAGTGCCAATCTTAAAGTTCAATACATCACCACCTCTAACAATAGTTTTAAGACCAGTAATAGTCTGATCAGTAGCTAAAGTTACGTATCCACTTAAATCAGGAGCGTAGTTAGGTATGTTTAATGTAGATCCTACTAATGTAGCCGCTCCACTTGTACCAGTTGTTGTAAGTGTAATAGTATTCTGCTTGCCATTAAATGTAATCCAATCAGCATTACTCAATAATCCTGTTTGCGTAGAAGTAGCAACAGTAGAAGGAATAGTAACAGTATTAGTATTAATAGCCGTAATATGACCTTCAGCAGATGATGTAACGCTATCGATAACAGCGAATGATCCACCAAAAGATGGGCTCTGAGTAGATGTTGTATCTGTTCTAGATACAGCACTATGTGTAAGCGTAATCGTATTGTTAGTAGCCTGGTTTGCACTAAAAGTACCTGACCCTGAAAGAACTCCATTACCCTGAACAGTAAGAACTCCATTCTTAATGTCTGCTATTAATGGATAAAATGCTGAGTAATCAGATTGATTAGCAACAATATTACCAACCCTTCCAAACACACTACTTACTGAGTCACTATTATCAACCTTCTGCCAAGCAGTATCATGGAAAACAATCCAGTCACCTACCTCCCAATCATTAATTCCGTTGATATTTGTTGTACCTGCTACGCTTACGATGTAGAAAGTACCATCCGTACCAACACTTGAAGTAATGGTAGGAGTATTTGTTGATGCATTCCAAGTACCTTCATACTGAAGACCACCAACCAACTGGTTTACTTGATGTTGAAGCTTACCAAATGCAGTTAATATTGAATCTGTACTAAGAATTGCGTTACCTGCTATATTCAAACCTGTCAATACCTTTCCTGTTACAGCAGAATTTGATAGCGTAGCAGCCACAGAACCAGGACCAGAAGCAGTAACTTCACCTGTTAACGCAGTAATATAATTTCCTTGAGGAGCAGGAGTATATCCGAGGATAGTGCTAATAGTTGCACTCTTCCAAAGATTTAAAGTAGTATCCCTGTAAAGCAATCCATTATTTACAAATGGTTCAGCAGAAACATCGTGTAGTTCCTCAAGCTCATAACCATTGTCAATCTTTACATAAATCTTACCATTGTTTTGATGAGCATACTCAACATATCCAATAATAACAGTATGCTGAGGAGCAACTGGTTTAACATTTGTTATTGCTCCAGCTATTGTTGGGCTCAAATAAAGTACATCACCGTCATTCCAGGTTTCACCCTGAAGATTTCCTGTAGTATTTATATTTATGATCTGCCCAATATTTATAATAAACCCTTCTTGATTTTTAGATATGTTTTCACATACTAATCCTAAAGTTGATGCACTATTTGCGTCGTTATTTGCTTGCGCCAATGTAACTGCAAGCCTTTGACCTTGGGCTCCAGAAATTTTTACTACTTGATAATTAGTCCTAAGTAGATTAACATCTGTATTATTTCTTACCTTAGAAATAACACTTTGACCAATTGGAACACTGTATATGTTTCCTTGAACTGAAAGTCTTACTGTTCCATCTGTATTATCCCACCACATTACACCCTCTGCGGAAGGTATGCTAGTGTTAGTTGTGTTAAATCTTACAAAATCAGAAGTTAATCCATAGGTGCCAAGGTCCACATCTTGAGTAGCTCCTGTGTAAGGAACGTACCCTGTCAAAGAAGGGAATGCAGCTAGAGAGCCATCACCACGTATGTAATCAGCAGTAGTACCAGCACCAACAACAGTAAGCGTTCCAGATCCATTTACAGGGCTATTAGAAACAGTAAATGCAGATGGCATGCTAATACCTACGCTAGTAACGGTACCTACGTTCCATGTTCTATCTGCTGATAGATCGTAAGTTGTTCCGTTAATAGTAAGCTGTCTAGTTCTATATGCGTATCTAATGTCTCCCCAAGTAGTATCAAATGAAATATTTACATCTGAAGACAAGTTTCCACCACCAGTAAGTCCAGTACCAGCATTGATTGATCTAGTTGTTGGTACATATTGACTAGCGTCAACAGATCCATCAGCCTTCAAGAACTGAGAAGATGTACCTCCAACTTTAATAAAAGAGTTTGCATTAATGTTATTTGAACCAAGATTCACGTTAGCACTTGCTCCAGTGTATGGGACAAACTTGTTGTCAGCCTCAGTCTTCGTATAAGCGTCAGTAATACCGTAACCACTCAAAGTTGTTGGTGTTCCTGTAATCTTTGACCAGTTTATAGAAGAGATAGAATCACTTGAAATAAGACCAAACAAAAGGTTGCCAGCAGATCTTAAAAGCACATGACCATCAGAGTTTGCCTGTATGTCAGCAGGATCACCAGTACTAAATACAGATCGTCCTATTACAGACGTTCCTACGCTGTCTCTGAGCTTTTCATTGCTCACAGCATTGTTTGATATGGTCGTAGGAATGGACGTATTACCACTGCCCGTAACGTCTCCAGAGAGCGTTATAGTTTGGTTCTCCAAAAGGAATGGAGGAACTCCAGTAATTTTTGAAAATGCAAGGCTGTTAATCCATGTTGGATTATCGTAAGCCTGAGAAAGTCTAGGGTAAAAAGATTGATAGTCAGCCTCTAAAGGTAAAATAGCTCCAATTCTGCCAAACACGCTAGTTACAGCGTCAGTGTTATCTACTTTTTCCCAGAAAGATCCATTAGATATAATCCAGTCACCAACTTGAAAATCAATACCACCAAATACTCCAGCAACAGAAACAACATAGTAGTGTCCCTTTTCTTCTGGAACTAAAAAATTTAGAGTTGGTGTATTAGTAAGCGCATTCCACGTACCCATGTACTGAACCTGACCAATAATGGAATCAGGAATCTGAGACAATGGAACCTTACCACCTGCATCTAGAGAAGCTACTCCGTTAGCAACTCCAACAGACGTCTTATCAACCTTAAGAGCAAGTAAAATATCTATCTCAGCATCTAAGTTAGATATAGCAGCATTTAACTGACCAAGTGTTGCAGACTCAGTTGTAAGAACAGCTGGAGGATGAATAATTCTTCTTGAGCTGGTAATAGACTGGCCCAAGTCATTTGGAATAACAAAAATGTTTTCTCCTTCGGAAATAACTCTAAGTGCGTCAGCACCTGAGCTAGTGGTTTCTATTACAGCTCCATTTACTGCATAAATAGTTCCCCCTACAGCAAGACGATAACCCATGGCATTCACGCCTCCAATCACGATGTTTGAACCGTCTTGGAAAATCTGTGAGTTACCTATTGAGTTATTTGATGTAAAAACAGGAACATATCCTGGGTTACCAGATCCTTTTATATAGCCACCAAAAAAATCAGTAACACTAATTCTAATGTTCTGTTCTTCTGTATAACCGACAATAAAGTCTAGATCGCCAGGATCGCTTACTAATAGAAAGTCCGAAAATCTCATCCGATGATTATTCCAATTACAATTACCATAATGCTATAATGTTTAGAGCTGAGGTACCACTAGCCCATACTTTAATAACCTGAAC
>Ga0315905_10008046_pt1 | contig 10653 bp, 25 predicted proteins | sample LakEriMetagenome_5_FD_203522 | JGI IMG/M metagenome (GOLD analysis project Ga0315905, IMG submission 203522) | Freshwater fungal communities from buoy surface, Lake Erie, Ohio, United States - Buoy 4 MA121 | ecosystem: Environmental > Aquatic > Freshwater > Lake | place: USA: Lake Erie, Ohio... | reverse complement strand
ACATTGGCTACGAACTTATAATCAATCTGTGACTGGCGCAAACGCTTATTGAATATCACCAGTGCCTGTTTCATTGCTATCGCACCTGCGCCTTGCAATAGCGTGTTGAGCGCTGAATGCTCTGAGCGAACGAGTAGCTTGCGTCCGTCAAGACCCGGTAGCCACGCTTTCTGAGCATAGATACGAGAAACCTTTTCCCGCAATTGTTTAAGCCTCGGCGTGTTGCGTAGAAAACTAGTAATGAGTGCTTGTCCTTCTTTCGATGAACCTCCAACAATTGACCCAATCTTGGCACTTCCCGCACCATAGAGGAATGCATAGATAAAAGTCTTAGCTTGGTTCCTTGTCTCAAGCCCTGCTGCTTTCTGGTTTGCTGTGTGAATGTCGCCTGATACAACTTCAGTAGTATACGCATCGTCTTTCATATAATGAGCCAGCATCCGCAACTCTAAACCACTTGCGTCGATGCCAACTAATCTATATCCTTTCTCAACTGTCCAAAGTTCTCTGCAATCAGGACCATAGGGACTACCACTATTAGGTACCTGTGCCATGTTAGGGCTGTGGTGTGTCATACGACCTGTGACTGCGCCGTTAGTAATGACCTGTCCATGCACACGACCATCAGTTTGAATAGCATCAATCCAGCTTTCAACTTGTGCTATCCGCTTTTGTAACATCAAGTACTCAGCGATGGCTTTCGCTTCTGGGAAGTCGAGACCTTCGAGCGTGGTTTCGTCGACGATGACGCTACCTTTTTCGGTGTGCTTTTTCGGCTTCCAACCTTTCTCGATGAGCCTTTCGGCGATTTGCTTGCGACTTCCGGGATTGAAGTCTTCCACGATGTCGGAAAGGGGTCTTCCATGTGTTTTGTGGGTGCGACCAGATGTGACCTTGGGAGGAAATATCCTTTGCATCTCAATGCAAATAGTGTCCAACTTAGTTTTAAGAACAGATAGTAATTGTAGAGCTTTAACTTCGTCGAATCGGAATCCACTTCGTTCTTGCTCTGCGATGATGAATGCAACTTCGTGTTCGAGCGTGATGCTCTCTTTTGAGAAATCATTTTCCATCTCCTTAGTTAAGTATTTGTATAACTCTTTTGTTACTTGTGTATCTTGCTTGCAATACCAAATCAGTAAAGGCATGATAGGTTCGTCAAACGGAAGATTCTCATTCTCTTTCGTTAAAGTAATACCTTTCATCCAAGACCAAATCTTTTTATACTGTGCTTTGTAGTGTCCGAGACGATTACCCCAAGCCTCTAGCGAGTGTCCATTTTCGATACTAGGGTCAAACAATCTAGCCAATACTAGCGTATCGCACACTTTCGTCTTTTTCATAGTAATCTTCCAATTCTTCTTGAGAACAGGACCGTCGAAGTTTATGCCGTTGTGCATTATAATCAAAGTGCAAGAGTCCAAATACTTTTGTAGTCCGTCTTGATGCTGCCATACTTTCACCTCTCCGTTATCAATGTTACGAGTTACAACGCACCAGATTATATCGTGTGCTGTGTTGGTTTCAATATCGAGAATGATTCTCATTTAAGATTAATCCAGAGTCCTATTTGCGCTGCAGCATAACCTATCCAAATCAATGCATTAGACATACTGCCTTTGCTTAATTGTAACACACCGACAACTAAATAGCCAATGCCAGTGGCTCCAACAATGTAATGTTCAAGACTCATTTCTTCTTAACTGTTTTCTTCTTAGCAACAACTGGTTCTTCCGCCATTGGTCTAGGTGTCTCAAACATGATTGCCAATAAGTCTTGAATCTCTGGCTCTGTTGCCACCCAACGACTGCCATCATTAAAGTGAATCTCTCTGTCAATGATGTAAGTAACATTCTCAGGATTGATAAGCCTGTTGCCAATTCTTAGTAGTTTACTCATCGCCCATTCTCTCTAGTTCGTGTTCAGCTAGTGCTGTAGCTGCTTTTAAACTCTTAATTAATTGTTTTACATCGTCACGGTGGTCATGATGGATAGCACCGCCAACGAAATACATTTCTAAAGTCTGACGCACAACTTCTTTTAATGTGCTTTTAAATGTAACAGGGTCATCGCCATCACCAATGTAGAATCCATACTCCATACTGCCATTCTCAGCAACCCAGATAAAACTGTCTAGTTTAATGGTTCTTGTAGTCATGTTTGTTCCTTTTTCAAATACGAATCAATTGCATCATCAATCTCTTGACCTAACATCCACTGCCATTTAGTCATATCACCATTGCACAGAATCACAGATGGTGCCGCAATCTCAGGGTCAACATCCCACGATGCACTGCGTAGCCAAAGATAGCGTTCAGCGTTCTTATACACTTCCTGATTGTCTTGAATCTTACTAAACACATTACGATTGAGTTCTTTAAGCCTGTCAATCTCGGTGCATAAATCAGTGATGATTTTACGAGTGACATGATACTCATCGGTTTGTGCATATCGTTTGGCTTTGTCAATTAAATCGTCTTTCATAATGTGTCCTTAATTTCTAACATTCTTCCGGTTTGTCCATTATACAGCAAAGCACCGCAATTACCAGTGTAACCGCTAAATCGATTCTTTAATACCCTGACACTAGTGGTGTTCCTCTCAATCGGGTCTTCTGCCTGTCCGTTACGCTCTAATCCTATCACAATGTCTGATAGCTGTGCAATAGCGCCTGAGCCACGCAACTGTGCCAACGAAGTCACTGCGCCTTCTTCGTGTCCACGACCTTCGTTACGCTTGAGATGCGAGACACAAATCAAACCGATACCAGTCTCTTGCACAATCATGCGTAGCTTGGTCATGATAGCATCTAGGGCTTTGCGCTCATCACCAACATCACCGCCGCTGACAATAATACTAATATGGTCAAGAAAGACATAACCACAGCCAAGACCCTTAGCCATGTATCGCACTCTGTTGACAATATTTTCCAAAGAAGTGCTGCCAAAATGGTCAAACAGATAAACACGGTCACTTCCCAAAGTTCTATCAAATGCATCTTTTAACTCCTCCGGTGATACCTCAACATCAGGTAGATGAATCGGTTTGTTTATTGCTAATGACATGAGAGACCGAGCTGTTTTGCGGACTCCCTCTTCAAGAAACATAAGTCCAATGTTGTCGGTTGTCTTGTTAAGTATGTGCCATACAATCTCTCTAAGAAATTGTGATTTGCCAAGTCCACTTCCTGCTGTGACCATAACGAGTTCACCCTTGCGGATGCCGTATGTGAGCTTATTAAGTGCCTCGTACGGGTAGTCACAATCAGCCTTCTCAATAGGCGCTGATACCATGTCCCAGAGACTGTTACCTTGCACAATCCCATCAGGAATATAAGACTCAGCACCCCACCAAGTATCAACAAATTCTTTACTAGCGTTATTCTCAAGATAATCACACGCATCTTTATATCCCGTCCTGTGTTTCATGATTTTAACTTTGCCACCGAATAACTCAGCGACTGCCTGTGCTGCTTTCTGTCCGGGTTCATCGGCATCGAACGCTAAGACAATGTTCTCAAACGAATCAATCCATTCATATTGGGCTTTACAGTCCTTCAGAGCGCCACTAGCGCCACTGCGGATACTCACGCAAGGGTACTTGCTACCTTGCATCTGATAAGCCGCTAGAGCGTCTAATTCACCCTCACAGATAGTCAGATAGCGACCAGACTTGGCGAACAAGTTCTGTCCAAATAGCGTAGCGTCTTTGAAGTCGCCAGCGACACTAAATGCTTTGTCTTCCACACTCCGAGTCTTGATAGCAACCATACTGCCATCAGGGTTATAGTAAGGATAATAGTGTTTGCCATTGTCCTGCTTAACGCCAAATGCTATGCAAGTAGTCGAAGTAATACTACGGTCAACGATACTAAGATAAGTAGCAGAGTCATAAAATTTAAGTTCCTTATTCATTGGTTTTTTAGATACCTTCGTGGTTGTGCCATCACCTGCGACATAGGTTTCGCAAGCAAAGCAGTATTGGTGTCCATCATCGAACAAACTGTTTGCATCGCTACTACCACACGCCTCACAGGGAATGTGCTTAATGTATTTGCTCTCAGTCAATGTTGACTTCTTTCCGCCGTAATAAGTTGACAGCGTAGGGCTTCGACTTCCGCCAGTGCCATAACTAGTTCGGTTTGTGTTTTGACTAAGTGGTCCTGAAGTTCCAAGACCTGCCTCGTTAAATCCTGTTCGCATATTTGCCTATCCTCGCTTGTCCAAGTTGTCATCTTTTCTCTCCATTTCCATAGATTGTTCCAGTTCACTAGGTTTAGTGGTGGACACTTCCATACCATCGTTGCAGTCCTCAAATATTTTTAATTCAGTTGCACAATGAACACACAAGACCACATAGTCTTTTGGGAATATACCTTTGCGTAGTTCTTCATTCTCTTCCTTCAGTTTGGTTATCTCTGCTAGTAACATTTGTGTCATCAATTAACTCCTTCCATTTAGTGTCTTCAGGTAATACAGTTATTATAATATCTTTCTCTTTAGATTTCGCAATTAAATTATTTAACACTGAGCTACCATACAGATGTAAGCCATAGTTAGTTTTATGGCAACGATACACCGAGCCTGAGTGTCCCTCAAAATCAAAGTAGTTTGACTGGTCATCAACGCCTACGATACCGCTATTGAGTTGCCAAGAGTCAGCGCCAGCCCAGCCACCATACCAACAAGCAAACACTCGGTGTAGCTTGGTCTTATCGCTCACAACCTCAATGACAACCCATCTATCAGGAATATTCATTTGCGCCCCCATTGATGATTACAATCCGGACACTTCCACGCCACAGTTCTATCTACTTCCATATCGTAAATCCCGATAGCCCTACCCCATTGTCCTTGGGTTCTGTCAGCGCCGTAGGATTTAGAAATCTTATCTGCCTCTGCCTCCGAGCTAGTCGTCTCAAAGAAATGGTTCCATATTGAGCCACCATCTAAATCAGCGTTACAGTTTGGGCAATAGCCATTTTCATTTGACATCAATTATTCCTTGTATTCTAACCCTATGTGGGTAGTCTTTCTCAATCCAAAAGCAACGATAAATCCCATCCTTAACGCTTAACCAAGCCTCATAGCGCTGAGATTTACCTGAGTAATCAATGCAATCATGATGCTCAAAATGCACTTGATTAGCAACCCAACCACATAAACAACCCAAAGCAAATACCCCAATGAATATAAGGTCTTTCATGAGTTTCTCTTAATCATCCAATCTAAAGCATCATGCAGAATACTAAATCTCGGTGACTGTTCTGTCTTATTCTTCCATTGGAATACCATCTTATCAGTAACATCCCAATTATTTTGTTCATGGTTCCACCTTGCAGAACGCTCATGGTCTGTAATCAATTCCATACCCATCTTATTCATCGATTTCCTCCATTACTGCTCTACCAACAAGCCTATTAACCTTATCAGCAATCGCCGTTGATAAATCGTCCATGACTTTGTCATAGCCATAATCCCCAATCAAATCAACCATATCCATTAAGATGAAATGATATCTTGCTTCTTCGTTATGCGATTGCATAAAAACCCCCGTTAGTTAAAGACAACCCCAATCATAAGACACAATCATAAAAAGTCAATACATTAGACAAAAATAAACTACTTGACAACATTCCAAAAGTGCAGTATAATAACTATATAGTTAAACAACATAGACTATCGTTGATTGTTTCTTTATGTTAATTGATAGTAATCTATATTCACAGTAACGATATAGACTATGTTAACTATAACGATACCTATATTACCCGCAAGCGAGTGCATTATCGATTGTCCCAATCAGTCCAGTAGTCTTCAGGGTCTTCAGAATCTAACCCACCATCGATATACCCATTGTCATCAATCAACGATTCAGTCATAGCCGTATCTGATTCATTCATTAGGTCTTGTCTAACCTGAATCGGTATGTAAGCCTCAATCGTTTTTAGACAATCTGAGCATAACTCAATATACTTTCGGGTAATACCATGCTTTATGGTAGCCTCGAAGTCAGTTAATGACGCATTGCAACATTGGCATCTCATTTAGAAATCTCCTTCGGCTATATCCTTAGCCATATCCAACCAATAAGCCTTAACCTTGTCTATAACCTCAGCAGGTGCGCTATCGGGTTTATAGTCTTCATCTAGCTCTAATTGCATTAGCGCCTCATCCCAATTATCAGGGTCAGCCCAATAACATTGCCCATCACTAGCAATTAAGCAATCAATTGACTCGTTAAAAGCATCTTCGTCAAAATCCCCGTCTTCGGGTTCATAATATCGATTATTATTGTAATTCATAAAAGCCTCTCTATTCGATTAAAACATAGTAGCATAGGGCTACCCCTTAACTACCCTGAGAAAACCCCGTATACGCTGTTTTAGAGCGTTTTAGAGGTATTCCCAAGCATAACATAAAGCCACTCCCATAAGATGATAGACAACATAGGCTAAAACTAGGTAAAAACAAGCCCACCAATATAGTGTTTTCATAATTGCCTTTCTTCGCTAGGTTCTCCGTGTTTTTGGTTAAGTATCTCCATGAAATCAGAATACCATTTATCGAACTCATTTATTCCATACATAAGCCTAAATTGTGGATCATCAAGCCTCATTGACATAAACTCCATGTAATAGTCAAATTTATCCATTTTTATAAGCCTCTCTCGCATTGTGAATGTTTAGCCATAAGTTAAACAGTTCTCCATCAGATAAGCGCCATAAGTGTTTCTGATATTGTGGATCAGTCTTACCCTCAAGGTATCCTAGGTCTTTCCATATTTCATATTGCATTTCTGATCTAGTCATCTTGCTTTACTCCTACAATACATAAATAAGCGCCTTTAGAATCGGGATCAATATCAAAATCCGAGCATATGTCAGCCCAATCATGCGGGATTATCTCAGGATTGATATAAATCCAACCGCCTTTAGGTAAAACTGTATAGCCGTTTTTTAATACTTCATCTTTCGTAATCATTCGTCAATCTCCTTATCAAATTCTCTTAATTGGTCGCACATATCCTGCACCCCTGATAAACAAGTAGGGCATAAAGCAAAATACAGGATTCCTATATAGCCATCAATTCCGCCCTCACTATCTAGCGAGAAATCGCAAGAGCAGATGTTGCACTTACTTAAACTATCGTTTTCCATTTCCTTACCTTTCTAACTAGAACAATATAATTACTCCAATCAGTTTCACACCCTTTGCGCTTGTATGCGACTATTGTTTGAGAATCATCGTCAAAGGTGAAGTTAATTTCCCAATGCTTACAAGCAAAATACCAGTCCTTTTCTTCCTGTATTTCTTCGCTATGATGATCCCATAGAATATTAGCTATTTTCTTTAAATGGTTAATCTTAGCCATAACTATATCTCCTCTTTAGCCGGTTCAAACTTCGGGCAATCGTCATCTAATTCGCAATAATCTGCCACTCCTGAATCATATCCTAACTTATATAAGTATTTATGAAAATCGCTCATGTTTTCATAAGTGCCATTCTCAAAATAGCCTGACGATCTGCCTTGCCAATAACCTAAAGCATATGGGAAAGCATCTTTTAAGAATTGCGTTGTTGGATAATCTTTCATAATCAAACCCCTTTCATATCGTTAGTAATGCTTTTCTAGCCTCTGATTCAGTCTTAAACCATTCCACATGGTATGGAAAATCTTCATCTTCATCATAAGCATATAAGCCATGTATAAAGCCTTGATTATCATCACCATAAAACGAATCTAATTCTTCATCAAACCAATTCACATATTTAGCATTGATTACCATGTTAAACCCCTTTCATAGGTAGAAAACAATAACATAAACAGCAGTTAAACAAGTATATAGGCATACGCCTGTTAGTAGTAAAGATTTAAGCATTTTCGTTGTCCCTTTCCCTTTCTTCTTCGTTAATGAGTTCCTGCCATGCGTCCATAAAGTGTTGCGCTATCTCATACCAATTTACTTCGCTGACAAATGCCATAGCGTAAGAATGAGCAAGTCTAGAGGGATCACAATCTTGGCATAAAATCTCTTCGACATAATCCTTTAGATAATCCGCAACATCTGACTGATCGGGTGTTTCGTATCGGGTAAAACAACCCAAATCATCCGAATCCATGCCATCAAATACCTCAAGGTTTACACGCCAAGTAGCGTAGTTAGTCCATCCGTTGTATTTATTAGACATGATTAAACCCCTTTCACTAAGTTATTAAAATATTCCTGTGGCATTTCAGAGTATGGCATATCTGACCATTTAGCAATATCCCATTTACCAATATGCTTTGATGTTGTTACTGACCATTTTCTACTTGTGCGATACAGAAATTGACTAGGTTTATAGTGCGCTACTGGTGTCTCATAACTAAATAAAACCCGTGAACCATCATTGAGTAGCAACTCTGTCATATTTGACGCTATTGGTTTGATTCTCATTTGTAATACTCCTGTCTAAAGTTAAGATACTGCTGTTTAAGTTTACTACTAAATTACTCGTAATAGTTTGAATTCTACCCCGTAAGCATTATTGATAAATATTTCATGCCATTGGGTTTTATGATCGTTTTTAGCGATCCATTGTTGCATTGATTCTTTAGTTTTAAAGACTTTAGTTTGCCACATAATTAACCCTTTCAAGTGTTTAAGTGTTTACAGTCTATCCCTATCGCTAATGATCCGCAATAGGGACAAACCCTAGGTTATGCTAAACAATCGTATCCATTGTGTGATGGATCGTATTGGTGTTTCTCGCAATATGCTTTCCAATCATCGTAACTAATCGAATCCTTTAACGTGTTGTATTCGTTAACCCAATTGCTTAGGCGTGGTGATTTGTTCCAGAGGTCAGAATATTTGGTGATGTAAAAAGACAGTATTGCTAGTCTTTCCTGTTTTGCTTTAGTGCTCTTTTGTTTCATGGTTTGCTCTCCTGTTGTTTACTGTATATACAGTTTAACGGCTAAGACACTGTATCGTCTATTAGGATAAACCCTAAGTTTTGATTGATTGTTGCTATCGACAATAAATCTTGATAGTCTAATCCTATTGGTCTATGTTGCACTATAAAGGTGCATCATCGCCCCATATACTCACGCTATCAACCAACACAGGTCAATAGTATTTAACTATGATGACAAGTAAGTAAGCACTCACTAACCTAGTACTATATTGGTGCAAGGCTATGTAAGTAAGTACTTACTTCGTTAGTGTTGCATAGAAACAACATAGGGGGGAGGGGTAGTCTATGTTGTGTTATGTTGGCGGAGCCTCCATAGCATATAAAAAAGTAAAATAGACCTATGTTAATTGATAAAAAAGGGACATAGTCAATGATGGTGTATGTTATTGATTACTAAAGGATAATAAAATAGGGACAGAGTCAGTGTAAATGCTCACTCCGTAGGAGGTCGCTGTTGTCCCCAGCGGAGACCTATATTGTCTAGGCAGACCCGCACAGTCGCAGACGGTGATAGTGTGTCTTAATAACCCTACTGTTAAAATATTACTTGACAAAATCGTAAAAGTATGCTAAAATCGCCTTACAAGTTCAAGCAACACACTATAAAGAATCGTGTAAGCCCTGCAAGCAGTGAATTATTATAGCGCACTGTAGCAAAGGGGGATTAAAACCAAAATCCCCCCTGATAGCGAACTGCTCAATCTTACGATAGCATACTATAGTAACTATAGGGCTTTGAATTTTTTGTTTGTCTAAGTAAGTGTGCGAACATCTTACTTTGTCTTTCCTTTAAGGATAAAAAGGCGTTATGTTAGAAGTTGAAAAACAATTATCTACCGAAGATGCTCAGTCTTCAGACGAAGGTGGTGTCTTAAAAAAGAAGCGACCCAAGCTGGTTAGACGAGAAGTTGTCGATGGTAAACCTGTTCGGGGTCGTCCCACCAAGAAGGCGATTGCAAAGAAAAAGAATCCCGGCATTGTGGGGAGACCGCCGGGCGACGCAGCACGAATAGCAGAGTTTAAAGCAAGACTGTTGGCAACGCATGGCGACAGCGTAATTGAAAAGATTATTCATACTGCACTACAAGATGGACACCCTGCACAGGGAGCAATGCTAAAGTTCTGTGGAGAACGATTGTTGCCTCTGTCTAGTTTCGAGGGCAAGACTGGTGGAGGAACACCGCAGATTTCAATTAATATCAGCGGACTAACAAATCCAACGATAGAAGCAGAAGAAGTCATTGATAACGATGTTACTGATGTAACCATTAAGGACATCGATGAATCTTGATTTTAAACTGCTGAAGTGGCAACAAACAGTATTTAAAGACCAGACCCGATTCAAAGTAATTGCTGCTGGTCGCCGTTGTGGTAAGAGTAGATTATCAGCAGTAACGCTGTTAATTGAAGGTTTGAATTGTCCTGAAGGTTCTAGTGTGATGTATGTTGCACCAACCCTAGGACAAGCTAGAACGATTATGTGGGACTTGTTGATGGACTTAGGAAAACCTGTCATCAAATCCGCACACATCAACAATCTTGAGATAACATTAGTCAATGGTCGTAAAATCCTCATTCGAGGAGCCGACAACCAAGACTCTTTGCGTGGTGTGTCTTTGTCGTATTTGGTAATGGACGAGGTCGCTTTTATCAAGTCAGAGATTTGGGAACGAGTACTTCGTGCTGCT
>Ga0315905_10008045_pt1 | contig 10654 bp, 6 predicted proteins | sample LakEriMetagenome_5_FD_203522 | JGI IMG/M metagenome (GOLD analysis project Ga0315905, IMG submission 203522) | Freshwater fungal communities from buoy surface, Lake Erie, Ohio, United States - Buoy 4 MA121 | ecosystem: Environmental > Aquatic > Freshwater > Lake | place: USA: Lake Erie, Ohio... | reverse complement strand
ACCCCACCCCCCCCCCCCCGCCCCCCCCCCCGCCCCCCCCCCCCCCCGCCCCGGCCCCCCCCGGCCCGCGCCGCGCCGCGGGGGGGGCCGGCCGGAACGGCGGCGAGCGCAGCCCCCGACCGCCCGCGGCCCCGCCAAAAAAAAACGCGCACCACCCTCTCTCTCTACCGCCCGCCCGCCTGCTGCTGCGCCAGCGCCGCCGGCGGCGGCGGCATCGGCAGCGGCAGCGCCGGCTTGAGCGCCGCCTTGCCCGGGTTGCGGTACGTGTCGAGGTGGTGCAGGATGAGCAGGCGCGGGCCCGGCGGTATCCGGGCCTCTTGCAGCGCCGACTCGTTCCAGAGCATCACGGTCGCGTCGGTCAGCTGCGCCTTCTTGAGGTTGGCGTCGTACTTGCCCAGGCCCAGGGCCTGCAGCATGTGGGACGCGCGCGCGTACTCGGCGTCGGCGCTCGGGTCGCCCTGGAAGGCCTTGCCGATCTGGTAAAAGAGGCCGTTGAAGCCCGCAAAGGCGGCGCCCGTGGTGAGCGCGGCCTGCGCCGGGTTCGGCACGCCGCTGACGAGCGAAAACGCGACGCCCGCGCCAAACGCGGCGGCCATGCTGCCCCAGACGTCCTCCTTGCCGCCGCGCGCCTTCTTGATCGCGAGGGACAGGCCCGCGTTCATCCCCGTCATGACGCCGAGGTTGCGCGCCTGGCCCCACGGCCCGCCCTTTTGCAGGGCCGCGAGCTGCGCCGACACCTGCGGGCTGCTGCCCGCGGCGGCGGCATTGTTGGGGTTGGACGTCGGGTCAAAGGCCGAGAGCGAGCCGAGCAGGTAGCCGATGAAGACGCCCTGCGCGGCGGAGCCGAGGGTGGTGGCGGCGACCTCGGCGGCGTCGCCCTGCTGCTTGACCCACGCGTCGAAGCGCGCCTTGGCCTCGTTGGGGTTGAGCAGCAGCGCGAGCGGGTTGCCCGCGGGCTCGGCGGCGGCGGCGGCCATTGTCGTCGCTTGCTGGGCGGGCGGGCGGGCGGGCGGGCGCGATCTCTCGGCGGCTCTCGGCGCGGCGGCGGCCCCTCTTTTGGTTTCGTCTGCTGTCGAAAACGGACGCAGCAGCGGCCTCGCGAGTCGAGTGCCGTGCGGTGGGAGTGGCGACGCGCGGGTGTGGCGGGGGGCCTGCTGGGAGCAGCGCGCGTCTCGAGAGAGAGAGAGAGAGGGGGGGGGAGCGACGGCGGGGGGGGGGAGACGGAGGCACCTTTTTGGTCTGGTGTGCGACGGCTTGGGCGCGCGCGCGCGCTCGAGTCTCAGTCTGCTCGGTCGCACGCAGGCGCACGGCTTGGAGGTGCCCGGTCGGTGGCGAATGGAGGATCGAAAGGGGGGCGGGCGCGGGCGGCGACGCTCGTGGGGCGCAAGTGTGCCGAGTCGGCGTGGCGAGGGAGGGCGACGAGGAGGAGGACGGGCGTCCGTCTCGTTGTTCACGCGCGCGCGAGTCGGGTGGTTTTGCAGGAGCGCGCGCAGGTCGCTGGTCGTGAAGCGGTATGTCGCGTGTTGCTGAGGAGAGGGACGCGAGAGGATGGCTGGGCGCTCAACCAGTTGCATGCGGCCGGCCCCGACGGCTGCCGCCTCGTCTCGCGACGACGACGGCGGGAGCGGCTCGTCGATGGCTCCTTGTTCCTCCCAAGCCCGTCGGCCCCTCCACGCTTTGCACACAGCCCGCACACACGCGCACATCATCCCACAGCACGCAGCCGTGACTTTCACCGCCTCGATCTCAACTTTCCTGCCCAGCGCCGGCCGGCCGACACGCGCGCGCGAGTCGACACTCGCAAGCGAGCGAAAAGCGGCCCGTCTCTCTCTCTCTCTCTCTCTCTCTCTCGCGCGCGCGCGCGCCACACCAATCGATCCACACCCCTCAGCATCATCAATGCTGCCCCTTCAGCAGCACCAGCTGCAGCGGCCAGCGCGGCCAGGCACCGCGGCGGCGGCGCCCCCTCTTCCTCTGCGCCGCCGCCGCGACGCGCCCGCCCGCCCTCGCCGCCGCCGCCGCGCCCCGCTCGCCGCGCCCCCCTCGGCGGCCGCCGGCGCCGACGAGTCATTCGGCGACGCCGTCAAGCGCGTCGCCCGCCGCGTGCAGGGCGCCCTGCCCGTCATCGGCCTCCTCAGCCGCCTCACCTCCCCCGAGGGCGGCTTCGACGGCGCCGGCGCCGTCACGTACGCCGAGTTCTCGCGCGGCGTCTACAACAGCGGCGACGCCTACGCGTCCTTCTCGGCCGCGGCCGACGAGCTCGAAAAGGCGCACGGCCGCCCGGCCTCGTCGCGCTACCTGCTGCTGGGCTTGTGGATGGCCGACCAGGGCGCGGGCGGCTTGGTGGCGCCGCGCGACGTCGTCGCGGCCATGCGCCGCCTGCGCGTCACGGGGGACATGGAGATCGAGATCGACCGGTTCCTGGGCGCGCGGGACGCGACGCTGGCCAAGTATGCGATGGTCGAGCGCGCGCCCGCGTCGGACGCCGCGCGCGCCGAGCTCGGCGCCGACGCCGTCGCCGCGGTGGCGCTGGGCTTGAAGGACGGCCAGCCGCTCGCGGGGGACGACGCGCGGCGCGTGGCCGGGGTGGTGGCGGCGGCCTTGAAAGCGCCGATGGAGGTGGCCGAGGCGGCGGTGGCGGCGCGGGCGGAGCGGTCGCTGGCGCAGCAGCAGCAGCAGGCGGCGGCGGCGGGGCCCAAGTAGTGAGTCGTCGTGTAAGGAATCAAACGCTCTTTTGATCACAAGTGGTGGCGGCGGCGGCGGCGGCAAAGAGGGCCGCCCGCTCTCTCTCTCTGCCGCTGTGTGTTCTACCCTGTTGTCAAACGTTTCAATGCGCGTCCCTGTTTCTCAGAGTTCGAGGAGGGCCGCGATCGCGCGCGCGCGCTGCCGCTGCAGGGCGCGCTCGGCCGCCGTCGCGTCGGGGTCCGCGGCGGCGGCGGCGCTGCCCGGCGACGAGGCCGCCGCTGCTCCCGCCGCCGCCGCCCCCCTCGCAGCCCGCGGGGGCGCGCGCCACAGGGAGACGGGCGCGACCATGACCGCCTCGATCGCGTCGACGCCGCCGGACGCGGGGACGCCCCGCCGCTGCTGCCTCAGCAGCAGCACGCGCTCGCGCAGCAAGGCGTGCCCGAGCGGGCGGGGAGCGGCGGCGCCGCCGCCGGCCCCCCCGCGCCCGAGGAGCGCGTCGACCGCCCCGTCGTCGCCGCCGTCGGCGGCCGCGGCGGCAGTCGTCGCCGACGACGCGGGCGCCGGAAGCACGGCGTCGAGGCAGAGGGCCACGACGCCGCCGCCGCCGCCGCCGCCGCCGCCAGCGCTCGCTTCACCGGCCGGCCGCCGCCGCCGGAGCAGGGCGACGGGCCCCGGGGAGCGCAGCGGCGCCCACCCTGCCAGCTCGGCCCCCCGCCCCGCTTCGCGCACGGCCGCCTCGACGGCGAGGCGCACCGCGCGCGGCGGCTCGCCCGCGGCGGGCGGGGGGGCCAGCGCGCCCGCGCGCAGCGGACGCGGCCACTCGTTGGCGCGGGCCAGGCGCGCGATGGCCGCGGCCGCCGCCGCCGCGGCCGCGTGGTCGGGGCCGCCGCCGCCGTCGTCCTCCCCCCAGGGAGGAGGAGGAGAGGCAAAGACGCCCGCGGCCACGGCGTCCGCCAGGCCAAACAGTCGCGCGCGGACGGCGCGGTCGGCGCGCGCGGCGCGGGCGGCGCGGGGCGACGCCAGGGCGCCGGCGAGCGCCGCGCGCGCGAGCCGCGACGAGGGGGTGGCGGCGGCGGCGGCGGCGGGGCCGGCATCGCCGCCGGCAGCAGCGCAGCAGCCGAAAACAGCAAGGGCCCAGGCGACCTGCACCGCCGCGCGGCCGGCCAGCAGACTTTGATCGTCGCCATCGCCCGCGCACCGGCGCTCCAGCTCGCGCAGCAGGCCCGCGGCCATCCCGCGGTCGTCCGCGAGGTTGAGCTCGGCGAGCGCCGCGAGCGCGTCGGCCGCGGCCGGCAGCGCGAGGCGCGAGAGGGACGAGGCGCGCTCGCCGCCGCCTTTGCCGCCGCCGCCGCCGCCGCCGAGCAGGCGCTCCGCGAGCGCCGCCACGGCCTGCGCGGGGGGCCGGCGGCCGTGCGCGGCAAAGGCGGCAAGCCCGGCGGCGGCGACGCGGGCCGAGCGCGGCGACGCCGACGGCGGGGGGGTCGGCAAGGGGGCGGCGGCGTCTGGTGGGGCCCCGGTGCCGCCGCCGCCGCCGTCGTCGCCGCCGCCGCCGCGCGGGGCCGCCGGCGAGCGCGAGCGCGAGCGCGACCGCGACCGCACGAGCCCGCGCGCGCGCCGGAGCGCCTCCAGGCGCCGCACGGGCGGCGGGGAGGCGGCGCGAGGCGCGCCGCCGTCCGCCCGCTGCCGAGGGCCGGGCGGGGCGGCAGGCGACGGGCGCTCGGCCGCGAGCAGCGCAGACAGCGAGGCCAGCAGCCGGCGGCCGCTCGCGTCGTCCTCCTTGTTCTCGGACGATGGTGGTGCGGCGGGGCCGGCGCGTTGTTGCTCTTGCTCCTCCGCAGCAGCCGCGCCAGGCGACCCCCGCCTCAAACGCCCGAGCGCCGCGATCAGAGCGACCGCGTCGGGCACCGCGGCGGCGGCGGCGGCCGCGGCGCCCTCGCGCGCGGCCCCCACCCCCCCGGCGCGCTGGAGGGCGGCGGCAGCCGAGGCGGCGGCGCGGGCGGCGGCGCGGCCCCTCCGCCCGCCGCGTGCGCCGCCGGCCGCCGCGCTGCTGCCGCTTGCCCCGCCCGCCAGCGCGGCCACCTGCTGCTCGCGCGCGTCCAGGGCCATCTCGGCCGCGGCGCCGATCGCGTGCGCGAGGCGCCGCAGCCGGGTGGTGGCGGCGGCCGGGTCGTCGCCCTGCTGCTGCCGCTGTTGCCGCCGCCGCCGCCGCCGCTCCTCGGCCGCCTGCCACCGCGCCGTCGCCGTGGCCAGCGCGGCCAGGTCGCCGAGGGCGACGCCGTCCGCGCTCGAGCGCAGGGCCGCGTCCAGGGCGTCCAGGGCCGCGGCCTGGAGCTGCGCGCACAGGGCGGGGGTGGCCCAACAGCAGCAGGAGGAGGAGGAGGAGGAGGAGGAGGAGGAGGAGGGCTGCGAGGAGGAGGTCGCGGCCGCCCGCGCTTGCCGCCTCTCCTCGGCCAGCGCGGCGTCGGCGGCCGCGGCCGACAGCGTCGCGAGGCCCGCGAGGCCCGTGCGCGGCGTGGCCGCGCGCTGGGCCGCGGACGCCAGCGCCGCCGCCGCGCTTTCGCCCAGCGCGGGCGCCAGCGGCGACGAGGAGAAGGCCCAGGCGACGGCGGCCACCGCGCTCGGCGGGCAAGCGGCGCCCCCGCCCGGCGGCGGCCGCCCCGCGAGGCGCGACGGCAGGCTCGCCTCGGCCGCGGCCAGCAGGCGGCCGAGCGCGGCGGCCGCCGCCGCCGGGTCCCCCTCCTCCTCCGCCTCGGCCAGCACGACCGCCGCCCAGAGCGCGTGGCCGAACGCGCGCGCCCCGAGCGAGGGGAGCGCGCGCTCGAGCGCCAGGAGCAGGGCGGGGAGGCGGCTGGGGCCGGCGGCGGCGGCGGCGGCGGCGGGCAGCCGCAGGCGCGCCAGGGCCGCCGCGCCGCACACGAGAGGCTCGGCGGGCGCGCGGCGGGGAGGGGCGCCCGGGGCCGCGGCCGTGGCCGCGGCGGCCTCCTCCAGAAAGAGGTCCCGGGCGCCGGACGCGCCCGCGGCGCCCCCGGCGGCGGCGCACGCGTAGAGCACGCGCGACAGGGCCGCGGCGTCGCCCTTGAGGGAGAGGACGGGCGGCGGGGACCCCGGGCGCGCCGGCGGCGGCGGCGGCAGCAGCAGCGCCGCGAGCAGCGCCCGCGGCGGAAGGCCCGCGCGCGCCAGGGCCCAGGCCATCGACGCCGCCTCGGACGGCAGCAGGGGGCGGTCGGGCGCTCCGGCCGCCCGCCCTCCTCCCGCGGCGGCGACGCCCAGCTGCACCGCGCGGTGCTGCAGCCGCTCGAGCACCGAGCGGTCAAACAGCGGCTGCGGCTGCTGCTGCTGCTGCGGCTGCTGCTGCTGCTGACGACGGGGGCCCCCGCTCCCGTCGCCGCCGCCGCCGCCGCCGCCGCCCCGTAGAGCCGCCCCCGCGGCCGCCACGGCGAGCAGGTCGCGCGTCGGCAGGCGGTGCGCGCGCAGGCGCGCCCAGTGGGCGACGGCCTCGGCCGTCGCGCGGCGCAGCGGCGGCCCGCCGCCGCCCTGCGCCGCCAGCGCGCCCGCCAGCGCCGACAGCAGGGACGCCGCCTCCTGCGGCTTGAAGAACTCGAGGCGCGGCGCCGCGGCGTCGAGCAGCGCGAGCAGGGCCCGGGCGGCGGCGTCGGCGGCGGCGTCGGCGTCGGCGGCGGCGTCGTGGCTGTCGGGGCCCGCCGCCGCGGCCAGGCGCGCCAGCGCCCAGGCCGCGTTGGACAGGCCCTGCGGCGTCAGGCGGCCCGCGCGGCGCGCGCAGGCGGCGGCCAGCGCGGCGAGCAGGCCCTCCGGGGGCAGCGGGCGGCGCTCGCCGCCGTCGGCGCCGCCGCTCGCGCACAGCAGCCGGGCGAGGCTCCACGCCACCTGCGGCAGCTCGCGCGGCCCGAACGCGTCGAGTCCCGAGACGCTGGCAGCGACGGCGCTGGCGGCGGCGGCGAGGCGGCTCGTGGCGGGATTGCTGCCGTCGCCGCCGCGGAGGCCCAGGCGCGCGTGGACCCAGAGGAGGCTGGCGAGCTGCTTCGGTGGCAGGAGGGCGGCGGCCGCCGGAGCCGGCCCCGCCTGCAGCTGCTGCAGCAGCATCGGCAGCGCGAGCTCGGCGACGGCCGCGGCCGCGCCCTCGACGTCCGCGCGGCTGCTGCTGCCGGCGGCGGCCTCCTCAGCGCCGGGCGCCGCCGCCTCGATCACGTCCACCTGCAGCTTGCAAAGCGCCCAAAGCGCGTGCACGGCGTCTCCCGGCGCGGCGGCCGCGCCCTCCAACTGCGGCTGGCACAAGTCGGCCAGCCGCCGCGCCAGCGCCGGCACCAGCGCCAGCGCCCCGCGGTAGGCGGCGGCGGGGGCGCGCGCCATGGCAGCGCCGTCGTCGCCTTGGGCGTCGCCGCCGCCGCCGAAGAAGGCGCCTCCTTGGACGTCGCCATCGTCCTCGTCCACGAAAAAGCCGGCCTCGTCGTCGCCGTCGCCGTCGCCGTCGCCGTCGCCGTCGCCGTCGCCGTCGCCGCTGCCTCGTTGCCCGCCCTCCCCGGGAAGCTGCGGCAGCAGCCACGCGGCCGCCGTGGCCGCCATGGCCACGCGCTCGGCCGTCATCTCCGGGGCGCGCGCCGCCGCCGCCGACAGCAGCGGCGCCAGCGCGGCGCCGCCGACGAGCGCGGCGCGCCGGCGCGCGCCCTCAAAGCGGCACAGCGCCGCGGCCCGCGAGAGGCCGCCGGCCGCGTCGCCCGCCGAGAGAGGCTTTTGCTTCTTGTTGCTGCTCGGGGCGAGGAGGCGCGCGGCGACGGCGGCCTCGAGGTCGTCGAGGTCGTCGGCGCGCTTGAGCGCTTGGGACAGGGACTCGGTTGGGGGGGGTGGTGGTGGTGGTGTTGTCGGCGGTCGCCGGCGGACGTGGTGGTGGTGGTGGTGGCGGGGGCCGTCTGCGCCGCCGCCGCCGACGCGCGCGGGCGCCTCGGCGGCGGCGGCGTCTGCAGAGGCTGCTGCTGCTCGTCGGGCTGCTAATGCTGCTGGCGCCGCGCCCGCTGCTGCCGCTGCTGCCGCTGCTGCTGATGCGTCATAGGCCCGCCTGCCGCCGCCGCTCGCTGGCCTGCCACCGCCATCGGGCAGAGCAGCGAGCGACGAGGGTGAGGGGGAGGCCGACGACGACGACGACGACGACAGCAGCAGCGGCAGCAGCGGGCGCGCGGCTGCTGCGGGGGCCGGGCGCGCGCGCGCCGGCAGTCCAATTACTCCAGGTGCATTCGTGCGAGGAGGTGCGGGGTGGATTGAGGGCCCGCCGCGCATGCGCGCGCGCGGGGGATGGTGTTTCGGCGAAAAGCGGAAGCTCGATGGGTGTGGTCGCGAGCGGTCTGTCCGTGGATGGCTGAGGGGGTCTGTACGTGGATACTGCGCGCTTGTTCGACCAAGTAGTAGCGCGAGAAGACAGGCGTATAGAGGGACGGGCGAGCGTGGCGACGCGAAAGTCATTGGCGCCGCGCCGCCGCCGCCGCCGCCGCTCGGGCGTCGACGCCGCCCCCCGGGCGCCCACACGACAGCCACAAACGAGCGTCGCTTTCGTCCACGCACCCGCCACACCTCCCAGATCGTCGTTTTCACTCACACGCGCGCCCAGATCATTCGGCGTTGTCATTCGGCCTTTTCTCTCGTCGTCCCCGCCTGTGCTCACACGCGCGCGCGCGCGCGCCCTGATTGCACACCCCGAATCGCAACAAAACGCACGCCCGCTCACCAGCGTGAAGCACGCGCGACAGCCAACAAGCAGATCGATGCTCGCCCACCGCTCGCCCAGCGCGTCCCGCGTCCTCCTCGCCAAGCCGACCGCCGCCGCCCGGCCGATCCGCGGCGCCGCCGTCGCGTGCCGCGCGTCCTTCTTCTCCAAGCTCTTCGGCGGCGGCGGCGGCGACAGCAGCAGCATGGGCGCCGCGAGCTCGGCGCCCGCCGCGGGCGGCAGCGACGCCGCTGCGGGCGGCCCCAAGCGCGTCTCGCGCATGGGCTACCCCCTCGTCATGACGCCCGAGGAGCGCGAGGCCGCCGCGAGCAAGCTCACGGCGCTGCAGCGCCACGTCGCGCTCGAGCACGGCACCGAGCGCGCGTTCACGGGCCGCTTCGCGGACGGGTCCAACTGGGACGTCAAGGGCCGGGGGACCTACGTCTGCGCGCTCTCCGGCCTGCCGCTCTTCACGTCGGAAGCGAAGTTCGACAGCGGCACGGGCTGGCCCTCGTTCCACACGCCCATCTCGCCCGACCACGTCGAGCTGCGCGTCGACCGCTCGATCCCCTTCATGGCGCGCACCGAGGTGCTGGACGCGCGCTCGGGCGCCCACCTCGGCCACGTCTTCCCCGACGGCCCGCGCCCGTCGGGCCAGCGCTTCTGCATGAACGCCGCCGCGCTGCGGTTCGTGCCCGAGGGCGAGCCGCTGCCGCTCGCGCCCGTGGCCAAGGGCGGGGCCGAGGGGGCGTCGGCGGCGGGCGGCGGGGGCAAGGAGTGAAACGAGAGAAACGACCGCAAGCGTTTGTCGCTCGGCCGGCGCGCCTTTTTCTTCGAGTCGCACGAGACTGGGTTGGCCATATGAGGTGACCGATTGCACGAATGGAGTAGCAAAAACTAGCGCGCGCGATCCCCCACACGTTTTCACTCCTCCATCTCGTCGCCTCCTGCTGCCGCCGCCGCCGCTTTTGCCGTCGCCGCCCCCGCTGCCCCTCCTCCCGCGCCGCCGCCCTTGCCCGCCGCCGCCGCCGCGTCCCGCGCCGCCAGCGCCGCCGCGATCGCCGCGGCCGCCTTGCCCCTCGGCTTCTTGCCGCCGGCGCCCACGACGGCGCCGGCGCGCCGCGGGTCGAGCCCGGCCGCCCGCAGCGCCTTGCGCGCGCGCCCCTTCACGCGGCCCCCCCTCGCCGCGACGACCGCCTCGGCCACGGCCCGCGCCTGGTGCGGCAGGGGCTCGGGCGCGTCCGGGTCGCCCTGCCCCTCGTCTCCCTCCTCCTCGTCGACCGGGCCGAGCGCGGCGTCGAGGTCGCGCTCGGCCATCTTGGCGCGGTGCGCCACGCGCCTCTTGTGCTTGGTCGTGCGGCGGCCGCCGACGGCGAGGATGCGCGAGGCGACGTGCTGCTTGCGCGGCGCGTCGCCCTTGCGGACGCGCGACTGCGCGCGCGCGACGCGCTGGAAGCTCAGGTGCTTGGCGTTGATTTTGGTCATTGTGTTTGCTCCGCGGGCGGGCGGGTGAGTCTCGACGACAAGGCGGCGCCCCTTTCGGCGTTGCTCTCAGCCGCGCCGCGTGCGCTCTTGGAATGGACGCGTCGATCCAGATAGCGATGCTTGTTGTAGCTGATACGTGAGTGAGGCGGAAACGAGCGGGCCTGCGCGTGCATTCGTGGCTCGGGCGATGGAGGAGCGGCGCGCGCGTCTTGACGGCAGCGGCGGGCGCTCGTCGGCGTCGTCGCCCCAAAAGCCGCCGCCGCCGCCGACGGCATGCGATCCTCCGCTCGTCCTCCTTCACAAACCAACACCTCCCCCCTTTTTCCTCTCCGACCCACCTCTCACACCTCCCCCGCGCTTGCTCCGATCGCCCCGCCCTCACACGCACGCACGCACGCACGCACGCACGGGGCGGAGGGCAAAGAGGGCCAAGCGCGCGACAAAGTCGAAATGGCTTCGGCGCTCGCTTCGCGCGTCGCGGCTGCCGCGGAGGAGGACGCGGCCATCACCGTGCGCCTGCTGACGGGCGTCACGCTGGGCACGGCGGTCCGCCACGACGCGCCGCTCAAGAGCCTCGCGAAGCAGTGAGTTGATCCGTCGAGCGCAGCGAATCAACGAGCCGCTGCCCGCGGCCGCGCGGCGCCTCTGCCGCCGCTGCCGCTCGAGCGACAACGCGCAGCTGTCGGGCGGGGGGGGGGGGGGGGGGGGGGGGGGGGGGGGGGGGGGGGGGGGGGGGGGGGGGGGGGGCGGGGGGGGGGCGGGCGGGCGGGG
>Ga0315905_10008044_pt1 | contig 10654 bp, 1 predicted proteins | sample LakEriMetagenome_5_FD_203522 | JGI IMG/M metagenome (GOLD analysis project Ga0315905, IMG submission 203522) | Freshwater fungal communities from buoy surface, Lake Erie, Ohio, United States - Buoy 4 MA121 | ecosystem: Environmental > Aquatic > Freshwater > Lake | place: USA: Lake Erie, Ohio... | reverse complement strand
GACTGACTGACTCGTTAGCTGCAATTACCGCGACCCTTAGCTCAGATGGGGTCAATCTTGTAGCGCTTGCGAATCCGATTTATGATGCGACTGCTGGAACATTGACCTGGACAGGCACCCTTGCAAATAATGCCAATCTTTCGCTGGGAAGTCGGTTGAGCATGCTCGTTGCGAATAACAAGAGTGGATCATCATTTAGAGTGAGATATGGCAGTGGCTCGGCCAATTCTCGCATTGAATTGCCAACCACGACCGTAATCGCGATCGAAGACGTCGCGCCCAACAACGCCGGGACTCAGTTGGTCGGTTTCTTCGACAGCGCATTTGTCAATGATGCGAGCACGGCCAACGATGGCAATTTGGTTTCCACCAGCGATGCCGGTTCGACGGTCTACATTCGTACTCGCGTCAGCGATCCGTTCGGAGACTACGATATCAAATCATTGGGTTTGCAGATCACCGGCCCGGATGGAACCTCATCGGCTGACGATCTGGCGCTGACAACCATCACCACGGCCGTAGACACCTCCGGCGATGCCTTTAAAGTCTTCGAATATATCTGGAACACAAAGAATTTCCCCGGGGCTTACACGATCAATGTCATCGCCACCGAAGGCAATGAGCTGACCCCGCTGGCGACTGCAAGTGCGATCGGCTCCTTTGTTGTAACAGCCCAAGACCTCGGTACTCAGTCGATCACCCAGTGGGTAACATCAACTGGCGTTGACGCGACCGCCGTGTACGCGGCAGGTACCACCACGGCTTACCTCCAAGTCACTGACCTCGACGAAAACGTAAACGTATCTGCAGCGGAAACCCTGACTGCGACCGTCAACAATGTGAGCTTCACCCTGACCGAAACCGGAGTGAATACGGGTATTTTCCGAGTGACGATCGCAAGCGGCACCAATGGCATCACGGTCGCTAACGGATCGGTTCTGAGTGCCGTGTACGTCGACAAGGATACTTCGTCTGACACCAGTTCGGATGTGGTCAGCGTCGGGACGGCGGTTCCAATTTTGGACTTGGATGTGACCAGCGGTCTGCAACTCAACAGCTCCAATACCTTCGTCGAGAATGCAGCCCCAGTGGGATTGGTCACCTCGGATGTAGGATCCCCAACGTTGATTTCTGGCAGCGGCATCACCACGGTCAACTCGATTACCGTGCGGCTTGCATCCGCTCAGATACTCGACACTGCCAACGAGATCCTCTCCGTAACAAGCTCCTCGGGTGCAGGCTCCTCGATTGCTCTAAACACATCGACGACAACGGCTCAGGCGTTTGCTTTTGGTGGCAATAGCTTGACGAACACTCCGAGTACATCGGGAAGTGACAAGGTGTTCACGTTTGCCAAAACATCAGGGACTTTCACGATTGCCGAAGCCAGTGCGTTGATCGCAGCGTTGCGATACCAAGTCCTCGGCCACAACCCAACCGGAGGAGTTCGCAACCCTAGGATTGCTGTGGTATCGGGCGCTACGACCAGCAACACGGCCACGGCTGCCATTACGGTTCAATCGGCCAACGATGCACCTTGGATCGATCTAGACATCTCGACGTTACCCCAAGTGGCCCAAACCACGACGGTTACTTATGCTGCTAACTATGCTATTGGCAACGTGGTGAATTTGGTGGTTGATGCAACCACTTACAGCCACACGGTTGTAAGCGGTGGTACAAGTGCGGCAGCGGTGCATACAGCCCTACTGAACGTTGTTGGCAGTAACGGTGTATCTTTGAGCAACTCGCTTCGCAATAAGGGGGTGACATGGCCAACTTCACTAACATCCAACGGGGTAACGTTGACCGGCTCAGCGGGAACGCTCAATGCTTTTACGATAACCGGATCGTCGACCGGATCGAATCCGACGACGCCGACGATCAACACCACGACTGCCGCCAGCAACGGCAGCACATCCTTCTCGACTACCTTCACCGAAGTTTCCGGAAACGATACCGGAGCAAACGCAGTGGCGATTGCCGACACGGATGTGAGCATCTCCGATCCAGATGATACCAACATCGAAGGTGCCAGAATCGTCCTGACGAATCCGCAGGACGGTTCGTCCGAAACGCTATCGATTTCCGGATCTTTGCCAGCAGGGATTACGGCATCAACCTACGACGCTGCTACGGGTGTTTTGACCCTCAGCGGAACAGCCACTTTGGCCTCTTACGAAACAGCCATTGAGGCGATTAGATACAACAACAGTTCCAATGTCCCGAGCACTACTTCGCGAGTGATCCAAATCTATGTCAACGATGGCGAGATCGATAGCAACATCGCTGAATCGACGATTGCTGTCTCTGCCGTCAATGATCCACCGACTGCCTCGAACTTTACAGCGACAACACTCGAAGACACGTCTTGGATTGCTCAGCTTTCCGACTTCACGTCCGTTTATTCGGATCCAGAATCCAACGCACTCGCCTCGATCACGATTACCGGCCTTGCAAACGCAGGTACGTTGGAATTCTACAACGGTACCAGTTGGGTTTCGGTAACGGTCAACCAAGTCATCACGGCGGCTAGCTTGACCTCCGGTTTCTTAAGGCTTCGTCCAGCGGCCAATGCCAACGGAACCAATTATGCAAGGTTCTCCTACACGGTTTCCGACGGAACCGCGTCGTCAAGCTCGGGATATACCGTGACGGTCAATGTCACCCCAGTCAACGATGCACCGGTACTCACAGCAGGAAGCTTGACAGCGTTTACGGCCAACGAAGACAGCGCAAATGCGACGGCCGCAACGCTTGGCCTTTCGGCAGTGACCTATGGTCCTGGCGGTGGTTCGGACGAATCGAGCCAAACGCTCACCTACACGATCACATCGATCCCATCGTTTGTGACGATCTTCAAGGCCGACGGCACAACCTCGGTGCTTGCCAACAGCACGGTAACCGCTGCCGAACTCCAGGGTCTTACGTACAAGACAGTTTCCAATGCCAACGGCAACGGCAACATGGTTTGGACCGTGGTGGATAACGGTGGTACAGCCAACGGTGGCATCGATACCTTGTCCCAAAGCCTTAGCATCACGATCAATGCTATCAACGATGCACCGGTACTCACAGCAGGAACCTTGGCAGCGGTTACAGCTAACGAAGACAGCGCAAATGCGACGGCCGCAACGCTTGGCCTTTCGGCAGTGACCTATGGTCCTGGCGGTGGTTCGGACGAATCGAGCCAAACGCTCACCTACACGATCACATCGATCCCATCGTTTGTGACGATCTTCAAGGCCGACGGCACAACCTCGGTGCTTGCCAACAGCACGGTAACCGCTGCCGAACTCCAGGGTCTTACGTACAAGACAGTTTCCAATGCCAACGGCAACGGCAACATGGTTTGGACCGTGGTGGATAACGGTGGTACAGCCAACGGTGGCATCGATACCTTGTCCCAAAGCCTTAGCATCACGATCAATGCGGTCAACGATGCACCGGTACTCACAGCAGGAACCTTGGCAGCGGTTACAGCTAACGAAGACAGTGCAAATGCGACGGCCGCAACGCTTGGACTTTCGGCGGTGACCTATGGTCCTGGCGGTGGTTCGGACGAAACGAGCCAAACGCTCACCTATACGATCACATCGATCCCATCGTTTGTGACGATCTTCAAGGCCGACGGCACAACCTCGGTGCTTGCCAACAGCACGGTAACCGCTGCCGAACTCCAGGGTCTTACGTACAAGACGGTTTCCAATGCCAACGGCAACGGCAACATGGTTTGGACCGTGGTGGATAACGGTGGCACCGCCAACGGTGGTGTCAACACCTTGTCCCAAAGCTTGAGCATCACGATCAATGCCGTCAACGATGCACCTGTAGCCACCGGTACGGCAAGCCTCGCTGCCGTGCTCGAAGACGCTACGACTCCGGCAGGGGCGAGCGTCTCGAGCCTCTTTGGCAATAATTTTAGCGATGCGGCAGACGAAGTCACCGGCGGATCGAGCGCCAATACGCTCGCTGGGGTCGCCATCGTCGGCTACACCGCAGCGGCCTCGAAGGGACTCTGGCAGTACAACAATGGTTCCGGATGGCTTGAACTGGCTTCCGTTACCGGATCTACGTCTGCGACGATCGTGCCTGCTGGATCTTCGTTGCGATTCGTTCCATCAGCGAACTGCAATGGACCGGCCCCAACACTAAGCGTTGCACTGATCGATACTAGCAGTGGTTCAGTCAATTTTGCGACCGGGGTGAACCTGGGTACCACCGGTGGCTCATCGCAGTACTCGCTGGCAACTGTGGTTCTTTCCCACTCGATCACTGCCGTCAACGACGCTCCGATCGCCAGTGGTTCTTCAGCACTGCCTGCAATTCTCGAAGATGCCGCCAATCCTTCGGGATCTAGCGTTGCGGTTCTCTTCAATCTGAACTTCAGCGATTCGACCGATAGGGTTACCGGTGGCTCGAGCGCAAATACGCTTGCGGGTGTCGCTCTGACCGGATACACCGCCGATACCTCCAAAGGAAACTGGCAGTACAGCACCAACAGTGGGTCCGCCTGGACCAACCTTGCTGCGATCAACCCTGCCAGCGATAGCGGTGCATTCGCACTCAAAGCAACGGACCTTTTGCGATTCCTGCCCTCGGAGGATTACAACACAGCCAACAGCGGGGCCGCTCCCGCGCTGGTCGCTCGACTCATCGATAGCAGCAGCGGTAACGTCGTTACCGGAACGCTGGATGTCACGAACAACGGCGGGACGACAGCAGTCTCCTTAGGCAGCGTGACGCTGACGACCTCGGTGACGTCTGTGAATGATGCCCCAACAAGCGCCAATCAGACCGTTACGGCCACCGAAGACACAAGTTACACCTTCGGGACTGCCGATTTCGGCGTTGGAACCGGTTACGCCGACGCCAAGGATGCACCGACCTCTAACGCGACTGCTAATGCGTTTATCAAAGCGATACTCACTTCGTTGCCAGCGAGCGGTACGCTGAGGCTCAACGGATCCGTGGTACAAGCGGGGGCTTCGGTCAGCATCTCGGATATCGAAGATGGCAAATTGACCTATACCCCAGCGGCAAATGTCAATGGAAACAATGCAGCACAAGTCGGCTTCAAGGTTCGAGACAACGGTGGAGTGACCAACGGTGGAGTGGATACCTCGACGAGCACCTACACCGTGACGATCAACATCACCCCTGTCAACGATGCTCCGACCAGTGGGAATTCCGCTGTAACCATCTTGGAAGACGCCTCCTACACGTTCAGTGCAAGCGACTTCCCACTGACTGATGTGGCCGACTCCCCTGCAAACACCCTCCAGTCGGTGATCATTACCTCGCTCCCCTCGGTGGGCACCCTCAAGCTTTCGGGTACGGACGTGACCACGGGGCAAGAAATTCCGACTGCAAGCCTCGGAAGCTTGGTCTTCACCCCGGCCGCGAACACCAACGGCCTGAGCTACGCTCTGGTCGGATTCAAAGTCAAAGATAATGGTGGCACTGCAAACGGTGGCGTCGACACTTCGGTTTCGAACAACACCGTGACCATCAATGTCACCTCCGTCAATGACCAACCCGTCGCGACAGGCAACGCAACGCTCAATGCGGCGTTCAAGAACGCACCGAACGAATCGGGAGTGACCGTCGCAAGCCTGTTCGGGACGCTTTACAGCGACCCGAATGACGCTCCAAACCCGAATTCTCTTACCGGAATCGCGATCATCGGCCTAACGGCCACCCCTTCGGCTGGAAGTTGGCAGTACAAGGCGGCTAGCGGGAACGACTGGGTATCGCTCGTGACGATCACCTCGAACGCTGCCTTGACGTTGCAAACCAGCGACCTTCTACGCTTCATCCCTGCGACCGATTACGTGGGATCAGCACCGCAAATGACGGTTCGTTTGATCGAAAACGATACGCCGACGACCGGTGGGTCGGTAAACCTCTCAGGTGTCCTCGATGGCTCCTCGAACTACTCGTCGAACACCAGCACCTTGAATCATGTGATCAAGGGCGGGTTGTTGGTCAAGGGACTTTCGGATGTCTCCGAGGGCTCCGCAGCCGTCTTCACCGTCAGCTTCGATGCAGCCACCACTGCGGAAGTGACATTGTCGCTAAGCAATGTCTCGACCGAGTCGGAGGACTATCTTGCCGACTTCAACGCCACATCGACCTGGGACGCCACGAAAGTCAACGTCTACTACTTCGATGGATCGACGCGCGTGATGTTGCCCGTCAGCGGTGGCAAGGTAAATACCACTGCGTTGGCGAAGTTCTACGTCAGCGTTCCGACACTCAACGATGCGATCTACGAAGGCCCTGAGTCTTTCAAGCTGACCGCATCGATGACCGGCTCGAGCAGCGATGACAACTCAACGATTTTGGACGACGGCTTTGGCGTTGCCTACAAGGATGACGCGACTCCCGAGTCGAGTTATACCCCAGACAACGACTTGAGCGTCAACGTCACGGCGATCAACACGGTGAACGAAGCATCCGATTACGCCTTCTTCAGCGTCGTGGCAGCATCTGGTGATGAGTTGCGTTTAGCAGTGGACAACGTGTCTGCAACGCTGGTTGCACCTCGAATCGAATATTCGCTCACAGCCAACACCACCAGCCCATCGGACTGGACGCAATACAACGGTTCGGGCAGCGTCCCTGTCGTTCCTGCATCCGTCGGTGCTTCCACAGGCACGGTTTATGTTCGGGTAACGATTGCAAGCGAGCAGGATAACGCCTACGAAGGAAGCGAAACCTTCACCCTCAGAGCTACCTCCGTGACCAATGTCGCCGTAACCGACATCGACACGAGCACGATCGTCGACGATGGCACTGGGAAGAAGTTCGGTCCGAATATCACCGCTGGCGTACCCTCCGAGAGCACATCGAACCTCGATGACGACCGATCGCTAAACGTCACCTCCTTTGCTCCGGTCAACGAGGGTTCGACCTACCACATGTTCAATGTGGTCGCTCCGGCCAACGCGGTGCTGAACCTAACCCTAGAAGCACCGCTGAGCGGAGACCCCGCTGAGAATTACGCAACCTTCCCAATGGAGTATCGCATCGGAAGCGGCATCGAAAACGGACTGTGGACTCCGTACACTTGGAACGGCACGAGCGGCAATCGCCCAACGGTTCCAGCGGGTGGACCGACCGGAGACGTTTTCGTTCGCGTGACAATCACCAGCGAAATGGACGATCTAGCGACCAATCCTTCGACCTGGTACGAAGGCCCCGAAAGATTCCGCTTGACGGCCACGACCCAAACCGGTCGCTCTGCGAGTGCTACCGGGGAGATCGTCGATGATGGCCTGGGGGAACTCTACACCGGAAACTGGGGTGTCTCTGGTCCAGAGACCAGCGTCGGACAACTCGAAGACGACCGCCTTTGGGCTGTCGATGACTCGGTCGACTCGCAGGTCCTTTCAACCGTAACGATCCCAGTGCGAACCAATGACCAAAGTATTCCTGGAGTCACGATCAGCGAGGTGATCGACCTGGATCCGAGCACCCTAGCGGTCGAATCGCAGTTGGTCGTTGCAGGCCAAGGAACCTGGCGCGTCGTCAACGGGAATATCACCTACTCGTTGCTCTCGAGCTATCGAGCCGATCCAACCCCGATAAGCTACGCGATCCGTCCGACGGACCGAACGAATTTCTCGAAGGAGACCGGTACTGTTTCGATCGACTTCCCTGTGATCACAGTCGGCGATGGCAATACACCGGCCGCGCCTGGAGCAACCGTTGTCATTCCGGTCTTGGCCAACGATACCCTCGGGGATACCCCGGATGCGTCGACGTTAAGGTTTGCAAGCAACGGCGGAACAACGCTCGTTGTTGCGGGCCAGGGAACCTGGAGCGTGCAAGGCGGTAGCATTCAGTTTATCCCGTTGGCGGGCGTTACAGCCGACCCGACCCCGGTCAATTACTTGGTCAATGACGATGAGGGGAATGTGTCGGCTCCGACCAGGGTGACCGTCACTTACATTCGATCCTCCCGGTTCGTCGTTCAGATCAACGATGGTTATGAAACCAATCGTCTTGGGTTTGATGTCGTCATCGTCGATAACATCACGGTGATCAATAACCAGCCAATCGACCTGGGGAACGACGTGTTTGTCACCCCAACCCATGCCGATACCAACATGACCGTCGGTCAGATCGTATGGTCCCGCACGACGGCAAGCGCAGGTTTCCTACCGAACTTTACCCGAGTGCAAGTCGACGCGCGGAGCAAGCCGGTTCAAACAGGTACTTTTGCCGACATCGCGATTACCACGACGGTATCTAGCACCAGTCCAGCGAGTATCGAGATCCGGGCCTCCGATATGGGCTTCTCGTTCAATGCTGGCAACTACGCCTTGGTCAGTCCGATCGGAGGCACCAACAACGGACAGGTCTTCTTCTCCGAAACCGTTGGGTTGAACAACCAAGCCTTCACCGGCGTGGCGGATCCGACGGCGGTCGGCAGTACCGCTTCGAACGCATCGCCAGGGACGGGTTTCTCCGGCCTACGCTCTGTATCTTGGAGCGGAACGAATAACCTCTCCTTGGATGCAACGACCGACGTGTCGCTGGTCAAATCGGTCAGAATCAAGCATGCTACAAGTTCCCGAACGACGCAAATGAGCGCCGGTGGTAAGATACTCGAAGTATCCGAAACCACCGACTTGGCTCCTTACGTCTCCTGGGTTCTCCCATCCTCGATCTCCGAGGCAACACCTATGCCAGTCGCTCCAATCGCAGGCAATGGGCTCCAACGGCAAGACGATTTTGACAACGGGCTGATTCTAGTAAGTCCGATCCACTCGAATGGAGCCGGTCCTAACCAACGCGATAGCCTGGAGGTACAAGCCTACGCAGGTGCGACAGAGGACTCGATGGACTCCCTGTCGGCAGCGGATCTGCTCGGTGGGCAATCGGTGGATCAGGACGATTCAGATCCCTCAAAATCCAAAGAATCCAATCGTAAGTTGTTCCGCAAGGGCTTACGGTAGGTAAGATATGCGTTCAAACAATGTTTCAGATTTCACATTAACCCGGGAGACTCAAGTGCAATTGATGAGTGCCTACCTGGGCCCCGGATTGGGCCCAGGTTTGCACGGATGCAAATCGGTTGGGGCAAGGATTTTAGCCACGGTTCAACTACTAGTTTTCCTAGGTTCGTTCTTAGCGTTTGCGTGTACGCAACAAGCCAACGCGGAGTTTTTGCTGTACATCAAAGAGACGAGGGTCGGAGCGGGTCCCGCGGGCGAGGATATTGTTAATTTCTTGAGGATCGAGGAAGGGGATGTAGTTTTCGATAAGGATCAACTCGCAACCTCTGACGACTTTATGGATATCAAGTCGGACGCACTAAGTGGCCATTTCGAAGGTCGTTGGAGCTTTGATGAATTTTTCTTCGCTTTTACAACGCTTGGTGAGAACCCGTCCAGTGGATTGCCGGCCCAGGTTATCAATATCGAATTCGGTGTGACGAAAGAAACAAGCGAAAACAGTCGCTTGGAAGTTTTGGCAACCTACAAGGGATCCAACGGAAGTATCGAACCGACCTTTCTTCAGATGTTCGGCGGGGGGAATACCTCTCAAGGCGATTTGGATTTCACCTTCGTGGGTTCGTTCAACCACGAGAGGAACGAAGAGTTTTACACCAACGACTACGTGCCTGAGTCTGACACTGGAACAGAATTCGTCTTCATCTTCAAACCCGTCCCTGATTTAAATGGCAATTATGACATCCTTGATGGTAATGATTTAGAACCAACCATGCTGATCGATGGGGATAGCACCTATTCGCTTACCTACGGAGTGCTTATCAGCAATCTGGAGAACGGCGAGCGTTTTGATACCCTATCCGGGATGGACTATGTCCTTCCCGAACCGACTTCCATGGTCACATGGGCCGCGGTGGTTGGCTTAGCGGGTTTTACAGCAAACCGAAGACGCAGAAACTGCAACAAGTAGGTCTCCGAAAAGTTCCTTATGTTTGAACGCAACAAGACCCGATTCAATTACCCATTATTGATCGGGTCTTTTGTTTTTGTCGCCCTCGCAGGACTTGCCGTCCTGTTTCTACACTCCAGACAACAAACCGCCTCGGTCGAGAAACTTGCCCTCAAAGCCAAACAACTCCTGAGCGATCAAGACTTCTCAGAGGCCTACGTCGCTCTGAACACCCTGGCAAAGTTCAAACCCGACGACCAAAGGATCAAAATCGATTTGGCGCTCTGCGCAGATCAAATCGCCGAAAACGCTCAGTCCATCCAAAATTCGATCCGGCTCAATATGGCCGCTTTGGCCATCTGCCAAGGCGACGCTTCCCTCGACGCCGAAATCCCCGTCATCCGACGACGACTCGCCAAACGCTTTTCGGAACTAGGCAACTACGAAGACGCGATCGATCAAATCACCCGACTCGTCGGACCCGATGTCGACCTCGATCTCCAAAGATACTACACCATCGCCAAAGTCAGACTCTGGCTCGATGGACGCGGCTACGACTTCGCCTCAGGCAACACCGGACAACTTCCAAACTGGTTTGCATCCCTGGTCCAATTGCCGCCAGTCGACCTGCTGGTCAAAACCCACATCGAAGCCCCCGAGGATTTCGAAGTCGCCGGTATCCTGGTCGACCTGTGCCTGGGAGATCCTGCGAAACTCAACGGCTCGTTCCTGGCTGGCGACT